>Ga0210064_1000472_pt1 | contig 19065 bp, 18 predicted proteins | sample Muzzi_CordC_D2_FD_185531 | JGI IMG/M metagenome (GOLD analysis project Ga0210064, IMG submission 185531) | Wetland microbial communities from San Francisco Bay, California, USA, that impact long-term carbon sequestration - Muzzi_CordC_D2 (SPAdes) | ecosystem: Environmental > Aquatic > Marine >...
TCCAGCCTCCGGCACCAGGCATCAGCTACAAGGTCTATACCTTAGACAGGTGCTTGAAACTGGCAAGCCGCGGGAATCGCCGTTTATCTATAGTAATTTCATATCCAGCCTGGATGGGCGAATCGCTCTGCCCGGCCCTGACCGTAATAGCCACCAGGTGCCTCCGGCTATTGCCAACAGCCGTGACTGGCGGCTGTTTCAGGAACTTGCAGCCCAGGCAGACCTGCTCATCACCAGCGCTCGTTACTTCCGCCAGAGCGAAGATCGGGAAGCCCAGGCGGAGCTGCCGGTGGGTGCCTCTGCAGAATTTGATGATTTGAGAGCCTGGCGTATAGAACAGGGTTTGTCGCCACAGCCTGACATTGCGTTTTTCAGCTCCAGTCTCAATGTTCCGGTCAGCGCCATCAATCGTTATCGGGATCGGAACGTCTTGCTGATAACAGGCTCAGCAGCCGATCCGGGGAAACTCGAGCAGATAACTGCAGCGTCGCACACACGGGTCATAAGCTGCGGACACGACAGGCAAGTAGATGCCTCATTGTTGCGAAACAAACTGAATGAGCTGGACTATCAGCGGGTTTATGCCATCGCCGGTCCCGCGGTAATGCATACGCTGGTACAGGGAAAAGCCCTGGATCGCCTGTACCATACAACTGCACATTGCCTGCTCGGAGGCACCAAATTCGACACTTTCGTCTGGGGTTCAGAATTCGATCCCGCAGTCCGTATGCCACTACGGGCCATGTACCTGGATACCCATGCACCAGACGGCGCAGGCCAGACACTCGCTGTTTACGGGCAATAGACTCATCGGATGCAAGAAAGAAAACCAATTTATCAAGGCGAGGTGGTTAACCTGGGCCTGGAGACAGTCACACTGCCCAATCAACAGGTGTTGCAACTGGAAGTGGTGCGACACCCGGGCGGAGCGGCTGCGGTAGCTTTGGACGATATCGACCAGGTGTGTCTGCTACGCCAGTATCGGCACGCCGGCGGCGGCTGGTTATGGGAACTGCCGGCCGGGAAGATAGATCATCCCGAATCCCCGCAACACACCGCACGAAGGGAATTGCAGGAAGAAGCCGGGGTAACCGCGAAACAATGGCAATGCCTGGGAAATTTTCTCAGCACACCGGGATTCTGTGATGAACGCATTCACCTGTATCTGGCTCAAACGCTGAGTCAGACCGAAACTGACCGTCACCCGGATGAGGTAATCCAGGTCCACTGGATCAGTTTTGAACAAGCCCTTGAATGGGTACACTGCGGTGAGATTGTAGACGCCAAGACCATTATCGGTCTGTTACGCGCCCACCAGCAAATTGCCTAGCCGCTGCCCGGTTTTCTCGCAACCTCAGGGACGCTATGATTTATCCAATAAACCATCGGAGGGTGCGCTATGCGCACTGGAAAGAACTTGCAACTCATTGAATAGTGGCACCCCAGCGGACCCTCTCTTGTTGCACAATTCACCTTGTCTCGTCTGGCGGTGATTCGCCTTGTGCACACGGCGCGCCCTACGGACATTGGAATACCAGAATGCCATGATGTCGCGAATCAGGCCCCTTAACCACAAACCGGCTCCTGGCATGCCGGAGTTGTGATAGCATTTTTATCAATGGCCTCAAACAGGAGTCCTGTGTGAAGTTCTGCAGTACCTGTGGCGCAACCGTGACGCTGCGAATACCGGATGGTGATAACCGTGAACGATTTGTTTGCGATGACTGCCTGACTGTTCATTATCAGAACCCGAAAATTGTGGCGGGCTGCATCCCGGAATGGGAAGGCCATATACTGCTCTGCAAACGCGCCATCGAACCACGCTACGGTTTATGGACGGTACCTGCCGGATTTATGGAAAACGGCGAATCCACTGAGCAGGCGGCCATCCGTGAAACCTGGGAAGAAGCCGGCGCGCACGTAAAAATCACCAGTCTTTACAGCGTATTCAGCATCCCCCATATCAGCCAGGTTTATATGCTTTTTCGCGGTGATTTGCGCGATGGTCACTACGAAGCCGGACAGGAAAGCCTGCAGTGCAGGCTGTTTGGGGAAAAGGAAATTCCCTGGGAAAAGCTTGCCTTCCCGGTAGTCAAAGAGACCCTGCAGCGCTATTACATGGATAAAGGTCGGGATAATGGCTTCCCCCTGCAGCGCGGGGAAATCATCAAACACCCGACCCGCAAATCCTAGCAACCTGTCTCACCTGACGGCGATTCGCCTTAATTCAAGCGACCGCTCGCGCGCCCTGTTCGATGGCATCGGTAGCTGTTGACCGCCCACTAAGCCCGCTGGAAAGCCAGCCACGCAACATGCGGCGTTGCTCACTGGAAATGGCATCGAACATCAGCCCCGCACCACGCTCGGAATGATGTACGGCCACCACCGGCAACCTCATGGCAGGCTTGCCGTTACATACATTGATCTCTACTTCCAGATATTCATTTCTTCGCCACTCGTAGCTGCCGGTTTCGATAAACAGTCCGCCAAGCCCCAGATTTCGGCAAATCCCGATCTGGACCGGCAGGCCATCTTTGTACAACAGCAGCTGAAACTCGATTGGCTTGCGAACGCTGCATCGGTGCTCCATATTATCCTCCCGTGATTAATGGCTGATCCATCGTGGCCTTATCGTCATCCCTGACACATACTTTAAAGTCTTACCCCAGTGGGTAACGTAAACCGATTCGCGCTATGGGCATCCGCCAGATCCCAACCTGTCTGACTGTTTACTCTAGCTGGCGGCCATGCCTGACGCGGACTGTCTCCTGCAAACGACAAACTCACAGTCATCTCAATCTCATCCTCAGGCAGCGACAACAGACCGGTACTAGCACTCACTGCTGCGGTATACACGCCGCATTTTCATTCCGCCGCGAAGCGGTACAGATAATATGGACCACCCGCTTTCGGTCCGGTTCCCTAAGATCCCTCCCTGCCAATCTGTTCGGTCCGGTTAACAGGCGCTCCTGCTGAAGTGTTTCCCATAAACACAATGTTTCATCAGCCCTGCGCGTGTAGCGGATCGCCACGCACAGTGGATCAGTTTACGCTTCGGTTCGCGTACCTACCATAAACTCCTGTCACCTCCGATGCCGCACTGCGTGCTAAACTCTGCTGGCCCTCACTTGCCAGGAGTAACCAGCATCGTGACCATACTTTTTCGTTGTGTCTTTTATATTAGTCTGCTCCTCAGCCCTTTGCTTACCCAGGCTGATACGAAGATCGCAGGCATCGAACTGACTGACAGTTACCGGATCGGCCAGCAATCCCTGCTGCTGAATGGTGCCGGTATTCGCAGCAAATTGTTTATCAAAATTTATGTCGGCGCACTCTATCTCGGTAAAACCAGCAACAACGCAGCGACTATACTTGCTGCAGCCGGGCCAAAGAGCATGCAGATGACCATGCTCTATAAAGAGGTTGAAGCCAAAAAGATTACCAAGGGCTGGGAAGATGGTTTCGAGGCCAATCTTAGCGACGCCGAACTGAAGCCACTGGAAGCGCGCCTGAAAAAGTTCAACGCCCTGTTTCCCGCGTTACGCAAGGGTGACATCGTTCGTATGGATTATTTACCGGCCACAGGTACCCGGCTCAGCATTAACGACAGACAACTGGGTCGTATCGAGGGAGCAGACTTTTTTACGGCATTGCTGAAAGTCTGGATTGGTGAGTACCCGGCGGACAAGAATCTCAAGAAAGGCTTGCTGGGTCGCTAATTGATCATGGAAATTTAATCTTGCGTGCCGTTGTTCTCGATCTGGAAAGCCTGAATCCGCAGGATCTGGACCTGCTGCCACTGCAGGAATGCGTACAAAACTGGCAATTCCATCATCACACTGAACCCGACGAGGTCGATGAACGCATTGCTCATGCCCGGATCATTGTCACCAATAAAGTTCGTATCACGCGGGCGCATATCCAGACAGCGCCCGAACTTCGCTTGATCTGTGTGGCTGCGACCGGCACCAACAATATCGATCTTGAGGCAGCCGCTGATGCCGGCGTGATTGTCAGCAATGCGCGCAACTACGCCACCGCCTCAGTGGTCGAACACGTATTTTCACTGCTGCTCACCCTGGTTCGCCACCTGGACAGCTACCGGCAAAGGGTCAAGGCAGGCGACTGGTCACGGAGCCCGGACTTCTGCCTGTTCGACGAGAGCATAGAAGAACTGTCGGGAAAGACACTGGGCATTGTCGGGTTTGGTGTACTGGGCCGGGCTGTCGCACAGCTTGCGCGGGATTTTTCAATGCGCGTACAAATTGCCCAGCGTTTACACGGGCCACCCCTGCCGGAGCGTACGCCCTTTGCACAGTTGCTTGAAACATCCGACATCGTCAGCCTGCACTGTCCGCTATCGGCACAAACGCAGGCTCTCATCGGCGAACCACAATTGCGGCGTATGAAAAACACCGCCATTCTGATCAACACCGCACGCGGGGGGATTGTCGATGAGCAGTCCCTGGTGCGTGCCCTGCAACAGGGCTGGATCGCAGCTGCTGGTGTTGATGTTGTGACGCAAGAGCCTCCCGAGGCATCCAACCCGCTACTGCAATATGCCTCGCCACGACTCATCGTAACACCACATGTCGCCTGGGCAAGCAGAGCAGCCCGACAACGACTGGTTACCGAAATCGTGGATAATATACAGGCCTTCCTGAACGCAAGCCCTCGCAATACTGTGTGTTAGTGACGCGGTCTTCGCATCCGCCAGACACCCCTGGGCTTGGCCAGATTCACCTTCAGACTGCGTCCTTCAAACTCGACACCATCCGTGGCGCTGATTGCAGTCTCGGCACTTTCATCGTCCATTTCGACGAAAGCGAAACCTCTGGGTTTTCCTGTGTAGCGATCGTTAACCAGCTTGACTGATTTAACATCGCCGTGTGCCGAAAACAACTCTCGTAACTGGTCGGATGTCATATCGAATGATATATTTCCCACATAGATTGATTTCATTTTTATTCCCAACCTCCTTTTTGGCTCTCCGACGCCGAACCTTGAAAGAATTCCTGCTACTGCTGGAATCAGGCCGCGTTGCTGACAGAAGGAAGTATAGCCTATGAAAACCGGCGGCAGGCCTGTAAGGCTGTTCAGCCCGACACGATCCCCGCTATACTGCGAGCCCAACTAAATGGAGATGTATTCATGGCGAGCGGTATAGACTTGAGTTGGGCCTGGGCTGTCGGTTTGATCAGCCTCACCATTGGCATCGCATGCGGAATAGGCATTGCTTACCTGATGCCGGGAAACCGACGGCACACGCAGGAGTTACAGGACAAACTGCAAAGCCTGCAACAGGAATTTGACAGCTACCACGATCAGGTTGGCCAGCATTTCCTGAAAACCTCGGAACTGGTTCAGAACATGACGGAAAGTTACCGGGATGTTTATGAGCACCTGGCAACGGGTTCCCAGGTCCTGTGTCAGACGCCGGTGACCCCCCCCCGCCTGGACATCCCCGAACATCCACCACTGGAGTCCCGACCCCAAACTCCAGCAACCGACCAGGATACCATGGGGGCACTTCCAGACGCACAGACTGACGGACTGGACGATCAGGAATCAGACGCTTTTCTTGGTGATGCACCACGCGTACCGACGCTTGAGACCGAAAACCGGGAAAGCCGAGCCAGTAGCAGCGCGACAACTTGAGTACTAGTCCCCGTGCACCGTCACCGTGATTCGCCTTTGATGGGGGATGAGGCGATGTTCCCACAGATAGATACCTTGCCACATTCCCAGATCACACCGGCCAGACGAAACCGGGACACTGAGAGAATTTGACGTCAGAATACTGCGCACGTGAGCCGGCATATCATCGGGACCCTCGTCGATATGCCGGAACATGGGGTCACCATCCGGCACCAACCTGGCCATGAAACGCTCCAGATCAGCCTGCACCTCCGGATCGGCGTTTTCACACAGAACCAATGAAGCACTGGTATGGTGCAAAAATATCAGACTGATACCGGTATGGATACCGGATGCCTTCAGCCGCTCCTCAACATCCCGCTTGATCGGGTAAATTCCCCGGCCTCCTGTCGTGACCTGGAATGATGACTGATAAACCATTCGTCCCGCCCTTTGTCCACAGCTTTCAGGTATAATTCCCGTTTTTTCGCCCACGAGAATGTGTTGTGATTGAGCATCTGCGTAATATTGCCATAATTGCCCACGTCGACCACGGCAAAACAACCCTGGTTGACCAGTTACTGTCCCAATCCGGCACCCTTGATGAGCGTGCCGCGGCACCTGAGCGCATCATGGATTCCAATGACCTGGAGCGCGAACGCGGTATCACCATTCTTTCGAAAAACACCGCCATCCAATGGCGGGACTATCGCATCAATATTGTGGATACCCCCGGCCACGCTGACTTTGGGGGTGAAGTCGAGCGCGTGCTATCCATGGTGGATTCCGTACTGCTACTGGTGGACGCCGTCGAAGGACCGATGCCACAAACACGTTTTGTCACCCAGAAGGCCTTGCAGCAGGGACTCCATCCTATTGTCGTCATCAACAAGATCGATCGGCCTGGTGCGCGCCCTGACTGGGTGCTGGACCAGACCTTTGATCTGTTTGATCGCCTCGGCGCAACCGATGAGCAACTGGATTTCCCGGTTGTATACGCTTCCGGGCTGCAGGGTTTTGCCAGCACCGATGCCGAAACCCGCGCTGGCGACATGACGCCGCTGTACCAGATTATTGTCGACGAGGTACCGGCGCCCGCTGTTGACGCCGACGGCCCATTCCAGATGCAGGTCAGCGCGCTGGATTACAACAGCTATGTCGGTGTTATCGGCATTGGCCGTATCAAGCGTGGCCGCATAAGCACAAATACCATGATCACTATAGTGGACCATACTGGTAAACAGCGCAACGCACGCATGCTGCAGTTATTCGGATTCCTGGGGCTGGAACGCGTTGCAGTGCCGGATGCACAGGCTGGTGACATTATCGCGTTTACCGGCATCGATGGGCTGGGAATTTCCGATACACTCTGCGATCCGAATGCAGTGGAACCCCTGGCAGCATTAATCGTCGACGAACCTACTGTGAGCATGACCTTCCAGGTCAACAATTCTCCTTTTGCCGGGCGTGAAGGGAAATTTGTCACTTCCCGACAGATAAGGGAGCGCCTGGACCGGGAACTGGTACACAACGTCGCGTTGCGCGTTGAAAACACCAGCGACCCGGATAAATTCAAAGTCTCCGGCCGTGGCGAATTGCACCTCTCGATACTGATCGAAAATATGCGCCGCGAAGGATACGAACTGGGTGTGTCCCGACCCGAAGTCATCAACCGTGAAGTTGATGGTGAATGGCAGGAGCCCTACGAACAACTTACCGTCGACGTCGAGGAGCAGCATCAGGGTTCGGTGATGGAAAAACTGGGTGAACGTGGTGGCGATCTGCAGAATATGGTGCCGGATGGCAACGGCCGCGTCCGCCTCGACTACATCATGCCCTCACGTGGCCTGATCGGCTTTCGTACCGAGTTTCTGACCGCCACTCAGGGAAGCGGCTTGCTTTACAATGTATTTGATCACTACGCGGCAGTAAAAAAAGGTGAATTCGGGAAACGCATCAACGGCGTCCTGATCGCCAATGGTTCGGGTAAAGCACTCGGCTATGCACTCTTCAATCTGCAGGGTCGTGGCCGCCTGTTTATCAATCCGGGTGAGGCTGTCTACGAAGGTATGCTTATCGGCATTCACTCACGTAACAATGACCTGGTGGTCAATCCGCTCAAGGCCAAGCAGCTCACGAATGTCCGGGCCGCGGGCAGCGACGAAAACATTCTCCTGACACCACCCATCCGCATGTCGCTGGAACAGGCACTGGAATTCATCGATGACGACGAACTGGTCGAAGTCACCCCGAAAAGTATCCGCTTGCGCAAAAAATTACTGCTGGAGCATGCCCGTAAACGTGCAACTCGCGCGAGCTAGTGCACCTCGTTACTAACGACATTTGCCCTCATAAACCGACATGATCGACTGCAACTCGTGCAGCAGGCTGGCGCGCTGCATCTCATCGAGCGATTGATATTCGGGACGCAACTCGCCTTTTTGCAGCGCGTTTATATCTGCACTGACCACATCACAGCCAAGTGCACATATCGCGTCAAGGGTTTTTTCGACCTCTGGAGACAGATTTTTCATCCACCAACCCACCAAAGCCTTAAGCGCAGCCCTATTTCCGTCGTGTAACCCACCTCGACAAATCTAATTTCCCCACTGGCGTCTATTATCATACTGGTCGGCACTCCCGTCACGCCAAACCGGCCGGAAATATGACCTGAAGAATCAAGAATCACTCGGTAAGACACACCCTTGCTTGCCATCCAGCGCCGGATTTCATCGGTAGAGCCATCATCCAACGAAATCGATAACACGGCATGATCCTGGGCGATTGAATGAATACTGCTCTGCTCCATGCTGCAAACCGGACACCAGCTTGCCCAGAACTGCAACAATACTGGCTGCCCTCGAAACTCAGCCAGTGAAACCGGCGTCCCGCCCAGAAGCTGCCCTTGAATTTCGGGAGCTTGCCCGCTGACCATACCCCGTGTCTGGTAAAGATGTAGCGCTGGCAATACGACTATCAGTACAGCCCCCTCCACTATCCAGCGCATCCAGGCTCCTTTTTGCCCGGATGTTGCCTGTGAAGAAGCGTCTCTCTCAACCATGAAGTTCAGCTGGACTGGCTGGCGGATTTTGCCGATAGCGGCACTCAAGCCGGCTCCGGGTAGCTGGCTTTGATCCCGCCACGCACAAGATCTTTCAGGGTCCGACTGCCCAACTGAACTTCCACCGCATGCTGCACTGCCTCCATTGCCTGTTCAACTTCGACCTGGTGCGGCAATGTTTTCAAGCAGAGCAATCGATTCTCACCGGCACTGCGCACAACCTCATACAGTTCAGCAAGCGTAATGGTCTCAATATCGCGTCTTGGCAGGTAGGCGGGCGGTGAATCACTGGTTTCGGACAGAAATCCTGTATCCACCATTAACTGCAATACATGGTGTATTGGCTGCATGGGTAACTCAAGATCATGTACCAGATCTTCTGAAGTCCAGGGGTCACGTTGATTGAGATGGTGGTCCGCCACCATAAACATGATTTGCAACGCCAGGCGTTCACGCAATCGATTACTGAGACGCAACTGAACCGCTCTGCGGCTCATATATTGTGGATACTGGATATAAAAAGCGACCTGGGCACCAAGCAGCAGGATCAACCAGTTCAAATACAGCCAGATCAGAAGCAAAATCAGAATAGCAAAGCCGGAATAGATCGCCGCATAGTTTGATGACGTAGCGATGAAGGCGGCAAAAGCCCAACCACTGGATTGCCATAAAACGCCTGCGACCACCCCTCCCCCAAACGCAGGAAGAAACTTTACCCGAGTATTGGGTATAAACATGTAGATAAAAATGAATGCAGCAATCACTAACAGGTAAGGTACCAGCCTGCTGAACGACACGATGAGGTCACCAAAAGGCTCCGCGTTCATGAGCTGTTGTACCAGCGCATTATTCATCGCCGTTGCTGTTACGCCGAGGGCGGTAAATACCAGCACCGGCCCAATCAGAATAACACTCATGTAACTGGAAAAACGCTGGGTGAGACCACGCAAGCGCTCCACCTGCCACACATAATTAAACGAAGATTCAACTTTTTGTATAAGAGAAACAACAGTATAGAGTAGAAATACCAATCCCAGAGAACCCAGCACACCGACCCTGACGTTCTCAACAAAACCGATAATATTCTCCGATAACTCTTCACCTCTCGGCCCAAGGGGTGCAAGAAAATTCATCAGCAGTGGCTCAATCTGGTTATGCACCCCAAAACCTTTCAGCACCGAAAAGCTGACCGCCAGCAACGGGACGATTGATAACAGGGTGGTGTAAACCAGGCTCATCGCTCTTAGATTGAGCTGACCTTTTGCTAACTGCCTGGTCAATACAACTAACAGCCGAACCGGAACAATGATCCAGCGTCGCGCATTGCTCACTTCACGCAGGTCATCACTCCATAACTGTGATACGTAGTGCTCATACCATTGCATAATCTGATTACGCATAACGAGTTCGTCCCAATTAAAATGTTGCACTTATACAACGACTGCAATGTGATTTTGTTTTTAACCGTATTAATTTTCATTTTTCAAAAAATAATTTAGCCATCAAAACGTATTAGCTAATGCTCTGCTAAGCGGCTGACAACAGTACAGTACAAGCGTCCAGTATTATGATGAATTTTCAGAATACCCTATTATTTGCTTATGAAATACGTATAAACAAAATAATGAGCTATGCTGAACAATCATATAAACATCTCTTCATGCTATAGACCAACTCCGAACTTACACGACAATAATAGAGCGAAATATTAAGCGGGTGTTGTAATTTGTTCTTTTTTCATTAAAGTTTTAACTGTAAACGCCGTAACGTTACGCGAACTATCTATCTGAAGGAGGTTATCCTCATGGCAGTACGAAAGAAAACAGCAGTTACACGCAAGACTACCGCCAAGAAGAAGGTGGTAGCAAAGAAGAAAGTGGCAACAAAGAAGAAAGTGGCAACAAAGAAGAAAGTGGCAACAAAGAAGAAAGTGGCAACAAAGAAGAAAGTGGCAACAAAGAAAAGAGTGGTAGCAAAAAAGAAGGTGGCAAAAAAGAAGGTGGCAAAAAAGAAGGTGGCTAAGAAGAAGGTGGCTAAGAAGAAGGTCGCCAGGAAAACGGTAGCCAAGAAGCGACCTGTGAAGAAAACAATACGTCGCTAACCAGAACCCTGGTGAAAAAAAGGCCTGCGCAAGCAGGCCTTTTTTTGCTTTCGTTAAATAATATCTTATTGTTTTTTAAGTATTTTATTCAGAACCCTAAAACCTCGACCGGAACCAGCCCCTGGAATTAGCCGCGCACTCCAAAACCGGCACAAGCGCCTTTACACAATCACACTGCCCAGCAGCAAGCAGTTTCCGACCATGCAGATCAGTTGAACTGTTATCCAGCATACAACTCGAGCAGGCTTGCCAAGCAGATCTGAGCCCCATCCTTGCACATGCTTAACACCGACCGCACTACACAGTTCAACACTGAACTGTTCGGGCCGTTGATAGGCGCTCCCACATTACCCGTTAATACTCGTTGACCAGGCACACAATATCGGGCGGGTATGTGATCCGGGTAAGATGCACCTGCGGCCTGTGCTTGCATACCCTGCGTATGTGCGTATTGTGCTACCCATAACATCAGCACCACCGGCACGCGAATATTATCTCTTGAAAACCTCTGTTGTCAGCGTCCTTGTACCATACCGGAATGCGGCCTCCACGCTTGACGAGTGCCTGCAGTCAATCCTCGCGCAAAGCTATACAGACTTCGAGTTACTCATGATCAACGACCATTCTAACGATCAGTCGGAGCAGATCGTGACACACTACCGGAAACAGGATAAGCGACTAGGTGTACTGGCATCACCACGAAAAGGACTGGTTGCCGCTTTGAACTTCGGTCTGCAGGCGGCAAAGGGCAAATTCATCGCTCGAATAGATGCCGATGACCGGATGCGGCCCGACCGCCTGAGGCTACAGGTAGAAGCACTGGAAATGCACACAAGCTGGTCTCTGGTCGCATGTCAGGTACATCTTTTCCCCGAACAAAGCATCCAGGCAGGTTATCGGGAATATATCCGTTGGCAAAACCAGTGTCTGACACCCACTGACATTGATGCCGATATCTATCTGGAGTCACCCTTCATGCATCCCTCAGTTACCTATCGCAGGGCAGATATCCTTAAACTGGGCGGCTACTGTGAAGGAGACTTTGCAGAAGATTACGACCTTTGCTTACGCATGCATCAAGCCGGTCCCAGCATGGCAAAACTGCCGGAAATACTCCTGGACTGGCGCGACTCACCCCGACGCCTGTCGCGTATTGATCCGCGTTGTTCTCAACAGGCCTTCGGTCGACTGCGCGCGCTACCTGGCCAGGGATTCCAGACTGAAAAGCCATCGCCCCCTCGTCATGTGGGGCGCCGGACGCAAAACACGCCAACGCTGTCGCCTGTTACTGGAACAAGGATTCATGCCCGTCGCCTGGGTCGATATCGACCCAAAAAAAATCGGCCATCAAATACGTGGCATACCGGTTGTTGAACCGGCCTGGCTACTGCAACAACACCCCAAACCACTGGTATTGGTCTATGTGCGTAATCACGGGGCACGCGAGGACATCCAGACCTTTCTGGCAAAGGCCACTTACCAGCGCAGTCGTGACTTCCTGTTTATTGGATAAAACCCTGACCAAACAATAGATTGTTAAAGATCTACCCGACCTCGCCGACATCCCCGGTATTATGGGTTAAAGGTCAGGGTAAACGAATGACCGAATCGGCAGCAAACAAACCAACCATTCTCGTAGTCGATGATTCACGGCTAATGCGTGTGGCTGCACGCAAGATATTGAAAAATGAGTTCGAGATCCTGGAAGCGGAGGATGGAGAGGTCGCCTGGGATGTTTTGCAGGATAGCCGCCAGATCAACCTGGTGATGTCGGACCTGTCCATGCCCAACCTGGACGGCCTGGGACTGCTGAAAAAAATCCGCGAGTCATCGGAATCACACTGCAAAGAATTACCGGTGATAATAGTCACTGGCGCCGAAGATGATGATGTCAGCAAAAACATCGCTCTGGCTGCAGGTGCCAGCGACTTCATCACCAAACCATTCGAATCCGTACAGTTGCTGGCGCGTGCCCAGGCGCAGGCAAAGCAACAACGTACCCAGCAGGCGCTGCACGACAGCGAAACCAGCAAACAGCAGCTGAAAAAACAGCTCAACGTGGATTCGTTGACCGGTCTGCCCAACCAAAGAGCCTTCCTCGACAGTATTGAAAAAGATCTTTCTTATAGCATCAGACACGGAACCGAGCTCGCTACACTCATGGTTCAGGTCGAGAAGTACAAGGCTCTATTCCTGCGCCGCGGAAAAAAAACTGCCGAAGAAGTGCTGCGCCGGCTTGCCGGCCTGTTAAGCGAAGGCAGGCGGCACGAAGACACTGTTGCACGCTTTGGCATGGATACCTTTGGCATTCTGCTACCGTCCGCCAATCTGATGGGCGCCAGACGTGTCGCCGAGGAATTACACCGTGCCATCAAACGGCAGGAGTTCAATATCGATGATGAAACGGTGCCGGTCGATGCCACCATTGCCGTATCCAGCCCGCCTGTTCATGCACACATGAACTCCGCTGAATTACTGGCTGACCTGGGTGAAAAACTTAAAATTGCACAAAAAGCCGGTGGTAATCGTGTGCAATACACCCTCGCCGAAACAACTCTGGAACAGCCCGTTCGGAAACCGGTTGCCATGCAACCCGGGCCAGCAAGCGTTGCCGGTAGTGCCGATGTTCAGCAGGCCCTGCAGTCACTATCGAGCGGCGATACCATCAAAAGTCCTGCGGATGAACTCGCAAGGGCCGTGTTGCCCATACTGGAAGCCTGGAACCGGACGCATGAAAATAAGCATAATGCACTGCTTGCGCAGCTCAAGTCCGCCCTGCAAGCCGGTGCAAGCAAAGATCAGCTTACAGCGTCATCGCCGGACACCACCGCCGAATCCTTATAAAGAAAGACCCTTCTGCTGATTGCCCGGGCAACCGACCCCTGCTGTGTACTCAACAGGTACACCTGTTTTATCATCGCGGGATCGAACCATTGATCAGCGGGAGTACCAGGAATCATGCCTTCGTTTGACACTGTATCGGAAGTTGATTTACATGAGGTCACCAACGCCGTTGACCAGGCTAACCGTGAAGTGGGTAACCGCTACGACTTCAAGGGCTCCTGCGCCAAGGTGGAACAATCCGAAAACCAGCTCAGCTTACGGGCAGACAACGAATTTCAGCTGGAACAGGTGAAGGACATTCTGCACAGGAAACTGGCCAAACGAGGTATCAACCTGGCTTCACTTGACGAAGGCAAGCTTGAAACCAGCATCAATCAGGCGCGCCAGATCCTGATCGTGCAACAGGGTATTCAACAGGATATCGCCAGAAAGATCGTCAAACTGGTGAAAGATTCAAAACTGAAGGTACAGATCAGCATTCAGGGCGACAAAGTACGTGTGAACGGAAAAAACCGCGACGACCTCCAGAGTGCCATTTCAGTCCTTAAAGAAGCGCCCATCGACCTGCCCCTGCAATACATCAATTTTCGGGATTGAGCGCCAATCCTTTGACCTTAATCAGACGCAGGTACTTTTTTCGCCACTCGTTCCATGCAAAATATGTCTCAAACCGCTAAAATGGGCACCCCCAGCAACCAGCCAAGCGATTTCCGGCCATCATTATGACAACAGCACAAGCCTTGACGCCGCATAGACAAGACCGGTTTTCCTACGAAGATCTACTGAAATGCGGGCATGGCGAGCTGTTTGGCCCTGGCAATGCACGTCTGCCTCTGCCACCCATGTTGATGGTTGACCGCATAGTACATATCAGTGGAGAAGGCGGTGCCTATGGGAAGGGACAGATTATTGCCGAACTCGACATCAAACCGGACTTGTGGTTCTTCAAATGCCATTTCGAATCCGATCCTGTCATGCCGGGCTGCCTTGGTCTTGATGCCCTGTGGCAGTTGATCGGTTTCCACCTCGGCTGGCTGGGTGGTCCCGGCCACGGTCGAGCACTGGGTTCGGGTGAAGTAAAATTCACCGGACAGGTCACACCTGACAACAAACTGGCCACTTACCGGATCGATCTCAAGCGTGTCATCCAGCGCAAGCTGTTCATGGGTATTGCTGACGCTGTCATGGAAGTCGACGGCAAGGAAATTTATCACGCCAAAAGCCTTCGGGTTGGACTGTTTACCTCAACTGAAAATTTTTAGGATATATTTCTAGGGTACATTAGTATGCGGCGCGTAGTAGTTACCGGACTGGGCATCACTTCCAGCATCGGCACCAATCAGCAACAAGTCCTGGAATCCCTGCAACAGGGGAAATCCGGCATCGAGTTCTGTCCGAAATACCAGGAGCTGGGATTTCGCAGTCATATCCACGGTGCAGTTGATCTCGACCTCAACAGCCTTATCGATCGCAAATTACGCCGCTTCATGGGCGACAGCGCAGCCTATAACTATATCGCCATGAAGGAAGCCATTGAGGATGCAGGTTTGGATGAGGAGCAGATCTCAAATCCCCGCACCGGATTAATCGCCGGCTCCGGTGGCACTTCTACCGAGAATGTCACTCTGGCAGTTGATCTGTTACGCGAAAAAGGCGCCAGGAAAGTAGGGCCATTCATGGTGCCCCGCACCATGGGCAGCACCAATTCCGCCTGTCTGTGCACCGCCTACAGGATCAAGGGTGTCAACTATTCCATCAGTTCCGCCTGTTCCACCAGTGCACACTGCATTGGTAATGCAAGCGAATTGATCCAGTTCGGTAAACAGGACATGGTGTTTGCCGGTGGCGGCGAAGAACTGCACTGGACACTGACGCTGTTGTTTGACGCCATGGGCGCACTGTCCTCCAAATATAACGATACACCGGAAACTGCATCACGCGCTTACGACGCAACCCGCGATGGCTTTGTCATTGCCGGCGGCGGTGGCATGCTGGTACTGGAAGAACTGGAACACGCCAGAGCACGTGGCGCAAAAATATACGCTGAACTGGTGGGCTACGGGGCTACATCTGATGGCTACGACATGGTGCAGCCGTCCGGCGAAGGCGCTGTGCGCTGCATGCAGCAGGCCATGACGAGCGTTGATGCACCCATTGACTACATCAACGCACACGGCACCAGCACACCGGTCGGTGATGTGCGCGAACTGGAAGCCATCAAGGCAGCGTTTGGTGACAGCATACCGCCCATCAGTTCAACCAAGTCACTGAGCGGACACTCTCTGGGCGCAGCCGGCGTGCAGGAAGCCATCTACTCCCTGATCATGATGCAGAATAACTTCATCTGCGCGTCTGCCAACATCCAGCAACTGGATCCGGCGGTCGGGGACTTGCCCATACAGCGCGAACGTAAGGATAACGCCGGATTACGCACTGTTATGTCTAACAGTTTTGGATTTGGTGGCACGAATGCCTCGCTGATATTCCAGCGCCTTGAGGACTAGTGTAGTTCTTTCCATAACCGGTCCAGCCGCTCGGGCGATACCTTGACCGAGGTGCCCAGTTCCTGGGCGAACAGGGACACGCGCAGTTCCTCGATAAGCCAGCGGAATTCGCCAAGCCCCGTGTTTGCCGGGTTGCTGGCCAGCACCTGCTCATAGTCTTGCCAGTATCGCCTTACCAGCGCAGCTTGTTTTCGGTCACGTTGACTGTTTCCGGACAGCTTTTCCAGGCGTCGAATCGCCGCCTGAAGGTAACGGGCGAGATGCGGCAGCCAGTTCAACGGGGTTGCGCTGATAAAGCCCGGATAAATCAGCTCCTGAACCTGCTCCCGCACCTCGCTGATGGCTGACAGCAGTAGTGGAGACACCGTTCCTTTCAACAAACGATCAAGCTCCTGATACGCCTGCAAAGCCTCGAAACTGCAACGGCCAATCGAGGCACCCAATTCGACCAGCTGTTGCTTGCCTGTGTCCAGCCTGTGCCTGAATGTTTCTGCATCCCGCACATTGGCATCGTCCTGCAGAAAAGCAGCCTGTATCACCGCCCGTTCCAGATCCGCCTGCAAAGCTTCGGCGCCTGCAACGGTGCTGAACCACACTGTTTGATTCTGCAGCTCGGGCACACTACGCCTGATCTCTTTTATCATTCTCCCCGCTTTACGGCGAAACAGTGCCAGCAGGCCTTCCCTGTGCGACTTGACAGCCTGCTCCTGCTGGTCGAACAAACGCAGCCCAATCACCCCACCGTCAAGCACTAACGCTGGATAGCCACGCAATGTCACTCCGCCTTGCTGCAGCTCCACCGTTTCGGTCAAATCACCGAAATCCCAATCCTGGATATTTTTCCGCTCAAATCCCGCATCCGACACCCGAGCAAAGTCGTCGCGGGCATACTCACCAAACCGCAGCTGTAATTGAGACAAGTCCCTCCCGCCATCGATCTGTTTGCCATGCTCATCAACCAGCTCGAAATACACAAACAGGTGTTCCGGCAACAGCTCCGGTCGCCAGGCATCTTTTGGCACCGATACCCCGGTCAGGCGCTGCAACTGCTCTGCCAGCGCCGCAACCAAACTGTTGTTGTTCCGCTGCATGGCCGGAATGCAAGCCGCGGCGAATTCAGGGGCCGGTACAAAATGACGCCGCAACTGTTTTGGTAAGGACTTTATCAGCAGCGTAGTTTTTTCCCTGAGCAGGCCGGGCACCAGCCGGTCAAAGTCACCGTCTCGCAACTGATTCAACATCGCCAGCGACACCTGGACACACATGCCATCTTTGGCCTCACCGGGGCAAAACCGGTATCTGACCGGCATACGCAAGCCACGGATTTCAAGACTGTCAGGAAACTGTTGTTCGGTAATAGCTTCAGCGCCATTGTGCATGATACTGTCACGATCCAGGTGCAGAAGTCCGGGCTGTTCAGCTTCGGCCTTTTTCCGCCAGCGCTGAAAATGCGGTCCATCGACTACAGAGGCCGGTAGCCGCTCGTCAAAAAAACGGAACAATTGGTCCTCATCGATCAATACGTCGCGCCGACGTAATTTGGACTCCAGCTGATCAAGCTCCGTCAGTAAGCGCTGATTATGCTCTGCAAACACCGCCCGTGTCTGTAACTCACACCGCACCAGCGCGTGACGGATAAACAGCTCACGTGATATTCCGGGGTCAATCGGCGCAAAATTAACCTTACGGCGCTGTACCAGTGGCAGACCGTACAAAGTGACCCGTTCAAAGGCCACCACCTGTGCACGCCTCTTTTCCCAATGAGGTTCAGAATAGCTGCGCCTGACCAGGTGCTGCGCCAGGGGCTCAACCCATGCCGGATCAATGTAAGCGGCAGTACGCAAGTAACGCCTGCCGGTTTCTACCAGCTCGCTGGCAACCAGCCATTTGGGTTTGTTCTTTACCAGTCCGGAACCGGGAAACAGAGTGAACTTCAGGTTGCGGGCTCCTGCGTATTCACCAGCGTCAACCTTAAAGGCAAGATTACCCAGCAACCCGGTTAACAGGGCACAATGAATCGAGCGATAGTCCGCTTTAGCCTCATTACAGGTCATGCCCATACCCGTGACCTGTATCTGCACCTGGCGATGCACATCAATCCATTCCCGCATGCGCAGAAATGACAGAAAATGTTCCCGACACCACTTGCGTAACTTGTTCTGTGAAAGGTGTCGCGTTTGTTCCCGATACGCATTCCAAAGATTCAGATAGCTCAGGAAATCAGATTTTGCATCCTTGAACACAGCATGCTTTTCATCGGCAGCCTGGGCCTGATCCATTGGGCGTTCTCTTGGATCAATCACTTCCAGCGCAGAGACGATGATGAGCACCTCACTCAGACATTGCCTGTCGCTGGCGGCCAGAATCATACGTGCCAGCCGGGGATCAACCGGCAAACGCGCGATCTGCCGTCCAAGCCGGGTCAAGCGCTGCTGCTCGTCCACAGCACCGAGTTCGTGCAGCAGTTTGTAACCGTCACGGATAAATCGTAAGTCCGGCGGGTCAACAAAAGGGAAATTTTCGATGTCTCCCAGGCCAAGTGCCGCCATTTGCAGAATAACGGCTGCCAGATTAGTGCGCTGGATTTCAGGTTCCGTGAACTCAGGACGTGCGAGATAGTCGTCTTCGCCATACAGTCGTATACAGATACCCGATGCCACACGTCCGCAACGCCCGGCACGCTGATTGGCCGATGCCTGGGATACAGCTTCAATCGGCAAGCGTTGCACCTTGGTGCGATAACTGTAACGGCCGAGGCGCGCCAGACCGATATCGACCACATAACGAATACCGGGCACCGTCAACGAGGTCTCAGCTACGTTGGTGGCCAGAACAATACGTCTGCCCTTGTGCGGCCTGAAAACCCGGTTCTGCTGCGCAGCAGACAGGCGTGCGTACAAAGGCAGGATTTCTGTCTG
>Ga0210064_1000475_pt1 | contig 18979 bp, 15 predicted proteins | sample Muzzi_CordC_D2_FD_185531 | JGI IMG/M metagenome (GOLD analysis project Ga0210064, IMG submission 185531) | Wetland microbial communities from San Francisco Bay, California, USA, that impact long-term carbon sequestration - Muzzi_CordC_D2 (SPAdes) | ecosystem: Environmental > Aquatic > Marine >...
TCGCCAGATCGAGCAACTTGCCGTAGACCTCAACGGCCCGATCGGCGAGCGCGAGGAGCTGACGCGCCTCGGTCGTTAGATACCAGCTCAGCGCCACCGTCGCGGCTAGCGATTGGCGCGCGTAGGCAAAATCCAGCGCGCTGGCCTCGAAACCCGCCCCGGCGGCGGCACGCTGGGCGCGCAGCCGGCCCCAGACATCGAGCTCCCACGCCATGCCGAGCGATGCGTACTTGTGTTCATAGGTATGCTTGATCTCGACATCGGTATCCTTGATCATTTTTTCGTTACCGAAGTCGTGGGTCTTCTTGAAGCCGAGTTGCCCGCCGATCTGCGGCAGCAGTTGCGCGCCAACCACGACCGCGGACTGCCGGGCGACCTCCACGCGATCCGCCGCCTGGTGCAAATCCAGGTTGTTCGCGAGGGCCTCGGCGACGATGGCATCCAGCAGGGGATCGTTGAACGATTTCAGCCAGTCGTCGGCCACCGCGCCGGTCTTCGGATCGGCTCCCCATACGGCAGGAATTCGGGTCCCCTCGGGCAGCGCCTGATCGACCACCTCGGTGTGTGTCGGCGGCGTCTGCAATGCGCAGCCGGCAAGCGCCGCCATGAGGACCACTATGGCGCCGGCTCCACGCATCAGCCGGAGAACGGATACAGCCAGTTGAACCAGGTGTAGCCGCGGATGCCGATCCTGCGCAGCACCACGAAGCCGCTGGAGGGATTGGTATAGATCGCCGCGCGCCCTTGCGTCCCGATCGGGAACTTCGACTGTTCCGCCCCGTCGAGGCGGATCGCCACCGCAAACTGGCCCTGCGGGATCTCGGTCGGCTCATAGGTGAAAGCGGGCAGCGTGCCGCTCGGCAGCATCTGTCCTGCCCCGCTGCCCTGCCAGATCGCCTCGACCTTGCCCGTGAAGATCTGGCCCGGATAGAGGTCGAGCGCGACCTCCGCCTCCTGTCCCGCTTTCACATACTTCAGGTTTTCCTGAAAAAGGCTGGCGAGCAGGTAACGGTCGGCATCACAGATGAACGTCGCAATGGCGCCAAACCGGACAATGCCGGCAACCATGCCGGGACGTACCTGCAGGTTGATGATGTAGCCATCATCGGGGGCCACCATCAGCGTGTTGTCGAGATAAAAGCGCGCCAGGTCGAGCTGGGCCTGAATGGCGGCGACGCTCGTGTTGACCCCGTTGATCTCGGAGTGGTAGCGCAGTTCCGAGCGTACGAGTTCGGCCTGCGCTTCCTTGATACCGGCCTCGTCGGCAGCGACCTGCGCGGTCCATTTCTGCGCGTCTTCTTCCGGGCCGGCGCCGCGGCCGGCCAGCTCGGTCGAAAGCTTCTGCTGGTAGCGCGCGTAGGTCAGGTCGCTTTTCAGCTTGACAATCTTCTGCGTCGAGACCTCCATGTCGGCCTTCAGCACCTTCACGTCCTGCTTCGCCTTGGCAAGCTCCGCCTCGAGCTCCCTGACCTTGTACTCGTAGGGCCGGCGGTCGAACTGGAACAGCGGCTGTCCTTTCTTCACCGGCACGTTCGGCTCTACCAGCACATCGGTGACCAGCGTGGGCTCGGACAGGCGGGGAATTAGCTGAATGGTGTGCTGGATCAGCTTCGCGTCGGTCGAGTAGGGTGTCACGAAGCGCAGGCCGATCAGGAAGATGAGCAGCAGATGCACCCCGACAAAAGCCGTGACGAAGCCCCAGGCAAGGTTGAACTTCATCCATTTGAATTTGAAGAATGTGAGCCACACCGCGAGGGCATAAACGAACAGCAGAACGAAGCCCAACAACATCCGATCCCCTCCTCAGCGTTTCGTGTCACTGTCCGGCACCGGCTTCCCTCCCGCCGGAGCCTGCGTCTGCTGCTTGTCCGCTGCCCCCTTGAGGCGGGCGATTTCCTCTTCGGTCGCTCTTTCCTCCTCGGCGGGGAAGCGCCGGATGTCCACGACATCGGTCGGTTTGAACGCCCAGATGAAGGCCTGGATCCACGGCACGACCGCCAGGAACCCCGAGTAGCCCATGATCTTCACCGCCTCGGCCTCCGGGTGCTTGCGGGCAATGGCGATCTGGCCCGGCAGCCCCGCGACCCACAGCAGGATCACGATCCCCGCGATGGCGGCGACGAGGCCCGTCAAGAAGGTCAGGTAGTCCCAGATGTCCAGTTCAAATCCCAGCATTGGATCTCCTCGTGAGGACCGGCGCGTTGCCTGTCATCAGTTGTTCTGCGCCGGAAGACTCCACAATGCCTTCAGGCGTACTTATTTCAGAATATCATCAACGCACTAAACCCATCAGCTTCGCCAGGTTCGCAGTAACCGCCACCGTCACCGGTGGATTGTCTCGCTATGGTATCAGCTCGATCGCGCCCGGTCGCCAGGTCTTGTCGAACCACGGCTCCAGCGGGCCATAGAGACGCAGGATCATGAACCAACCCTTGCCGGGGATGGTCTGCACCCGGTTGTTCTCCCTGCCCGCCGGCGCTTCGGGGCCGAACCAGACATCCAGGGCGGGTGCCGGTATAGGACGGATGTTCATACAGGACTCCTGACCGATGACGGAACGGTTATTTGGGGAACAGCAACTGCGCCTGCAGGCGCCAGGTCCAGTTTGGACCGTATTCCGGTTTTTCGATGTTGCGGAATACCTGGGTCTGGAAGTTCACCGGCAGTTTTCCGAAACGCACGATCTTGCCCACCCCGCCGCCCAGCGGCACGGTCCAGCGCTCGTCGCTGTCCGCCTTCCAGTCGGCGGTGATGATCGGCGCCGAAGTCAGATACAGTCCATCAGCAAAGTTGTAGTTGAGGAAGGGCTGCAGCAGGAACTTGTTGTAGCTCGGATCGCTGCGCGAGCTGCTGACCGACCAGAGGTTGTTGGCAAGCGCACCATAGACCCAGCGCCTGCCGATGTACAGCGCCACGACGGAGGGCCCGAGCCCCCAGCGATCGTTGCCCAGCACTTCGTCGTTGTGGGTCGGCAACTGCACGATCGGACCCGCGCCCCAGATCAGTCCCCTGGTGCTGGCCGGCGACAGGAAGGCCGTGAACTGGGTATCGCCAATCCCGTTGGTGCGGCCCTCCCCGGGGAAGAAGGCGGGCTGGGAGATAATCGGCAGGATGGTGCGGGTGATCAGGTTCCAGTCGGGACCCAGGCTGACCGGGATGACGGGCTGGATGTTCAGCACGTTCTGGGTCTTCTCCAGCGGCCCGACATTGAAGTTGATGTTGTCCTGGAAGGGTACGCTGATGAGGTTGGCCACGGGGTTCTGGGCCGCCTTGGCCAGCGCCTCGTTGCTCTCAGCCGCCCAGGCGGGCGAACTCATGACGAAAAACAGGCCGAGCAATACGATCGAGCCGACGGTATTTCGGAATGCGATTGTCTTCATGCTGGTTCTCCGTTACCCGACGTGACCGCGGCGCAATCGATAAGGCCGACATGTCAGGCCGTGAGGGCCCGCTCCGCATCGAATTCCGTTGACGTCCTTGTCCAGCGCCTTGCGGCGCTTCTCCAGTTCGATCTCTTCCATTGACGACATGATGTATTCTCCTTTTGACTGCGTAACGCGAATTCGGCCGCATAGGCCGCTTGAAGGTCAGTCCCAGGAAAGGTCAGGGAAAGAGCAGCGCGAACTGCAGGTTCACCTCCCACTTCGGAAAGTCCGGGCGCTCTACGTTCGAGACGACCTGGAGTGCGATGCTGGCGGACTGCCTGCCGATCTTGAGGACCTTGCCGACACCGAACCCGACCGGCACGATCCAGCGATCACTGCTATCCGCCAGCCAGTCCGCCAGAATGGTCGAGTTGCTGTACAGGCACCAGCCATGCGCTAGCGGCAAGCGCCATGCAGAACAGTGCGCATTTCACTTTCCGGTCACCTTTCTGTTTGCTGCGGTGCTGGAGTCGCGGGCGAAGTTATTCGATTGCCGCTTTTAGCTTTTCTCCCATTTTCTCAATGCCCTGGATAAGGCCGCCTTTCGCCATCGGCGCATCCACCAACTCGATTTCGCCGGGCTGCCAGGTCCTCTTGAACCAGGGCTCAAGCGGGCCGTAGAGCCGCAGGATGGTGAACCAGGTCTGGCCGGGAATCGTTTGCACCCAGTTGGGTTTCTTGCCAGCCGGCGGCTTGGGTCCGAAGTACACGTCGACCGAACCGTCTTTGTTGACGATCACGTCCTTGTTCTGGCTGCTTACACTGGGGAAGCGGTCGTTCGTCTGGATCATTGAGCGTGTCTGTGCGCTGTAGACGATCACTGACCAGAACCGCTTGGCCGGGATATTTGGCGGCAGGTGCAGCTTGTAGTTCTTGCCGCCGTTCAGAGGTTGATTGTTGGCGTCCAGCGCGGTCCAGGGGTAGATGGAACCCTCGCCGACGATCTTGGTGTCCATTGCGGGCGTTACCCCCGTGGCGAGAAAGAAGAAGAAAGCGGCCGCATCGAGGTTTGCAACGCCCGGCTGCGATTCGAACTTGTAGCCGCCGAAGAAGGGCAGTCGCCAGTTGCTGTTCTCGAAATAGTAGCCGGCGCGGCTGCGTAACCTATAGGCAATGCTCCGCGCAGTCGCGTCGCCCACGACCGCCGCCTCGGTGAGAATTTTCTTCATGCGTGCATCGGGTTTGAAAGGCTTGCCCTTCTGGATACCGATGGAGGCCCAGAGCCCCAGGGTGGTGGCATCGACCGTATCGGTCGGTTCCGACTGCACGACCTGATTGAGCATCTCCCAGAACTGGTAGTTCGACGGCCCGACCATGCTGAACGGCTTGCCGGACATGTCGACGAACCTGGGCGACGGGTGGGGTTTGTCCGCATCAGCGAGCGGATAGATCTTCGTGTATTTCTTGACGAGGTCAACACCCGGCCCGGGATCACCATCGACGAGGAAGCTGCGCCAGACGGGCCAGACGCTGTAGGTCGAGCATCGCACGACATGGTAACCCTTCGGCACCTCGCCCTTGTAGCCCGGGGGGAGCAGGAGATATTTGCCGCCCTGCCCCTTGTCCGGTCCGGTGAAGCCGAGGTTGATGACGAAGTGGTACCACATGTCGTCGATCAATCCGAGCACCTTCGGAGGGACCTCGAGGACCAGTGGGCCATCGTGCAGATCCACCCAGAACCAGCTGTAAACCGTGTTGTCGTTCGCCGTCAGCTCCACGGTGCGAGAGTCCACCAGTTGTTCCCAGATCGGCACAGTCCTGTTCGCCGGCCCCATCGACAACATGGCCGTGCGATTCGCCAACTGGTTCACCGGCGGCAACGCGAGCAGATAGCCCTGCACGGCACGCTGGAAATCGAGATTGTCGTAAAGTTTGTCGGTGGTGGCCTGATCCGGCACGCCGCTGTCGAAGCGAAGGGTACCCAGCCGCGACTCCACTTTGTCGGGGATCGCCACACCCGGCGGCATCGGGGTGGAATACTTGTATTGCGGATCTGCTGGCGGACCCTCGAGCATCTGCGCCATCGCCGGCACGGCGGCCAGCGCCGCCGCCGAGATCAATACCGGCGCCAGGAACAAACCTGACAGAGCATGCTTCATTTGCCTTTTATCTCCTCTGAATGTTGTCTTGTGTCACTCCAACGGTGAATGCGCGGGCCGCTCCCTTGCAAGAGCGGCCCAAAGACGTTACTGGATGCCGAGAGCAGCCTTCTTCATGCCCTCTTCCAGCTTCTTGATGTCCTCCGGTGACAACTGCGGACGGTCGATCCTGATGGTCAGCTTGTTGAACTTGGCGGTCAAGGGAAACGGCGGCTTGTAATCCGCGTCGTCGATACCGGTGATGGTGTCCGAGCCGATATCGAAGCTTTCATCCCACTGCAGGATGATGGGGATCGTCTTCTCCATCCGTTTCGTCTCGACCACCTTGCCGTCCACCTTCAGCGTGCCGGTGCCGCCCTTGCCGATGCCGGAGAAGTTGTTGTACGCCATGGTGCCGACGCCGAGTCCGTCATACTTGAAATCGAACTCGATGGTGTGCTGGCCGGGCGCGAGCGCCTCCGGAGCCTCCCACTTGACCCATTCGAGGTTGAGCAGGTTCCAGTTGAACACCGGCTTGCCCTTGAGCAAGTAGAAGCCCCAGCCCGCAAAGCGCCCGCCGGAGGTCGCGATCATGCCCTCCGCGCCGCCTTCCGGCACCGTGATGTCCGCCGTGAGGCTGTAGGAGGTGTCGAGCAGGTAGGGCGCATCGCCCTGCGGAACGCCGGTCATCGGCCGCGTATAGGTCAACTCGCTCAGGCCGGCGGTGAGGCTCGGTCGCGGAGCCGCCACCCGGGCCCCCACCGACGCGTCCAGCGGGAAGACGTGGTATTTCTTCGCTTCCTCGACGAACAGCTTGCGCAGCTCCGCGACCTTCTCCGGATGCTGCGCGGCGATATCCTCGGACTGGTTGAAGTTCTCGGTCAGGTCATAAAGCTGGAACACCTGGTTGTTGAGCGGGTCCGGGTTGGCGGGACTGTAGGCATCCCACGGCACGCGGTTGACCTTGGTGCTCAGGAGCCAGCCGTCGTGATAGAGCGCCCATTGGCCCATCATCTCGAAGTACTGCGTATGGTGACGGGACGGCGCCTTCGCATTCTTCTTGTCGAAGGTGTAGGCGAAGCTGGTGCCCTCGATCGGCTTCTGCTTGATGCCGTCCACATATTCCGGTGCCGGGATACCGGTAACCTCGAGCAGGGTGGGCACGATGTCGATGACATGCATGAACTGTTCGCGCAGGCCGCCCGTGTCCTTGATACGCTTCGGCCAGGAGATGACCATGTTCTGATTGGTGCCGCCGAGCCGGGAGGCGTTCTGCTTGAACCAGTCGAACGGGGTATCAAATGCCCAGGACCAGCCTGCCGACATGTGGTTGTAGGCGTATTCGGTGCCCCAGGCGTCGTAGTACTTCATCTGCACGTCCACTGGCGGGCGGACACCATTGAAGAACGCGACCTCGCTGTACGTGCCTTCCGGGCCGCCCTCGGCGCTGGTGCCGTTGTCGCCGTTCTGGTAGATGATCAGCGTGTTGTCGAGCTTGCCCAGGTCCTCGAAGGCCTGGATCACACGGCCGATCTCGTGGTCATTGTAGGCCACGTAGGCGGCGAACACCTCCACCTGGCGGATATAGAGCTTCTTCGCCTCGGGCGAGAGCGTGTCCCAGGGCGTCAGGACATCATCTGGCCAGGGCGTCAGTTCCTCGTCCGGCGGAATCACGCCGAGTTTCTTCTGGTTCTCGAAAATGCGCTCGCGCAGCTTCTCGTAGCCGTCGTCGAACAGATGCATGGCGTGGATTTTGTCGACCCATTCCTTTGTCGGGTGATGCGGCGCGTGCGAGGAGCCGGGAACGTAATAGATGAAGACCGGCTGCCGGGGGTCGGTCTGGTGAATCCGGTACATCCAGTCGATGGCGTCGTCGGCCATCGCGGTGACCAGGTTCCAGGAGCTCTCCTTGCCGGTGACCGGCCAGATCTCCGCCTTGGGATCCGATCGATCCATTTTCAGGGTGCCCTTGTGCTCGTTGAAGGGATAGATCTGCGTGGTGTTGCGGAACAGGTTCGGCCCCCACTGGTTGGCGTCACCGCCGACGAAGCCGTAAAAGTAATCGAAGCCCATGCCCGTCGGCCACTGGGTGAACGGTCCGGCCTGGCTGGCCTGGTAGGTCGGCGTGTTGTGGTCCTTGCCGAACCAGCTGGTCGCGTAGCCGTTATCGCGCAGGATGCGACCGATGGTCGCGTTGTCCACGCCGATGACGCTGTCATAGCCGGGGAAGCCGGTGGCCTGCTCGGCGATCACCCCAAAGCCGACCGAATGGTGGTTGCGCCCGGTGATCTGCGCGGCGCGCGTCGGCGAACACAGCGAGGTGGAGAACATCCGGTTGTAGCGCAGTCCGCTTTTGGCAATACGATCCATGCTCGGTGTCGGAATGACGCCACCGAAAGTGCTCGGTATGGCAAAACCGGCATCATCGGTCATGATCAGCAGGATGTTGGGGGCGTCCTTCGGTGGTACCACCGTCGGCGGCCACCAGGGTGTGGACTCCAGCGCGTCGTCCTTGATCACGCCGCCGAACTTCGGCGCGGGCGGGGGCAGCTGATTGCCGCTGATCGTGGTCGTGGCGCTGGGCGAGCCCGGTGTGCCGGTGGTCTCCAGCGCAAACACGTGTGAGCCTGCCAGCAGAAACAACGCGGTAAACAGCAGCGCCGGTCGGATATACCCTTTTGAACTTTTCATGCTCGAATCTCCCTAGAATTCTGTCTAGTAATGTTACTCAGTTACACAAACGTATTCACTGCAAAGAACGCGAAGTCCATTACTTGCTTTTTCACCTGAATAAAATGGGATTTCTCCTGTAAGTGCAGGCTTGCTAGCGAACATAGCATCCATAATCAACCGGTTCGCGGGCAAGCCCGCTCCTGCGATTGGAATTGTTCTGTATTTTTCAAGGTCTCATAAAAAAACTCTTTGCGTCTCTGCGGTGAAAAGAAAACTCAATATCGTGACCATTACTGAACCGCGCCCGGCGGAATCCAGCCCTGTTCCACGAGGAATTGCCCCAGTTCCGAGGCGATCCTGTCGGCCAGCCGGCGCCCGTCGTCCTCCACCGTATCGAACTTGGCCTCGCTGACGCCCGCCACGGTGCCACTCACCAGGGTGGAAGCGAGCAGGTGGTGCGTAAGAGCCCCGATGCCCATCATCTCCGCCATGCCCGGTTTTTCCGCGCTCTCGCCGCTGCCCTTGAGGCTCTCCACCTCCCGCTCTCCCCCGAGCATCATTTCGTAGACCTGCACATCGGCCTGCACGTCGGTGCGCCCGGCGGCGAAGCCGATGAGCACGCGCTCGGCGCGGTTGCCCTCGTCGATCGACAGGAACTGCCCCTTGATGAGCAGGGCGGCCCCCCCTGGCGACGGAGTTCCCATGGCGCGTTCCGCCCACAGCCCGTAACTCTGGATCTTCTTCACCAGTTCCTCGGCGACCACGTAGGCGACCGTATGGCCGATCTTCAGTTCCTGCGGCGTGCGCGGAGCGGCCTGTTCGTGTTCGTAGCGCTGTTTGATCTCCGCGCTCAGGTTCTGGTCGAGCTGGACCTCCTGCGGTGAAACGGCGAAGTCGTAGACCAGGATGCGGTCCGGCCGCGGCAGACCGGAGGGGGCTTCACTGGTCTGCTGGACCTGAGTTGGTGTGCAGCCGGCGAGCAGTACACCGGCCAGCAAACCCGCCAGTGCGGCGGGCGTGCGAACAGGGCCTTTCCGACAGGCGCCGATCCCGGCGCGGTGTGAATGTATTGCGATTGTCAATTCCGATTCTCCTCTGAAAATGTGTGATCAATGCACGAGCCACCAGGCGGTCGGGAAATATCAGCTCGGTAACGCGATAACCGCCGCTCGAAAAATTGCGATTGTGGTTGCCCCGAAAGGGCATGCGTATGCCGTCGGTGACGGGTATCGAGCCTTCCTGGCCAGCGCCTTGTGGCGCTGGGCCACCCAGGCGGGCGAATCCGGGACGTACGGGCGGCAGGCCGAAGAGCACAAACCGGCCACCCGCCTTGCGGGTTTTGATCGCGTCCCTGCCAGGAGTCCTTTCGCAAGGTCCATCAATACTGTTTTAAAAGCAGGCTGTTATCCTTCGCAGACCTGCGCCTGTTATTCCTCGATCTGCTCCTCGATCGATTCCAGCTGGCCCGAGTCATTGAAATGCAGGACGTAGATTCCCTGTCCGACATCCGCACGGTCATAGAGCCAGTTGTTGCCGTCTCTTGACGTCGGTTCGCCGCATTGCGCCAGGATCTGCTGGGTGAGCTGCCCGTCCGGCTGGTCGTCGGTGATGATCGCATCGCCGCAGGTCATGGTCCCGGCCTGCGCGGTCCCGGCCAGCAGTGCCGCAAAGGTGGCGACAGTAAGATGTTGGATTTTCATGATGATTACTCCTGTTGTTGTTGGTTGATAGACTGGCATCCGGGGGCGGCAGACGCCACTGTGACATTCCTGAATTGTGACCGTGTACCCCTGTTCTGTACCAGTGTAGTCAGGGATTGTGACAATGGTACCTCTTTCCCTAATTGTATTCTAAAGTTAGAATGTCCAGTTCGCGCTGAGCGCCAGGATGTAGAAGTCATCGTCCTTGAGATCGCCCTTCAGATTCCCCTTCAGCAGCCCCCCGGTCTGGTTGACCGGCGCGCTACCGGCATCCATGTACTCGAAGGCGGCCCCGAGCGTGAGGTCCTTGCGCCAGGCGTACTGCAGCCCCATGGCATAGCGGTACTGGCGGTCGAGCGGCAGCACGATGGAACGGTCGGAGTTTTGTACCGGCGAACTGTCGTAGGCGATGCCGGCGGAGACGCTCCACAGCGGGTTGAGCCGGTAGCGCGCCCCCACGGCGGTGTGCCAGGTATCCTGGAAATGGGCGTCCACGGAGGTGCTGGTCGAGGTCGCCGAGTCGATCGACACCCCGATCTCGCCGAACTCCGACCAGTTCTGCCAGCCGAGATCCACCATGAGCGCCAGATCAGGGTTGAGTTCGTGGTAGACACTCAGCATGACCTGGTGCGGCAGGGTGAAGTCAAAAGTAGCATCGGCACCCTTCAGGCCGGATGCTTTCAGGGCGGCATTCAACACGGGACCGGCGCCGTGGAGCGAGGGGTTTTCCTCGTACTTGAGGTCCACCTTGGAGATGTAGGTCAGACCCACCCGGGTGCCGGGGCGGGGTTCGAGCAGCATGCCGGCATTCCAGCCGGTGTCCGTGTCAGTGTCCTTGAACTTCAGCCGGCCATCCCCCTTGTTGTCCAGCAGGTTGTTGACGTTCGTCTGTACCTCCAGCGAGCCGTGGACCAGCCCTACCCCGCCGCCGACCGAGAGCCAGTCGTTCACCCGGTAGCCGACGGCGCCGTTCAGGAAACTGGTGACAAAATCCTCCTTCTGCACATAGTAACGGCCGGCCCAGTCGTTATCGAAATCGACCCCGAGGCCCAGGTAGGAACCGGCCGTGACGCCCAGCTTGAGGTCGCTGGAGTGACTGTACACGTAGGACAGGCTCCCCGTGGGGGTCCAACCGCCCGCATTACCGCCATTGGTACCGCCGTAGGTGGCCTGGTCGGTATCGAACTTGATCCGGGAGTAGATCGGCTGCACGCCGACCATGAGCTGCGATTCCTTGAGCCGGGTCATGCCCGCGGGGTTGGCGAAGGCCGTGGCGGCATCGCCGGCCCGCGAGGCCATACCCGCGCTCGCCGTGCCCACATCGGGTGTTCCCATTTCGTAGAGCCACAGGCCCGCGGACTCGACCGACAGCGCCGGCAGTCCCAGAATCAGCGCCACCAGGCGGCCGGCAATTTTACTGGACATATCCATTGATCTCCTGAATTCAGAGCGCCCGCAACCGGGCGCAGGTCATTGTATAGTACACACGGATCTGCACCATAGACCGGTACCCGCCGGTCAACGATACCGACCGGTAACGAGGTGCGACGGCACGACGCAACGGCTGATCGGGAATCCGATCAACCGTCACCTGATCAACTCGCCGATACCACCGCGCAGTATACAGAGCCTACCGGATCGCGCACAGTCGGTGCCGGAGGTGGGTCAGGCGCTTTCCCGAACCGCTGCGCCTTACCGCTATGGACAGTGCCCTCGGCTGGCCGATCACCACGACCAGCTGCCGGCCCCGGGTAACCGCGGTATAGAGCAAATTGCGCTCCAGGAGCATAGAGTGTTGCATGGCCAGGGGGATCACCACCGCCGGGTATTCCGAACCCTGGCTCTTGTGTACGCTGGTGGCATAGGCCAGGGAGATTTCGTCCAGTTCCCGGGTTTCATACTCGACGGCCCGGCCATCGTAGTCGATGGTTACCAGCCCCTGGTCTTCATCGATCCCCGCCACCCGTCCGATGTCGCCGTTGAATACCTCCTTGTCGTAGTTGTTGATCATCTGAATGACCTTGTCGCCGGGTGCATAGGTCCAGCCGAAGCGGCTGATGCGCGGATACCCGTCGGGGTTGAGTCGCGCCTGCAGATCGATGTTGAGCGCGCGGGTACCGATTCCACCCCGATTCATGGGCGTCAGCACCTGTACATCGTTGACGGGATGCAGACCAAAATGGGCCGGTATGCGTTCCGTCACCACCTGCATCAGTTTGGTATGAATCGCCTCCGGCGTTTCGCCCGGAATGAAGTAGAAATCACTGGTTTCACCGGGTTCGGCATTTTCCGGCAGCAGCCCCTGGTTGATCCGGTGGGCATTGACGATGATCCGGGAACTGGCGGCCTGTCGGAAAATCTCGGTAAGGCAGACGGTGGGAATCACCCGGGAGGCGATGAAATCGGCCAGCACCGCCCCCGGCCCCACCGAAGGGAGTTGGTCCACATCCCCCACCAGCAGGACTGCCGCATGATCGGGAAGCGCGCGCAGCAACTGGTTCATCAGCACAATATCCATCATCGAGACCTCGTCTATCACCAGCAGGTCTGCATCCAGGGGATCGTTCTGGTCGTGCCGGAAGCCCCGGGTCTGTGGATCGAACTCGAGTAACCGGTGGACCGTCTTCGCCTCGAGCCCGGTGGATTCCGCCAGACGTTTGGCCGCCCTTCCCGTGGGGGCGCAGAGCCTGACACTGGCTCCCCTGGCGCGAATGATGGTGAGGATGCTGTTCACCACGGTGGTTTTACCCACGCCCGGTCCGCCGGTGATGACGGTGACCTTGCCATTCACTGCGCTGGAAACCGCCTGGCGCTGTGAGGGGGAGAGCTGCAGCCCGGTCTGCGCCTCGACCCAGGGGATGGCTTTACGGGTGTCGATTTGATCCCAGGGGAGACTGGCTCCCAGTAATCTTGTCAGGTGCCCGGCGACGCCCTCTTCGGCACGATACAGGGGAGTGAGAAAGAGTGCGGGCGCTCCCTCGATCGTTTCCTGCACCAGGTTTGCGGCGGCCAGCTCGGCCTCGATTGCGGATTCCACAATCGGCCCGGCTACTTCCAGCAGGCTGGCCGTGGATTCCAGCAGTTCCTGCCGACAGGCCGCGCAGTGCCCCTGACCGGAGATCTCCTGCAGGCGGTGACGCACTCCGGCCTGGGCGCGCATCAGGGAATCCCGGGGAATACCCAGGCGTTGCGCGATCGCATCGGCGGTCATGAAGCCGACACCGTGAATGTCGAGGGCCAGCCGGTAAGGATTCTCACTGACCCGCTCGACCGCCTGATCGCCGTAGGTCTTGTAGATTCGCACCGCCCTGGCCGTACCCACCCCGTGGGACTGGAGAAACACCATAATCTCCCGGACCACCTTCTGTTCGGCCCAGGCACGGGTGACGCGTTCCCTGCGCTTGGGACCGATACCCTCGAGTTCCAGCAACCGGTCCGGATTTTGTTCGATGACATCGAACACCGCTTCACCGAACGCCCGGACCAGTTTCCTCGCAAAGTGGGGACCGATTCCCTTGACCATTCCCGAGCCGAGGTATTTTTCCATGCCCTCCAGGGTGCTCGGCGGGACGACCCGGAGATGCTGTGCCCTGAACTGCAGACCGTGGCGCCGGTCGTTGACCCATTCCCCTTCGCATTCGACATATTCACCGGCGGTAACCACCGCCGCGGTGCCCACCACCGTTACCGGATCGCGCTGTCTGCGCACCCGGACGCGCAGGACGCAGAACCCGCTTTCCTCGCTGTGGAAGGTGACCCGCTCGACCGATCCCTGCAGGCGCTCGGTGGGTGGGTCGCGGTGCTTCGGATCTGGAAAACCGTGCGTCATCTGCCTGCCGGTTGCATCATCGCGGGGAACGGGGCGTTGGGTTTGCTTGTGGGCGGCTGGTTGAGGTAAACCATTGCAGCATACAGCAGCCTTTACATACCGCCATTATTCCGAAAGTCCATGTTTGCGTCGATCGATTTGGCATCGGTATCGATGATTCGGGCATGACTGCCATAATATATATTTTTTTCTTCGCCGACGGGAGAAATCCAGGCCAGGGTTCAGTTACTCGTCAACTCATCGCGCACCGGCATACGCTGGCCCGATGTACACACCGTCCACGCACTAACTTCACGTGGGATACTTTTCCCATGCGTAAAATTATGCTACATTGAATCAACCTTACAATCCTGGCCTTCAGTTCGCCGATGACCCACACACATGATTCATGATTCAGAGAAAAACAGCCTGTTCAAGGCTATATCAATGATACTGGGACCGCTTGTGCAGATCCTGCTGCGCAACGGCGTGCCATTCAGGACATTCACCGAAATTGCAAAACAGGCATACGTCCGGGTTGCCGAGGAAAAATTCCGTATTCCCGGAGCAGATCAATCGACCACACGAATCGCTACTCTGACAGGCCTGACCCGCAAGGAGGTCTTTAGAATAAGAAAACAGGAGGATGACGAACATCTCTTCTCACTGGAACGCCACAACCGAGCCTCACGCGTAATCAGCGCCTGGCTCAGGGAACCCGAATTTCACGACAGGCGGGGGCGCCCTGCGGCACTGCATTTCGATGGTGATAAAGGCAGTTTCAGCTCCCTGGTAAAACAATTCAGCGGGGACATCACCGCACGAACAATTCTGGATGAGTTGATTCACAGCGGCGCTGCCACCTATCTCAGGGACGGGAGAATCAAACTGGAAAGCAGTGCGTATATTCCGAAAACCGACGATATAGAAAAAATCCATATGCTCGGCACAGATGTTACGGATCTGATCCGTACCATCGATCATAACATCGAGTGCGCGCCTGAGGACACCTTCTTTCAACGCAAGGTCTGGTACAACAATATCCCTGATGAAATGATTGCCAGGCTGCGAAGCAAGATTGTCAACAAGGGCCAATCCGCGCTGGTAAGCATGAACCGGGACATGGCCAGTTGCGACCGGGACGCAAACCCTGAAATAAAAGGCACCGGTCGCAGGCGGGTTGTTCTGGGGATTTATTACTTTGAGGAAGAAACAGAGGATAAACAGGGACCATGAATCCGGACATGACATTGATGATAAATCGCCTGTTTGCCGTCTTCCTGACAGCACTGGTTATTACCGCTTGTGGCGGCGGCGGAGGCAATGGCCAGCTGGCAGAGGGTGGTATCAGCGGAACCGGTATCAGCCAGGGAAGTGTCAGTGGATTCGGCAGCGTACATACCAGCGGGATCCGATACGATACGGCACAAGCAATCATAGATTTCAATGGCGAGCCGGGCTCGCTGGAACAGCTCGCGGTAGGGATGATCATCACCGTGGAAGGAAGCTTCGATGCGGCAAGCAACACGGGAACCGCCCGAAATATCGAATTCGCGTATACCCTCCTGGGTGTCATCGACGACATTGACCCGACATCGAGCATCATCAAGGCGGTCGGACAGAACGTCCTGACAAACGGTCGAACCATCTATCGCGATACCGACAGCACGGGCCTGTCCCCGGGTGATGTCATCGCCGTAAGCGGACACACCGATACCAATGGCGATATACTTGCCGGTTATATCGAAAAGCTCGCCGCCCTACCGTCCACGACATTTCTGGAAGGCCGTATCAGCGATCTCGATACGCTGTCCCATACCTTCCGGATCGGGGAACAGGTCGTTGGCTTTGCGAATGCCCGGCTGAGCGGTTTCCCGGAAAGTGGTCCCGGTAACGGCCAGCGGGTGCGCATACAGGGCATGGAAGCAAATTCGATCCTGACGGCGTCAGACATGTTGAATATCGATGCCAGCCTCGCGGTCGCTGCGCAAGACGATTTGCGGATCGAAGGCCTGGTCAGCCAGATTACTTCCACGAACCGGTTCAGGATCGATGACCAGGAGGTGTCGATCCACGAATCGACCCGGTTCGAGAACGGAAGCGTTGCAGATATCGCGCTCAACAAACTGTTGCTGGTCGATGGCCGGGTCAATTCCGCCGGCATTCTGGAAGCCCGTACGATACGTTTCACCGATCCGCCAGTGTTCATCCTGGAAGCGGATGTCGAGGCAATCAATGTGGAAGACGGCACATTGCAACTGCTTGGGAAGACCATCGCAATCGACAGTTTCACCAGCATGCGGGACAGCAGCAGCATGGATCTGCAGGAATTCTCGCTGTCCGACATCAGTATCGGAGACCGCCTGGTCGTGCATGCCAGTTCCGAACCGGCCGGACTGGTCGCCACCAGCATCGAACGGCTTGACCCCCCGGCCGACAATACCAAGGTTTCAATCCAGGGCGAAGTCGGTACCTCCATCGAGGATCCGGTATTCAGAATCGACGATACGATCATCGACACCACAGGATTGCAGGATCTGGCCAATTTTTCGGAAGGCGGACTCGTCCCGATAACCCGCGCCGGCTTTTTCGCGTCCATAAAACCAGGCATGGTCGTCAAGGCCATGGGCACCTTCGCCGCAGGCAGCCTGACGCCCGGCAGCGTCAGCATCGTGAACTGCTGTCATTTCAGTGTGCTTGACTCCCTGGGGCGGTTCATCGCGGGCAGTACCGATTTTGTGTTCACGTGGGACGCGACGCTCAACACCGACATCCATGCGACGAATGTCAATGCCGCCCTGACATCCGCGACCCCCACTCCGTTTTTCGGTTTTGTCCCGGTGATCAAGGAGGTGCGCATATTCGGTCCCGGCAGCTACGTGTTCGATACCGGTCTGGACCCGGCCCTGCCGACCGGATTTGGTACCACCAACCTCGGCGGCATTCCCCTGGCACTCGATGTCGGGCCCGGTCAGGTCGGCGCCCACATGCTTATTGACTGGGCCTCGAACACAAACATGGATGTGGTGGTATTGTGGAACAAGGATGCCGTTTTTCAGGGTTCGAGCGGCAGCAGCGACGACCTGGGCGCCAAGGGACAGATGTTCAACCTCACTGCCATCGACGGCGACGGAGACGGAATTCCGGGAATTGCCATGGTGGACGGGCCGTTCCTGGGCTTGAGCGTCATCTTCAATCTGAATGTGACCTCACCCTGACTGCCCGCGGTACAACCAGCCGCCGAGTCCGGGGAGTACATGACGCCTTCTCCTTATCTCGCATGTCAGGAGCACATAGCAGTTTGACATCCGCCAGTTAGACTGCGCAGTTGATGTTATGAACGAAGCAGTATGGCCGCTTTCCAAAAAGCCGGCTTGACAGATCTTCTGTTCGAATATAGAGTATGCGTACATGGGATTTTATTCCCATGCATAGAACCCTACAAAGAAACGGCAACAACAAACGGCAATGGAGGAGCAACCAATGAACCAGCTATTTTCTGTAATCCTGGCGCTGATTCTCATAACCGGGCTGGCGCCTGCCCGGGCTGAACCGCTGAGCGGTACGGTCGAGGTCCTGGCTGAGGATGGCAGCCAGATACAGCCATCACTGCCGATCACCGGCGATCTGGATATAGCGAACAACACCATGAGTGTTGCTCCCTTCTCCTTCTTTGGTTTCCAGACGGTCACGCAATCGATCGAGCTGCTGGGTGAGGGAACGCACACCCGCCCCGATGGTGCCGGCGGCACCATCAGCACCAGCGTCGGCCCGGACCAGCTGGGAGCTTATATGGTCGTCGTATGGAACATCAATTCCATGCCACTTTTCATGGTGTGGGACGTGAATAGCCACGCCAACGGCGCGAGCTATACGACCATAGACAGCGACGGCGACGGGGTTCGCGGTCAGGCCCTGACCATCAACCCATTCCCCGGTCTTAGCCTCATTTATGATTTCACCGTGGGAGAACCGCCGCCTGGTATCGACGTGGCCATTGACGTCGAGGGTGGCACGACACAGGAGTGCGCAGAAGCGGGCGGGAGCAGCGTCAGCCTTACCGCCTCCATCACTCTGACCGGTGGCGCGGAACTGGGGTCGATCGAATGGTACGTGGATGGGGAGAGCGCCGGTACGGAAAGCTCCATTACCCCCTTCCTGACACTGGGCCCGCACAGCATCGAAGTACTGGTCTCGACCACCACTGGTGAATCCGACGGCAATACCCTGTCCGTGACGATCCAGGATACCACCCCGCCCGATCTCGAGGTGGCCTTCCTCGATCAGAACGGCAACCCGATTACGTCTGTCAGTCCCGGCAACTATGTCACGGCGAGCATTGTGCCGAGCGATGTATGCGATCCGCAGCCGCTCGCGGAAGGCAGCGCCGTACCGGTCTTCGAGGTCTCCGACGGTGACAGCATCAAGGTCCAGTCCGGCAAGATCAATACCGTGGCATTACCGACCACGGCCATCGAACTCTCTGCCACGGCCAGCGACGCCTCCGCTAACCAGACCAGCGGCATGGCGGTATTGTCGATAACCGAGTGAACTTACACACCTGCTGACATCAACAGCTACCCGCCCAGGTGGCGGGTAGCTGTTGTGAAACTGTCTGCGTGATCAAGCCGCCGCAAGCACACCGGCCGCACGCAGATAATGTGAGCATCATCTAATACGGTATCCGGTACCTTTCTTCGATTCGGTTCTCCCATCGCTCCGCAAGGTCATACCGGGGCCCGTTACCATCATCCCGGTTCCCGACGTATCTGACCTAGGGCCTGTTAACACCTGTATGGTCGTCGCGACGGCGGCCATATTTTCGCAAGACAAGGCAGCGCGAGTGCCGTGTAGTTACGCTACACAAGCGAGCGCAGGATTGCGGAAAAATGGCCCCGTCCCTCCGGGTTGCGCCTGAAATCAGGCCATGCGGCGTTGCTCGTCGTTCCTTTAGCACAACTAAACTTCGCTCCTCGCGCCTTGCCTGGCCTGATTTCAGACTGCAACGCGGCGATCATGCAAGTGTTAACAGACCCTAATATCACCTTCTGCCCTTGCAGAACGGAGCACCCGGATACAGGCTGGCTGGTGCACGGCATGAACATCCTGATCATCAACTCCGGGAGTTCTCCGGTTGGGTTTCCATTAGCGTACTCCGACACTGACACCCGGTTTCACAACAAGCGTGAAAATACCGTTGCCAGACCGAGAAAGCTGAGGAATCCGACCACGTCCGTGACCGTGGTAAGGATGATCGATGCCGACTGGGCAGGGTCCTGGCCAACCCGTGTCAGG
>Ga0210064_1000476_pt1 | contig 18973 bp, 19 predicted proteins | sample Muzzi_CordC_D2_FD_185531 | JGI IMG/M metagenome (GOLD analysis project Ga0210064, IMG submission 185531) | Wetland microbial communities from San Francisco Bay, California, USA, that impact long-term carbon sequestration - Muzzi_CordC_D2 (SPAdes) | ecosystem: Environmental > Aquatic > Marine >...
ATTTCTGACCCATCTTGCCGTCGACCGCAAGGTCGCTGCTGCAACCCAGAACCAGGCGTTTAATGCCCTTTTATTCTTTTTCAGACATGTCATGAAAAATGAATTTGGCGAACTAAAAGACATTCCACGAGCCAAAAGAAAGCCATACATCCCGGTCGTATTGTCACGCGAAGAGATTGACGCGATTATTGTCAGGCTGAAATATCCTTACGATTTGATCGTCAAGCTGTTATACGGCTGCGGTTTGCGCCTCTTTGAGTGTATGAATCTTCGTGTTAACGATCTTAATTTCGACACCGGCATTTTAACCGTCCACGACGGCAAAGGTAAAAAAGATCGCACGGTTCCGCTGCCTGAAAAAATTATTCCGGAACTAAAAGATCATCTCGAATCTGTGATCGACCTGCATCAGCAAGATCTCAAATCAGGATATGCCGGCGCCTTTCTTCCAAACAGGATTGAAAAAAAATATAAAAATGCCGCCAGAGAACTTGTCTGGCAATGGTTTTTCCCGGCAAAAACGCTGACATTCGTTGCGGACAAAAATGAATATAGACGCTATTATCTCCATAAAACCCATGTCCAAAAAGCAATCAAGCGGGCCGTCAACACAGCTAAAATACCAAAGCGCGCATCGGCCCATACGTTTCGCCACAGTTACGCCAGCCACCTGTTACAAGCCAACTACGACATCCGCACCATTCAGGAGCTTTTGGGTCACAGCGATGTCAGAACCACCATGATTTATACCCATACCGTCAAAAGTGTCACCCTCAAAGAGGCCAAAAGTCCGCTGGATTTCGAGTGATCGCATGAACCATAATTAACGCGTCCCTGAGTGCTGGTCGAAGCGAAGCGTAGATCCCGCGCAGCGGGGATGCTGGATACTTGACCGAACCAAGATACAGCCCTCCTCTCATGTCCTATATTTCAAATAGATTTGCAATTTATTGAATGTATTGGCGTCGGGGCCGAGAGAAAAATACACGCATCCGATTGTTTGGATTTTTATCCCCTTAACATGCTTGAGACTCTGCAAATCCAAATCCATTATCGAGAATTGTTTATTTTGTATGTAAAACTGCTTTGCAGTTTTAAATCTTTTGGTGGAGAGAGGTTTTGTGGAAATAGTTTGGTTTAATCATAGCGCGTATATTATTCGATGTAAATCCGTAGGTTTACCTATCAAAATGAGTAGAAATACCTATTTGGGGCGCAAGGCGCCAGCTCATAGCTCAAAGCTCATAGCTGATAGAGCATGGGAAAAGGTCAAAGGCCAAAGGTTAAAGGAAAAAGGCTATAAGGATAGAGACGGAGGAACGGATAGAAGGTGAGAGGGTGGGGAAAGATGGAAACGGGGAAATGGCGTTGGACGCCAGCTCAAAGCTGAAAGCTCATAGCTGAAAGGAAAAGAATAGAAGGATAGAAACGGTGAATCGGGGAGAAGGGGAAGCGGGGAAATTGATAGGCTGTCAGCCGGAAGAAAAGGATAGACAGACAAAAGGGTCGCAGCCGGATATGTGACACCGGAGAATTTGACAGGTCACGAATCCGGATGCGACACCTGCCATCGGTTAGACGGGCTGCGCCCCGCCTTTTTCTTTGAAATCGAAAGCAAGTTTTGCACCTTCGCTGTGTTTACGTCCAGTCTAATGTCTGCTTCGGCGATGCCTGTCGACTGCTCCGCTCTTGCGCTCGGCAATAACTGAATCGGCGAAATCGTGCTGGTCAATGAAGAATATAAAAGCCGAAGATGAGTAAGCCGCTGACCACGACCGACGCGATAATGCAGGAAATCAAACCATTGGCAGACAGATTCACTCCCTTTCCGCCATTGGGCCTCGCAAGAGCCCAGCCAAGGACCACGAAGCTGCTTCTCAATTTTCTTATCGACCTGGCAATTTTAGGCTGCCTGCAGCATGAAATCCACATGGATAGCATCAAAGGGAAATTCAATTTGGCCCTTATCGGTTTTCTGCAGTATGCCGACATTCAGCAGCATTTGAACATCACCATGCACCGCTTTTACGTCACGACCCAGCCGGCGCGATGCTTCTCGAATTGAAATTGCCCCCGCTCCGGTCATGATCTTGAGCAACTCCCATCGATTACCGGAAAGCATCTTGAAAAGGAGGGCGGGCGATTCGAAGCTGATAAATTCTCCTTGCGATTTTCCCTTAAAAGCTTCAAGCAACCGCTTGTTGGTTTTTTGGCGGGACGAAAGTCCCAATGTTACTGTATGCATATCAAAATCTCCATGGTTCCACATCATTCCAGAAATCGTCGACCAATGCTTCCGGTGAGGTAAAAATATACGGCGTTTCAACCTCGCCTATATGTTTGTGATCGCCCTTGCCGGCCTCATTGTCATAACGCAGCACACAATTACCATCAACAACAAGAGCAAGTCGGTATTTGAAACCGTGTCCACTTTCTGAAAGGGGCGGTGATAGCAACCACACAACCAGTTCAACAAAAGCATTTTCAGAAAGGATGTGGCGTTCCTTGAGCATTAATCTGGCGGACATGTTGGACATATTAACAACAATGACAACTGTTGTCAACAGCAACAACACGCGCCGATTTTAGTTCGAGAATTATGATAAGTTCGAGAGAGGGAGTTGGCAGGGATGAAACAGGGAAGCGGTGTGAAAAGGTGGAAACGGAGAATTGGCGCTGTACGCCAGCTCAAAGCTGAAAGCTCATAGCTGAAAGCGGAAGGTAAGAGGTCAAAGGCTAAAGGCTAAAGGTTAAAGGATAGAGACGGTTGAACGGATAGAAGGTGAGAGACGGAAAGGTGAAAGGATAAACCAAAAAGGTTAAAGGATAGAGGCGGGGGAACGGAGATTTTGAGAATCGGGCGGCAGGCTGCGATCAGGAAAAATAATTGATATTGATGGGATAACTTCCTTGTTTGGACTCTAAAATGCGTCTATATTGAAATTTTCGAGGGCAAAAAGACCGGGTTTAGAAGCGAAACCTGATGGTATGTCTCCGTCGATATCTGACCCGAATTGGGAGTTAACGAAATGAAAGCATCGCGAAAACATGGAATTCCCGACCTCGATATCCGGCACTTTATTTACACCACGTTTGCCGAAACGTGCCGCCCGCCGACAACACGCGAAACCGCCGGCCATTTCGACATATCCATTGCTGCCGTTGAGAATGCCTATGAGCGATTGGCGTCTGCCCATCATATTGCTCTGGCACCGGGATCTCATGCGATCTGGATGGCGCACCCTTTTTCAGGTATTCCGACCAACTATGCTGCCGAAGCGGAACATAAAAAATATCGGCTATACATGAGCTACGATCCTCGCCTTCAGTTCGAAGGATCATCTTGATGCCTGGCTATCGCGACGGAACCTGGCGCCAGGGTATGCAATGCCGATTCAGACATGTTGGGAGCTTGCTCAGCGATGGTACACGGGCCGCCTTGATCATAATTGGCAGCGTCCGGATCAGGCAACCATTCAGCAAATTTTTGGTGGACTGGGGCTCGAGGGAGCATTTTGGGATTTGGGAGGGGCCGGCTGAGTTGACTCCAATGCTGCCGGGGCAACTATTAAAAGATAATTTATTACCTGCGGAGGAGATAATACATGAAAGATAAAAATGATAGCAAGACAACTAAAGGCAGGTGCTTGTGCGGGCAGGTTCGATTTGAAATTCATGGTGAGCTGAGAGATATTGTAAACTGCCACTGTTCAAAATGCAGAAGATTTCATGGCAACTTTGGTGCATACACGCGTGTTAAGGTCGAAGACCTTAGAATCACCGAGGAAAAAAGTTTGAAGTGGTACAAATCCCCTATGGACGAAACTCCAAATGTACATCGGGGGTTTTGTTCAGAATGTGGGTCATCACTTTTCTGGCATCCAAGGGACCAACCAAACATAGCCGTTGCGGCGGGGGCATTAGACGAACCTACCAATCTGAAAACAATCGGTCATGTATGGTGCAGCCAAAAGCCGGATTATTATAACATCGAGGATGATCTTATTAAATTTGATGAGACATGGAGCACTTGAATCCGACCGGTTTTTCAGATAGTAAAGCGCAAACCGGCCGCCCTCAATTTCAGCATCAGCCTGCAGCAATGACTTACCGGGTTGGAATAGGAAGACTTCGTCCTTGCTTAATAATGACTCTGCGTGTTTGCTTATCATAACGCTGCCCGGATGTGGGTTGAAATTATATATAACAAAGATTGACAAAGCTTGTTATCCGGGCTAATTTATCTTTATGAATGTTTCACTTACCCCAAAATTAGAGCAGTTCATCCGTACAAAGGTCGAATCCGGGCGTTACTTGTCGGCCAGCGAAGTCGTGCGCGAAGCCTTGCGGCTACTCGAGCAAAAGGATAACCGGCTTGAGGAGCTTCGTGTCGAAATCCAAAAAGGCCTCAATAGCGGTCGATCTGAACCTTTAAATATTGAAGCAACAAAAGCGAAAGCTCGAAAACGTTTACGCCTGGAAAGCTAACCTGTGCCTAAAGTCCTGCGAAAACCTCAAGCTGAAGCTGACCTGATCGAAATTTGGATTTATATCGCACAAGACAGCCCAACCAGTGCAGACAAGCTGCTCGATGAAATCAATGAAAAATCCCAAACGCTTGCCGAATCACCCTTTATCGGTAAGGCGCGAGGTGAGCTTGGACCAAATATTCGCAGCTTTCCTATCGGCAACTATGTTCTCTTTTACCAGCCGATAGTCGAAGGCATTGAAATTATTCGCGTGCTTCATGGGGCTCGCGATATCGATGCGCTTTTAAACCAATAAAGCCGCCTTTGCCACCCAGCATATAAATTTCCAACCCTAATATTCTTAACACAAACATATTGAAATATATGTGATCATGCTTCAAAACACATTCATGCACATCCAGAGTATCGGCGCGGTGACCGAACAAAGGCTTTGGGAATCTGGTCTCAGCCATTGGGATGCATTCAGCGACGATATTTCAATTCCCTTATCCGGTAAGCGTAAATACTTTTTGCAAAAAGGCATCGATGAATCCAGACGCCACCTGAATCAAAACAATCCGGGATATTTTTCCAGGTTCCTGCCTGCAAATCTTTCCTGGCGATTTTTCCCCGAGTTCAGAAATTCAACGGTATACCTGGATATTGAAACAACAGGCCTGGATCGTCATTTCCAATCTATAACCACGATTGCGCTCTATGACGGCAAAGAGATTAAGACTTATGTCCATGGACAGAACCTGGACGATTTCATTGATGAGATTTACCAATACAAAGTGATCGCCACGTACAATGGCAAGTGTTTTGATATCCCGTTTATTGAAAGCTTTTTTAACATCAGGTTGAATCATGCCCAAATAGATCTGCGCTACATCTTATACAGTCTTGGTTTCAGGGGTGGGTTAAAGCGTTGTGAAAGACAGCTGGGGCTGGACCGGGGCGATTTGCGGGATATCGATGGATTTTTTGCGGTGCTTCTCTGGGAGGAATTTGTAAAGACTGAAAACCGGCAGACTCTTGAAACTTTGCTGGCATACAATGTTCAGGATACCATCACACTGGAAAACCTGATGGTGGCGGCATATAATTTGAAACTCAGAGAAACGCCTTTTTATAACGATCTTCTGATCGCAGAATCAACGCCGCCGGCAAATCCATTCAGGGCCGATCTCGCTACGATTGATAGAATCAGGAGCAGCTCGCAAATTTGGGCTCCCGGTCAATGGTATTGAACATAAGCTACTCTTTGATAGCACCGGCAGTAAGTCCCTGGACAACATAGCGCTGCGCGAAAATAAAGAAAATTATCGAGGGCAGGCTGGCAAACACGCCGACTGCACAAAGCCGGGTCCACTCAACCACCTCATCGCCGACAAATTCAAAGATCCCGACGGTAAGCGGCATTGCCGCTTCGGTCTGGGTAAATGTCAGGGCGTAAAGAAATTCGTTCCAGGTAAAAAGAAAGGTGATAATGGCTCCGGCAGCTATGGCGGTGACCGTAAGCGGCAGTACAACGTAGAAAAACGTCTGGTTACGGGTCGCGCCGTCAATCCTTGCAGAGTCTAAAAGCTGGTTCGGAAAACGATTAAACGCATCTATCAGCAGCCATGTCACGATGGGGTAATTCAGATATACGTTTAAAATGATCAGGGTCAGTTTCTGGTTGATGAGGCCCAGCCATGCGAAAATTGCGAAAAATGGGATTGTTAAGGATATAGGGGGGATGATTCTGGTGGCCAACAATGAGTAGGTAAGAACCCGGCTTCCCCTGTATTTGTAACGGCTGAGGCCATACGCTGTAAACGTGGCTGCCACCACTACAATTGCCACGGTCGACAGGCTGATCACTAGAGAATTTAAAATAGCTATGGGAATTTTGCTGTTGAAGATAACATCTGCGAAAGCCTCAAAATCGACATCAAGCGGCACTATTGTCGGCGGCCACATTTCTGTCTCGGCCGGTGTTTTGAAAGCGGTGAAAAGCATGAGCACAAGCGGTGATAAAAGGACAGCGAATATCACGCCCAGACCGATGTAGATGGTTAGGTAGCTCTCCAGAATACGGTTAAATGTGCCCGATACTCTTTTTGTCGCTGACATTTACCTGACCTCTTACTAATCTCTTTTCATCCACGCTATCATAGCAGCCGAAAAGCAGGAGATGCATACAAATACGATGATGCCAATCACAGCCGCCTGGCCCAGGTTCATCAGGGAAAGCATCCGATCTAAAATGTAAATACCGATATGGTAGGTGGCTTTCCCGGGACCGCCGCGGGTCATACTCCAGATGGCGTCGATTGTTCTGAACGAAAACATGGCCGTTATCAAAATACCATATATGATCCCGTTGCGGGAAAGGGGCAGCGTGATGTGCAGAAATTTCGTTACTGGGGTGGCCCCGTCGATCGCCGCCGCTTCGTACAAATTTTGATTGATGCCATCCATTGCGGCCAGGATAAAAATGGTCATGAACGGAATTTTAATCCACGCATCGGCCAGTATCACACCCAACAGGGCAATGGTCGAGTTTCCAAAAATATTTATCGGTTCTGAAAAAGGTGTAATTTGGATAAACAGATAGTTCATGACGCCGATTGCCGGATCGAGCAGCCATCTCCATATCAAACCGGAAAGGACCAGTGGAACCGCAAAGGGTAAAATCGCCAGTGTTCTATATAGGGTTGAAAATCTCCTCTGACCGAGACGGTGTAACCCGTAGGATATGGTTAGGGCAAATATCAGCGAGATACCGGTAACGCCGAAAGTATATATTCCGGTTGTTTTAAGGGCATGCGTGAGAAGCCGGTCTGAAAATATCCTTGAAAAATTTTTAAACCCCACGAATGCTACCGGAGACACAAAATTATAACGAAGAAATGACAGCACGATCAGGAATATGACCGGCAATACGATCAGAAGGAAGACAAAAGTAATTCCAGGCAAAGATAGAAATCTGCCGTACCACGCGTCGGAAATGCTGAAATTTGTTAACTTCTTCATGTTTTTAAAAAACGGAAAAATCTGAATTTGCGAAACACTTCAGAGTGCAAAGGACCACCGCACCTGTACCGATGCGGCGGCCCTTTGCGCCAACGTGGAAATCAGGCCTTGGCTCGCTTAGCCAGGGTTTGCAAATATGCAGCCGCCCTTGTAGCTATGGCGAAATTGCCTCGATATCTTTTTCAAGGTTTTTCAGGGCTTCTTCTATGCTGACCTCCCCGGTAGCCGCTTTTGACCACCATTCATGCTGGTATTTAAGCATCTGGTCGCCATTGACAGGCATCGACTCGCCGCCGGTGTGCTGAACCGATTCGCGCCTTAATTCAGGTTTATAAACCGCTTTTTCAATGCTGGCCATATCGTACATCGCGGGGACGGAGCCTTCATTGCCTTCAAAGCCAACTTCATTCCATTGTGATTGATAGCTTCTGTAAAAGTCCAGAAACAACAGCGCGGCCGCTTTCTCAGCTTCGCTGGCATTCTTATTGACGGACCAAACCACGATGGTTCCGATACTTGTGACGCCGATATCGCCTTTTTTCCAGGCTAACTGCGGCCTGAAGTCCCAATCACCTTTTATTGCCGCGGGCGTTTTGTCCACAAAACGGGTGGTGTTGACAGCCCCTGCAATGAGCATGGCCGCTCTGCCCCTCGCAAAGGTTTCAGGCGCATCGGTCCATGACCATCCGAGCGCCTCTTTCGGGACCGCACCTTCCTTGACCAGGTCGACCCAATAGCGAAACATCTCCTTGTATTCCGGCGAGGTCACGTCAAACTTTCCATCTTTAATGAATTTTCCACCCATCGAGTAAAGGGGCCCGCTCATCTGGTACCAAATATAGCGGTAGTCTTTTCCCGGAATAACCAGACCGTACTTATCGGTTTTTTCAGCCACCATTTTAGCTTTTGACAAAAGTTCCTGATAGGTTTTGGGCGGCTCGGCCGATCCGGTGGCTTCCTTCAGGATAGACGGTCTGTAGAAAAGGACAAAGGGCTTGACGGAAACAAACCCGGATGCCCAGAATTGGTCACCGACTTTACAGGAGCTTACCGCGCCGTCACCATACAGTTTCTGCACCGCTTCGGGCCAGAAAAAATCCATGTTCTCGGCCCATCCGGCTGCGGCTATATGGCTCAAACTGAGAAGCGGCGTATTGTGAATCAGCTGCGGCTCACTGCTTCTTGCGGTCATGGCAGCCACGGTCTTTAACCAAAGACCCAGCTCCTCCATCGCTTGCGCATTAATATCAATGCCCGTCTTGGCCTCGAATGCTGCCATCGCAATGCCTATCGCAGGGTCGTGAGGAAGTCCTCCAAAGTTATAGAAGGACAGCGACTTAACCCCTTTAACGGCCTTTTGCCACCCTTCGGGCCAGACATATCCGCCGACCGCCACCGTTTTTTTGGGCTGGTCCTTTAACCATGGTTCCTGTTTAATAAATTCCTGCGGCAGCTCATCCGCCAGCTCGATTCCCTTCAAACGGTCGGCCCAGGGCAAGGGTTTGTCCCACTGTATTTGAAGCCATTTCGGTTGACTGGCTCCGAATACGGAAGCGGTCACCAGGAGAAAAATGATCAGAAAAATTCCTAAAAAAACACTTTTTTTCATTTTACTTACCCCCCTTTCTTGAATGGTTAACCACGCTATTATACAGCATCCCAATAGTGAGCTATGTAATTGGTTTTTATTTTGGAAAATCCCGGCATCGCTGATTGTCTTTCGTCCATTGACGCGGTTGGAAAAGGCAACAATCAAGCTCAAAGGTTTGATTATTGGAATGTCGTACGACTCCGGCCATACGTCCCAAGGTCTTGGGTTTTTGTAATTATTCGAGTAGGTAGTTGGTCGAGATGTCTGTTTTGTTGCCGCCGGCAACTTCTTTTCACTCGATTCACCGGTTTAAACCATACCCGAGTCCAACAGCCCTGTAAAGAATAAAATGTGGGGTTAAAAAACTACGGGGTAATCACTATTGAAAACAAAGCCTGCTTTCAATATCAGACGCCAATTGAATACTTACATTGCTAAGGACAGGCGAAGTGGAATAGCTGACAGACGAAAAATGCCATGATGTGAACCGCTGTGATGTCGGCGGGGAATCTCTCTCTGGTGTATGACAGGGCCATGTCTAACCTTAGACCATATTCCCCGTCAGCATCCTCAACCGCATTGGGCTAACGGTCATATCTACCCTTCTGAATTCGATCGATTGGGAATCGACTATTCGAAATCATCTTGCGAATTCATCTGGATTTGTTTTTCTAATAGCATGATCCCAACTGCATAATGGCCCCTGAAAGGATTTTTGACGGCTTTTGTTATGTGCTTTATTTCGGACTTGTAAACTTCTGATGCTTCCATTTCATCATCCACACGATATCGCATATTCAATATTTGGCCAACTTTTAGATGCTTCAAAATAGCCGACCCCTCTTTAACCATGAAGCATGCGCCGTTTGATGATATATCCTTCAATTTGAAGAGATAAATCGGCAAAGAGGCCAACTTCATCTCAACGCTATGAAACTTTTTTGATGGCTTTCTTGGCTCTGATCTGCGATCTGAAGAATAGTTTTCAGAAATGTCTTCGGTCATATTTCTCCCCTACCGTACTTGCTTTTCTGACGATTATATCAAAAACTGATAAAAAATCAACAATACTAAGTAGATAGCCTATTGTGTGATCTGAACCGGTATGCATGCACTTAACCAATATAAATCAACAACTTATATATCGTGCTAAACGTAACCAATCATTATTCTTGACAAATTTATATTTTTACATGAGAATGTAAGTAGCTACTTGAAATCACAATCAATTTTTTAGGAGTTCCATAAGTGTGGCCCTCACAAAAATCCACACCATCAATTTAATTGCAAATCAGATCGGATTCCCCAAGTACCACTCATCAGAAATAGTGGAAACCCTGGTTGAAATCATCCAAAATACCCTTGAGTCCGGGGATGATTTCTTGATCAGTAATTTTGGTAAGATCTGCGTCAGAGAAAAGAGGCAACGGAGAGGCAGGAACCCGCTACCACCGGTGAAGATATATTGCTGAGACCATGGAAGGTTGTGACTTTCAAATGCTCAGGGAAGTTGAGAGAGATGATTGTCTGATATCAGAAAACCTGAAGGCCCCAAATAAAGTTGGTGACCTTCTCCCTAAAGAAAACCACCCTCAGAGCATTGGTTGGGCGGTGCCGTTCACGCTGCTGTTAATATTGTCGGCATGTAACTTCAAGATTTTAGGGAAAATTCAGTACTCTTTAGCAAAAACAACCATGAACGAGGCCAATACTGTCATAAGTCAACTTAAATTTGACCTGCCCATTCTGTTTGAGCCGAAGTATTGAACTTAGATATTTTAATACCCGGTATCCTGGGTGCGATGTCAGCTCGATCTGCGCCTGTTTGACCGCCACTGACAATCTTTTCTATCATGGATTCTAACACCAAAGTATACAATGAGCGTCTGCCTTATTTTTTCAAGACGTGTTGTCTTCATTTTTTGGTTGATATCCGATCAGTGTTTCTTGCTCCCTTTCAATGCTGCAAAGGCCTTTGATTACCCGAATTGTCTCTTCATATATGTCGGATTTACCAACCGGTTTTGAACCTGTGAAGTAGATCGCCTCAATTTCATTGTTAGTAACCCATTTGCGAATCGATGATACTGCATGGTTAATTGAACAGTCGGAAAGATCGACATACAAACAAGGCTTATCGTGTTGATTTGCCAAATCTTTGGTAATTTTTGAACCGATTATCAACTGTCCATGGGCCAGGATAACCGTGCCATCAGAGTCTGTGATGTTTTTCTCCAGCCTGTCATGGTGGCTGGGCACATCTATTGTCTTTAAATTGTAGCGCTCCGGCAATATACCGTCTTCGGTCCTTTTCCTTTTGTAGGCCCAACCCGCATGTGGAATGTCCAGTTCTATGGCAGCATCAAGAGCAGCTATCTCGACACCTGATTGACCTCCAGAAATGATTTTTTTGAGCATTGTATCCCTTTATCTGATATTGAGCTTGAATCTGTTTCAATTTTGTAAAGTTTGCCGCTTCATTGACGCAAGTGATCTGGCCAACCGGGGCAACAAAGGCAAGACAATGAGAACAGCTGGGGAATTTTTAAACCAATTTAGAGATTGGCTTTTCAGTTGACATCGCTTTCTGAGACTCGGCTCCGGTGCTGGTGGGTATTCGACCCAAATTAACGAATGCGTCGAAATAGGCACCCTGTTCGACTGAAATGCCTTTGCTTTTGATGTTCCCGGAAAAATTTGCCTCTTTGGCAATCTCAACTTTTCCTGATGCGATAATATCCCCTTTCATATTACCTCTGATTCTCACGTTTTGCGCCCGGACTTCACCCTCCAATTTGCCACTGGGGCCTAAAAAGAGGTTGTAACCTTCAATGTCCACATTGCCTTTTATACTGCCGTTTATGATTAGGTGTTCTTTAGCTTTAATATTGCCATCTATTATGGTGGAATTGTTAATTGTTGTTTTCGCCTCGTTTACAATGCCATCTTCCATAGATTTCCTCCCTTGGTTGCAAGATTTGCATTACGGCATGGTTGCCCAGACAATACATAAAGTTTCCAGCGCTGTCAAATGGATTGTCCCAGCTGCCGGGGTACCCGGCTTCGGCAGGGTTGACATTGTTCTCTCTTGAATTATGATTGCAACTTGGTGCATCTGAAGCTGAGCTGCAAAGTGTCGATCTGATGTTCTGCACCAAATGGGGTGGTCCTTAAGGCCACCCCTTTTTATTTTCTGAAGCTAAATATCAATTTCACCGTGTCTCCCTTGGTGCAGATCCTCTCATTTTTTAATCTTACATGCAGAATGCGGTTAAGCATAGATTGATCTGTAAGAAAAATAGGGCTCGTTGTTGATTGGATTGGCTAAAATGAGTGTTTTCTTTGTGGAGAACAAAAAAAGAAGATATAGTATGGCTCTTAGGGTATGATTAGCCGCTTTTGCTGAGTCGTCATAAAATTTTGGATTCTACCATGCTGTATCGAAAAAGTAGTAGCTTTTCTGCAAGTTAGTCAACTTCGACATAGGGTGTCCCTAAATCCCCCGGTAAAAGAACTACGCAAAAAACTTGATACTTAACACCCAAATTTGCCTTCGGGCTAAGGAAAGGAGAATAGGATGTTAATCATACAGTGTAAAATGATAACAGTACCAAGATCACTTTTCAAATAAGCTATAGTAAGGCCAAGGCAATGAAGGAAAATACTGGCGGTATAAAGGAAGTAATATCTGTACACCTATTAACTATATTAAAAAACAGATTCCTATACTGATCCAAATATCAATCGTTCGAGCCTTTTGGGTGCAATCCGACGATTCTCTATTTAAAGACCTCATACTAATTATTAAAATAACCGGTGATGAAATTCGAGTATCACAGAATTTTGATGACTGTCAAACATGGGGGAAAAGATTATCTCAAAGATAAGCGAAGCTATTCGGGGTAACCAGCTGGATATCAATCATCTCGCCGGCGGCGAATTGATCACGGTCTTCGGGGATGATGATTAAGGCCTCATTTTGGGCCATCGACTGCAGGGCGCTTTTTAATCTGGCCGGGTAAACGCAAAGTTGATGTTGTCGGTATTCAAGCCGGGCGTGGACGAAGTCGGTCCAGTCTTTATGGCCGTATACGGTCTGCGCTAGTTTGGCAGGGACCGTTGGGAACGCCACCGGCGTCTCTCCCTTCATTTTCAACAGGGCCGGCAGGGCCAGCTGCAAAAAGGCCATTTCATTGGAGGGCGGACCGCCCGGTAGACAGAAAAAGGGCTTGTCGTTTAAAAGACCGAATCCCACCGGTTTGCCGGGGCCCATGCGAACCCGGTGGTAAATGCCCTGCCATTTCAAATCTGCGACCACGTCTAAAATCAGGTCACGTTCGCTGCCCCAGGCCCCGCCGCTGGTTAGAAACAGATCGACATCGGGCAGATGTTGTTCGATCGCGTTTTTAATATCCCCTTTTTTATCATCAACCAGTTCGTTTAGATACGGCAGACCGAGCTGGGCGAGCCAGGCGCAGATCTCCACCATGTTGCTGGCGTAAAGCTGTCCCCTGCGCAGCGGGCGACCGGGGATCACCACTTCATCACCGGTGGCGATTACCGCCACTTTTGGATATTGATAAACCTCAGCCGTTGCCAGACCGGCTGCCGCCAGAAGACCGATCCGGGGCGGGCTCAGCTTCAGCCCCTTTGCGGCAATGGGATCTGCCTTTCGGATGTCGCCGCCCCGCGGGTTGATATTGCGTCCGGCGGCGGCGGTATTAAACGCTTCAATTGCATCCGGGCTTTGCCGGCAAAATTCTTCCGACAATACGGCATCGGCACCCTCGGGCAAGGGTGCACCGGTAGTTACGCGAGCCGTTTGACCGCTGTTGATTTCCAGCTGGTTGCGATCGCCGGCTGAAAGACTGCCAAGCACATGCAGTCTGACGGGGTTTCGTTCATCGGCCCGGGACAGATCGGCTGCAACAACCGCGTAGCCATCCTTGCGGGAAGTGCTGACCGACGGGCAGTCGACCCGGGCCACAACATCATCGGCCAGAATTCGGCCGACCAGGCGGTCCAGTGGAAGCATTTCGGTCGGGCCGGGTGACACGTGTGACAGGGTGAGTTCAAAAGCATCTTTGAAACTGATAAATTCCTTCATCTGATTTACAATTAGCGTGTTCTCCGGGTAAATCTCAAATTCTAATCTTTAAAAAAGAATTAGCCACTAAGACACAAAGAATAAATATAAATTTCGTGCTTTCGTAATGAGAAATTTTTTCAGGACTATATTTGAAAACGGGTAACGCACAATTTCAAACAGGGCTTACGGCAGCTCGGCTTTTTTATCGTGAAACTCCGCCGCTGAAAAGTGGCGGTTGTAGTTGAGCTTGTTGAAAAAGGTCAGGTAATCTTCTTCCGGTCTGGTTTTTTCTTCCAGGGTTTGAAAGATATCATCGGGCATATCCCAATCGCCCAGTTCAAGGTTGGCAGTCAGCTGATCGGTATTTTTGACGCCGATGATAACGGATGTTACGAATTTGCGCTTCAGCGGCCAGGCCACGGCCAGCTTTGCCATGGGAATATCCGAGTTGGCCGACACTTTTTCCAGGATTTCTGCTGTTTTTAAACCGCGGGGATGCCAGAAGCGGGAGCCGTCAATCTGGGTTCGATATGCGTGACGGGTGCCCGGGGCCGGCTCGGTCATCCCTTTGTATTTACCTGTAAGCAAACCAGCACCCAGCGGGCTGTAGCAAGTGATTCCGACCGCGTGGTCGACGGCGGCCGGGATAATTTCTCTTTCCGGCTCCCGGTTGATCAGGTTGTAAAGGTACTGGCCGGCGATCAGCCCTTCCAGGTTCATCCGGGCGGCGACCCCGGCGGCCTTGGCGAGCTGCCAGCCGAAAAGATTGCTGCATCCCAGATACCGAACCTTGCCCTGGCGCACCAGATCGTCCAGGGCCCGCATGGTTTCTTCCATCGGCGAGACCGGATCCGGTCCATGGATATAATACAGATCGATGTAGTCGGTTTTCATCCGTCTGAGACTACCCTCGCAGGAGGCGATGATATGCTTTCTGGAAACCCCCTGCGCGTTGGGTAAATTGCCCATTGGAAAATAACATTTGGAAGCAATGACCACTTCATCGCGTTTAATCTGCGGCATGTAACTACCGACAATTTCTTCGGATTTCCCGCCGGCGTATACATCGGCGGTGTCGATAAAATTGCCCCCGCCCTCGAGGTAACCCTTGATGATTGAATGGGATTCTTTTTCATCGCAGCCCCAGTCGGGCGTGCCGAAAGTCATTGTTCCCAGGCTGATGCGAGACACCAGCAGACCGGATCCTCCAAGGTAGCGATATTTCATCTTTGATTCCTCCCTGTTAGCATTATCATTAGGCGGCCAGTTTAGGTTTATCGGGGTGGTGTGTCAAGTACAAAGGCTTTTTCCAGCTTTTATTCAAAATTCGGTGGGGGTAAAAGCTACCCCGGATGTACCGGGCAAATGGCCACAAAGGCACCAAGCATTAAAAATTAGGATTATTTGTAACTTCTTCAGGTTTGAATCGTTACACGATATGAAACATTTCTTTTGCTTGAGGCTGCATTGCGTCTTTCGAACACAAACATATAAACCAATCAGGAGGAAACAGATGAAACGAATCGGAATTGTAACATGGGTTGTGTTGTTGGGTATTCTGTTCACCGTCGGGATGGCGCCGGCCGGTCAAAATGGAAGCGGGGCTTTTTCCGGCCAGCAGACCCTCACCGCTGCCGAAGCGACCAATCTGGCTTTTATGAGGGAAGAGGAAAAACTGGCCCGGGATGTCTGCAAAGCCCGGGCATACTTTCTTCAAATTAAACGGTTGCCGGCAGAAGCACGTCGCGCAGACGACGGGCCACTATTTTTTCCTGCCCGGGAACCAGGGTTTGCGGATTGACGAACAAGCCGCTGGCCGTCGTTCCGACCGCAATGCCGGGATCGGCCTGCAGCAAACGGGATTTGACCGCGTCCCGGTCCAGCGCAATAACCTTTGGGTCCCAGTCCAGGTACATGCGCGGTATCCAGTTGGGCTGGACCCCGGGCTCAGAGGGGGCAACCCGACGGGCGTAAAGTCCGGGCACGTCCGCCAGGTCCCCTACCATAAAGGCCACCATGTCTTCCCACAATTGCTCTTCGGCCGCAAAATCCTGCTGCAGGTAAAGCTCCAGGGCTGTCACCAGCCCGGCGATCTCTTCTTTGCCCGCTTTCATGGCGCGGCCGATGCTGTAGTTCGGGTTGGCATTTAAGGCGCAGCTGGCAATCAAATCGGTACGCCCCACAATCAGCCCGCTGGACTGGGGGCCGCCGATATCCTTGCCGCCGCTGAAGACCGTCAGATCGGCTCCCATGTGAAAGAAGCGGCTTAAGTTCTCCGCCGGCGGCAGTTCGGCGGCGGCATCGACGATGACGGGAATTTCTTTTTCTTGAGCGATGGCGATGACTTCCGGCAGCGGCAGATTGCGGTGGTGTTCAAATTCCATGAAGTGAACAATTGCCGCTGTTTTTTCACTGATCGCCGCCCGCATCTCCCACGGGTAGGTCTCCTTGATCAGCCCGAATTCGACGACTTTGACCCCTGCCTGGCGCACCGCGTGGTCGTAGCCGTTGCGGTGACTTTTTTGGATAAGGACCTCATTTTTTTCGATTGCATGCAAATCCGGCAACTGCCGAATTTTGGCCGGGTCGGCGCCGGTAATGCAGGCCGCGGTGGACAGGGTCAGGCCGGCGGCCGCCCCGGAGGTGATGTAGACGGCTTCGACACCGAGCAGTCCGGCAACATGCTGACCTGCTTTTGCCAGCAGCTGATTGAAGTCGACGAAAGATCGGGCGGCTGCGGCCATCGCATCCACAACGGCCGGCTCCATCACACAGCCGCCCAGCCGGGTAATGGTGCCTTCGGCGTTAATCAATTCTCGCAGGCCCAGCGTGCGGTAAATGTTCATTGTCTCCCTGTTCCTTTCTCTGACGGCTGAATCCCGGCGGTGTCCGGGCTCGATCCGGGTTAAAGAATCTGCTCGAAACGCCGCAAGAAGGTTTGCAGCCGCTCGGTGGCGGGGTTGCCCAGGATGGTGGCCGGCGATCCGTCTTCCATGACGATGCCTTCATCCATGAAAACCACCCGATTGGCCACTTCTTTGGCAAAGAGCATTTCGTGGGTAACCACCAGCATGGTCATGTGATAATCTTCTGCCAGCGATTTCATGACGCTCAGAACTTCGCCGACCAGTTCGGGGTCCAGCGCCGAGGTGACCTCATCAAACAAAACGACTTTGGGTTCGACGGCCACGGCCCTGGCAATGCCGACCCGCTGCTGCTGGCCGCCGGACAGGGCCGAGGGGTATGCGTCGAGTTTGTCGCTCAATCCCACTTTAGACAGCCAGTTGCGCCCGATCTCAACGGACTCTTCCCGCGACAGGCCCTTGACTTGAACCAGTCCCAGGGTCACATTCTCCAGAGCGGTCATGTGCGGGAAAAGGTTGAACTGTTGAAACACCATCCCGACCTTGGCCCGTTGCCTGGCAATCGCACTTTCGGGGCGTTTGATCAGCCGGCCGTTGTCTTCCCGGTAACCGACCAGTTCTCCGTCGATATACACCTTGCCGCGGTCATAGGGTTGCAGGAAATTGATGCAGCGCAAAAGCGTTGTTTTGCCGGATCCGCTGGGGCCGATGATGGCCATCACATCCCCCTGGTCCACTGCCAGATCAATGCCTTTAAGCACCTGAAAGTCGCCAAAACTTTTCTCCAGTTTTTCAATCAGAACCACTTTTTCGCCCATCATCAGCCCCTTTAACTTGAGTAAGTAAATTTCTTTTCGATGCGCGCACCGAGCCGGGAAAGACTGTAGTTGATCGAGAAATACAGCAGTGCGGCCACCCCGTAAAACAGAAGCGGTTGGCGGGTGCGGGCTGCAATTTGTTCGGTGGAATAAAGCAGGTCGACGATGCTGACCAGCGCCAGCAGGGAGGATGCCTTGACCAGTTCCACGGCCGTGTTGGTCCAGGGCGGTATGGCGCGCGACAGGGCCTGGGGGAAAATTACGTAACGCAGCCGTTTATAGAAGGTCAACCCGATGGATTTTGCGGCCTCTGTCTGGCCTTCGGGGATCGAGTCGACGGCGCCGCGCACCACTTCAGAGACGTGTGCCGTGCCGAAAATGGCCAGCGCCAGCGCGGCGGCGACAAAGCCGGAAATCGGCAGGCCGAGGGCCGGCAAACCGTAAAAGACGCTGAAGATCAGCACCAACAATGGAATTCCGCGGATGGTATCCACATAGACCCGCATTAACAGGCGCAAGGGCAAGGGTGCATACAGCAAGGCGAGTCCGCCAAAAAGTCCGCCCAGTGTGCCGGCGGCGATCACCAGGGCTGACGCTCCGATGGTCACCGACAGCCCGCGCCACACCAGATGGGCATTGTTTAACAATAGATCAAGCATGTATCTTATCCAGGCATAGAATACCTGGTCCCTTAAGTTAGAGTTAACCGGCTCTATTGATCCTATAGCGCCGGAGTGTTGGAGTATTGGAGTAATGGATTGTTAAGCGTAATTTAGACCGAGCTTAATACCTCGTTTTGGAAAATATCGCGATATCATCATAAGCTTGGTGAAAGTAATTGGACAAAAACAAATACAGATCGGCGTGTGCAAATAATTTAGACAATCCGAATCGGCCCGAAAATGTGGTTTCCAATACTCCAATACTCCATTGCTCCATTACTCCTATCGTTTAAATTTTAGTTAGCGCACCATGGCATATTTTCTTTCCAGAAGGCGTAATAAGCCCGCCAGCACGTAACACGTAATGAGGTACATGACCGCCACGGTCGTGTAGACCTCCAATATGCGCCAGGTGTTCGTATTGATCACCATGGCACCGTAGGTCAGTTCGGGCACGGA
>Ga0210064_1000477_pt1 | contig 18955 bp, 18 predicted proteins | sample Muzzi_CordC_D2_FD_185531 | JGI IMG/M metagenome (GOLD analysis project Ga0210064, IMG submission 185531) | Wetland microbial communities from San Francisco Bay, California, USA, that impact long-term carbon sequestration - Muzzi_CordC_D2 (SPAdes) | ecosystem: Environmental > Aquatic > Marine >...
CAAAGCGATGATTATCGCCGTGAAAAAAACGATACCGAGACCGATTTCCAACATTCAGGTCACCGTCTAGAGTTTCATGCCCGAGAAGGCCATGAATCCAAGCGACATGAGGCCGACGGTGATGAAGGTAATACCAAGCCCCTGTAGTCCGTCGGGCACGTCACTGTATTTGAGCTTCTCCCGAATGCCGGCCAAAAGAACGACGGCGAGGGCCCAGCCGATGCCCGTACCGAGACCATAGATTATGCTTTCGCCAAAATCGTAATCGCGGTTCACCATAAACAGCGTACCGCCAAGAATTGCGCAGTTGACGGTAATAAGCGGCAGGAATACACCCAGCGCGAGGTAGAGGGCTGGCGCGAAACGATCCAGCGCCATTTCCAGGATCTGCACCAAAGCGGCGATCACGCCTATGTAGGCGATGAATCCGAGAAAGCTCAGATCGAGTTCCGGAAGACCCACCCAGGCCAGTGCGCCGGGCTTGAGCAGGTACTGAAATATGAGATTGTTCACCGGCATCGTGATTCCCTGAACAACGATGACGGCGGCGCCCAGGCCCGCGGCTGTCTCGATCGTCTTCGACACGGCGAGAAATGTACACATGCCGAGGAAGAACGACAGCGCGAGATTTTCGATGAAGATCGATTGGATCAGCAGACTCGCATAGGCCTCCATCACACGATCTCCGTTCGATGGACCTCGTGGATCTGATACTCGGGCTTTTCGACCTGGGCAGTCTTCCAGGTACGAATGCCCCAGATCATGAGCCCGATGATAAAAAAGGCGCTCGGCGCGAGCAGCATGAGTCCGTTGGGGTTGTACCAGCCACCCGCGGTCACCAGAGGAAAAATCTGATGGCCGAGCAGCGAACCGGATCCGAACAGCTCGCGGCATACGGCGACAATAATCAAGACGAGGCTATAGCCCAGACCATTGCCGAGCCCATCGAGAATGCTCAATCTCACTCCATTTTTCATGGCAAAGGCCTCGGTCCGGCCGAGCACTATGCAGTTGGTGATAATGAGGCCGACGAATACCGTGAGACTTTTTGCCAAATCGTAGGCAAAGGCCTTCAGCACCTGATCGACGACGATCACCAGCGACGCAATAATGGTCATCATGACGATAATGCGAATACTGCTCGGAACATGATTCCGGATCAGACTCACCGATGCATTGGACAGAACCACCACCGCCGTCACCGCGGCGCTCATGAGTAAAGCCGGCGCCAGAGACGTTGTCACGGCCAGTGCCGAGCAGATCCCCAGGATTTGCAGCGTTATGGGATTATTATCCAGCAACGGGTCGAGCACGATTTTCTTGTCCACGCTGTTCATCACCCACCGGCCCGCTTGCGCATGTTTTCAAGAAACGGGCCAAAGCCCTGCTCGCCCAGCCAGAAGTGCAACATGTTCGTTACACCGTTGCCCGTCAGCGTGGCACCTGCAAGGCCGTCCACCTCGTGTTGCGCCGCATTGCCAACGGCCCTGGACTTGCCTTTTGCCACATGCAGCGCGAGCGCTCCGGAGGCGTCGAAAACGCGCCGCCCTTTCCACTGGGAATACCAGGCGGGATTGTCCACCTCGGCACCAAGGCCGGCGGTTTCGCTGTGCTCGTAGTACTTGAGCCCGACGACGGTATTCAAATCCGGCTCCAGCGCGATGAAGCCGTAGAGCGTCGACCACAGGCCATAGCCATGGATTGGCAGAATAATTTGCTCAATGGCCTCCCCGTCTTTCACCAAATACACGATGGCATAACGCTCTCGGCGTCCCACGCTTGCGATGTCCTGCTCACTCGACAGCGGCGTACTCATCGCCGGATCCCGTGCCGCACGGCGCTGATCGTAATTTTCCGCATCGACGTCGTCGGTGAAGTCTCCCGAGCTCAGGTCCACGACCCGGGCTTCAATCTTGGAAAAGGCATCGGCGACGTTTGTGTTTTCGTCGAGCAAATTGGCGGCCGCAAGAATATTGCGCTGGCGGTCAGCAGATGCGTTCTCGATCTGCAGCGGCCGCAATACGACCGCCGATACCGATACCACCATTGAGCACACCAGGCTCAATATCAGCGCTACGGCGATGGTTTTCCTGGTGCTGTCATTGGGCAACGCGAGAATACGGCCCAGCGCTGTGACAGGCGATGCACTCATGCGCTCTCCTCCTGATTGCGCTTCAATCGGCGCCTGACATTCACCCGAACCACGACATAGTCGATGAGCGGCGCGAATAAATTCGCGAACAGGATGGCGAGCATGATGCCCTCGGGGAATACCGGATTGGCGACGCGAATCAGCACCGTCATGAATCCAATGAGCGCGCCGAAGATCCATCGCCCGGCATCGGTCATGCAGGCGGTCACCGGATCCGTCGCCATGAACACCATGCCGAAAGCAAAACCGCCGAGCACCAGATGCCAGTACCAGGGCATGGCAACCATCGGGTTGGTATCGCTGCCGATGGCGTTGAACAACAACGATGTCGCCACCATGCCGAGAAATACACCAACGATAATTCGCCACGAGGCTACCCGCGTATAAACAAGAAAGACCGCGCCGAGCAGACAGGCAAGCGTAGAGGTAGCGCCAATAGTCCCCTGAATGCTGCCGAGAAAGGCGCTCATCCAGGTGATATCAGCGCCGTTGATCGCCGGGACACCACCGGCAGCACCGAGCGCCAGCGCGGTGGCGCCGCTGAATCCATCCACCGCCGTCCACACGGTGTCGCCGGACATTTGCGCCGGGTAGGCAAAGAACAAAAACGCCCTTCCGGCGAGCGCTGGGTTGAGAAAATTCTTTCCGGTGCCGCCGAAGACTTCCTTGGCGATTACCACGCCGAAGCTGATCCCGAGCGCCACCTGCCACAAGGGAATTGTGGCGGGAAGAATCAGCGCGTACAGCAGCGAGGTGACAAAGAAGCCCTCGTTGACCTCGTGGTTACGCACCGCGGCAAACAAAATTTCCCAGAATATTCCGACCGCGAAGGTGACCACGTAAATGGGAACAAAATAGGCGCAACCATGCGCGACGTTGTCCAAAATGCTCGCAGGATCGTAACCGAGCCCGAGCATGCCGAGCACGATGCCTCGCCATCCCGGGGCCGCATCCACACCGAGCGCCGCCATTGCGACGTTGGCTTGATAACCACTATTCCACAATCCCGCCAGAATTGCCGGGAGAGCCGCTATCCAAACGTAGATCATGACCCGTTTCAAATCGATACCGTCGCGCACATGCGGCGCGCCGCGGGTTACATCTGCGGGTGTGTAGACGAAGGTATCGAGCGCTTCGTAGACGGCATAAAAGCGCTCATAGGGTCCGCCCTTGGCGAAATAGGGATGGAGTCTGTCGAGAAAGCGCCGCAGGCTTCGCATCAGCCGTCCCTTTCAATCTGCTCGAGATTTTCTCTTAGCAGCGGACCGAAGTCATACTTACTTGGGCAGACGAAAGAGCAGAGCGCCAGATCCTCCTCGTCGAGTTCCAGACATCCCAGGAGCTGTGCCGAATCGGTGTCGCGCACCAACAGTGCGCGCAGCAGCTGGGTGGGAAGAACGTCCAACGGCACCACCCGCTCGTAGCTTCCGATCGGCACCATGGCTCTGGGACTGCCGTTTTGCGAAGTGGAAAACTTGAACCGCTTGGTGCCGCGCCTCAAGCTCGACAAAAAGACGTTGGCCACGGAGTACTTGTCGATACCGGGCGAGATCCAACCGAAAAGCTCGCGTTCACGGCCTTCATGCAACACGCTCACCTGGTTGTGATAGCGCCCGAGGAAACACGCCCAACCCGCCGCCCGCCGGCCGTTGAACACGGACCCGGACAGCACACGGCACTCCCCACCGGATAGCTCGCCGCGGATCAGGTCCTCGGTATTGGCACCCATGCGCGTGCGCAGCAATCGTGGATGGCGCACGACAGGACCTGCCAGCGAAACGATGCGTTCTACCCAAAGCTCGCCGCTGACGAACAATTTGCCGATGGCAATAACGTCCTGATAACTCACATGCCAGACGCTGCGTGCGGCGCTCACGGGCCTGAGAAAATGGATGTGGGTGCCGACGAGTCCAGCCGGATGCGGTCCGGCAAATTCAGCGACGACAAAGCGTTGCTGTTCGGGGACGACTACCGTGCTGCCCGGTGCTTTGCATATATAGATAGCACCATCAAACAGCCTGGAAAGAATCGTCAGGCCATCGCCGAAGGCCTGCGCAAACTCTTCGATGACAACATTCGGATCCACCGCCAGAGGATTGGTGTCCATGGCGGTGACGAAAACCGCGCTCGGTACGCTCGAGCAAGCCGGCACCTTGGAATAGGGGCGTGTACGCAGCGCCGTCCACAGTCCGGACGACAACAGATTTTCCCGCACCTGGGTGTCACTCAAGCTCGTCAGCGCATCGCGGCCGTATTGATTGAAGCGAATTTGCTCGGCGTCGCGCTCGGTGTCGAGACGAATGACGACCGATTGCAACGCCCGTCGCGCGCCGCGATTAATAGCCTCGACAGTGCCGCTCCCCGGCGAGGTGAATTGAACGCCCGGGTTTTTCTTATCGGTAAAAAGTGGCTGACCGAGCTTGACCCGCTCGCCTTCCCGAACCTGCATGGTGGGCTTGAGACCAATATAGTCGGGGCCCAACAGGGCGACGCTGTCCACCGATGCAGCGGCGGACACCGATTGTTCGGGAATACCTGCAATGGGTAGATCGAGGCCTTTCTTGGTCTTTATCAGCATGACCCGAAGCGCGTTTCGATGAGCATATGAGCGCAGATACTAATTGAATCGCGACATCATTCCGAATCGAAAATTCGCGCTGGCAGCGGCTGGCTACACCCAACCCCGGCGTTTGAACACCCAGAGTTGAAGCAGCGCGAGCCCGAATAGCATGAAACAAACGGCGACGAACGCGCCTGGGTGCTCGGTGCCCGGAATCCCCGCGACGTTCACCCCCAGCAGTCCGGTCACAAATCCCAGAGGTAGAAATAACGCTGCGACGATGGACAGCAAGTACATGCGGCTGTTCATCTGCTCGGCCATTCGCCCTGCCAACTCTTCCTGGCCAACCCCGGCGCGATCCCGCGCCGCATCCAGATCTTCCACATAGCGCAGGGTTCGATCGGCAATTTCCCGCAAACGCATTCGTTGTGCGTCGTCCAGCCACTCCACCGGTTCGCTGTAGAGCCGTGACATGGCATCGCGTTGCGGGGCCAGATAGCGGCGCAGCAAAATCGCCTCACGCCGAACGTCGGCGAGGCGTGCACGCAGCCCCTGGCTCTGTGCGGTGGCCACCTGCTCGTCGAGCCCATCGACGGTATCTTCCACATCGGAAATCACTTTCGCCATGCGATCGACGATGCGGTCGGCCACATCGGTTAGAAAGGTGCCGGGCGACACAGGACCGAGCCCCCGCTCGATGCGCTCGCGCAAATCATCGATGGAGAGCAAGCGGCGTCGGCGCAGGGAGATGACACGATTGTGCTCTATCCACATACGCACCGCCACCATGTCCTCGCGATGCTGCCCCGGGTTCAGATTAACGCCGCGCAGAACCACCATGAGTCCCGCTCTGGTGACCAGGCTGCGAGGCCGCACTTCCTCCAGCAACAATGACTCTGCGACGACGCGGTCCACACCGCTCTCCTCGCGCACCCACGCCTGCGCCGCCGGATCGCTGTAGTCCAGGTGCAGCCAGAGCAGGCCGTCGGCCGGACGCCACCCGCGCACCCCTTCCCATCCCATCTCTCGCCCACCACCATGACCGTCCAACACATAAGCGGCTATTAAGCCGTGTTCCGATGCCATGAAATCGCCCTCAAATCCACACATGGAGATTCCATCATAGTAGAGTAGCAACTCATGCCGAGAGACGAAGCCACATTGGAAGCCGCGATGCCGGCGCTGATCGAAGCGGGCGGCCATGGCCATGGCTCGCCGGCCGGGCTTCGTTCCTGGATCAGTGCGCACCGGCAGGATCTGGATCAGCGCCTGCTGCGATGCGGCGCGGTGTTGCTGCGTGGCTTCCGAATAGTCAGCGCGCAAGCCTTTCACGACACGATTGCGGCCATCCGGCCGAAACTCCTGGACTACGTGGGCGGCGATTCACCGCGTACCGCGCTCGGCGATGGCGTTTATACCTCCACCGAGTTTCCGCCGCACATGGAGATCGGTCTGCACAACGAGCTTTCCTATACCAGGAGTTGGCCCGAGCGATTGTTCTTCTGCTGCCTGGTGCCGGCAGTCAAGGGCGGCGGGACCCAAATTGCCGATGGCCGTCGGGTGTTCACGCTGATGGATCCAGCGGTGCGCGATCGTTTCTCAAAGTCAGGTGTTACCTACCAACAACACCTGCGCGACAAGGCAGAGCACGGTCCCGGCAAGTCCTGGCAGGAAACATTCGACACCGACGACCCGTCAGATGTGGAAAAGGTGTGCAATGGTCAGAGTATAGATTTTCGATGGACCCACCGCGGACTTCACACGACGCTGCGCAATCCGGGTGTATTGATCCACCCCGTTACTGGAGAAAGCTGCTGGTTCAATCAGGCCGATCTGTGGCACGCAGATTTCGATACCGTCAAGGCCCGGGAGCATCGCACGGCGCGGGATAAAGACGAGGAAGAGCCACTGGGTTCTAATGCGTGCTATGGCGACGGATCCGAGATAACCATCGCGGATCTCGAGGCCGTGCGCTCAGCCTATAGGAAGTCCGAAGTCTTGTTCTCTTGGGAAGCAGGGGATTTGCTGGTCATCGACAACGTACTCGCAATGCACGGGCGAAAACCGTTCGAAGGCGAACGCAAAGTGCTCGTGGCGATGGCTTGAATGGGCGCGGAGGTCTGATTTTAAATAGCTGTGCGGAATTGTGGTACAAACGCGTCTTCGCTAAGCGCTCGTCGTCTACACCCCCTCCCTGTCCCTCCCTCTGGAGGCGAGGGGGAGGGGACCAAGGCCGAAGCGCACGTGTACTACATTTACGCACAGCTATTTAGATGATCGCGGTGAAATCCTGGAAACTGTCCGCTTAATTGCACGCTCCACCCAATTGACTCGCGCAACCTGTCAGCCCCCATGCACACACTGCTCTTCTACGATCCGGGACATTTTCACGCCGCGCTGACGTTGCGCAACGAGAACCCGCGGGTTGCCACCGATGTGTATGTTTATGCGCATTCCGGACCGGATCGGCAAAGCTTTGTCGACTTAGTCGAAGCATTCAACAGCCGTGCGTCGAACCCGACCCGCTGGCGGGTGCATCTGTGCGAGGCGGATGATCCCTTGGGTCGGCTCATCGAGGAGCGGCGCGGCGATATCGTCGTGCTCGCCGGTAGGAACGCCGGCAAACTGGCCTCCATCGCGCACTTGCACCAGGCGGGCTTCCATGTGCTGGCGGACAAGCCGTGGTTGATCTCGAGCACGGCGCTTGCGGATCTGCGCCGGGCGACGGCAGGTCTACCGCTGGCCATGGACATCATGACTGAGCGTTACGAGGTGCTGGCACGGCTGCGCCAGCGGATTGTCTCGAATAAGTCTGTGTTCGGCGAGTTCCAAATGAACGCCGGGCAAGCCGCCATCGAAATTGCATCGGTGCATCACCTGTACAAGGTGGTCAATGGCCGGCCGCTCACGCGTCCCGCGTGGTACTACGATGTTCGAATCCAGGGTGACGGCCTGGTCGACATCCAATCGCATCTCGCCGATCAGGTGGATTGGATGGTGTTGGGGGATGATCCGCGCGAACGCGAAATCCACGTGCACGCCGCCCGGCGCTGGGCGACGGCGGTTCCATTGGATCTCTACCGCGAGAGCACCGGGCTGGAGGCGTTTCCCGCTGCGCTGGACGAAGATATCGATGACGGGGTGCTCGCGCTTGCCTGCAACGGGGAGATTGAATACAGCCTCAATGGTGTGCAGGTTCGGCAACGGGCCGAATGGGGTCAGCGCGAACCGCCGGGGACGGGTGATTTGCACCCCAGTGTGATTCGCGGCACGCGATGCCGTGTGCTGGTGCGCCACGGGCACGAAACCGATCGTGTCGCGCAATTGCACTTGATCCCCACCGCCGGTGCCGACATCGAAGCAGCGCTCGCAGGAGCGATCACCGAGTGGCAGGAGGATTTTCCCGGAATCGGCATGGATTGCGAGAACGCGGGATTTACGCTGACTGTTCCCGATGCGCTGCGCACCACCCATGAAAGCCATTTCGCCATGGTGCTGGAGCAATTTCTCGATCACGTGGACAGCGGCCGCTGGCCAGACCGGCTGGCGGCCCGCATCCGCGCACGCTATGAGTTGCTCGGCCGTGCCCGGGAGCTCGCCCTCGAATGACTCAACGATTCGGTATTATCGGTAGCGGCATGATCGCGCCAGTGCACCTGGAGGCCATAGGTGCACTTTCCGATGCGCAGCTGACGGGCATCATGGATAACGGCAGCGGGCGGGGAAAAAAGCTTGCTCCAGATCTCGACACTACGGGTTCGGACAACCTCGATGTCTTTCTCGCCCGTGACGACATCGATGTCATTGCGGTGGCAACGCCCAGCGGCCTGCACTACGAAGCCGTAATTAAAGCGGCCGCCGCCGGTAAGCACTGCATCGTGGAAAAACCCATCGATATCCAACTGCAGCGCATCGACCAGATGATCGAAGCGCACCGGCGCGCCGGCACCCTTCTCGGCGGAATCTTCAATACCCGTTATAGCGAAGCGGCACAATTGCTCAAGCAAGCGGCGCAAGCCGGCCGCTTCGGACGCTTGACCTTCGCCAGCGCCGTCGGCCCGTGGTGGCGTGACCAGAGCTACTACGATTCATCGGCATGGAAAGGTACCTGGGCCCTGGACGGCGGCGGCGCACTCATGAATCAGGGCATCCACTCCATCGATTTGTTGCAGTGGCTGGTGGATTCGCCGGTGACGAGCGTCAGCGGACGCATTGCAACACTGGCCCACGACAACGTCGAAGTCGAAGACACCGGTGCCGCCAGTCTTAGCTTCGACAACGGAGCGCTCGGCACCATTGCCTGCACCACCAGCATGTGGCCTGGCCACTTCCGCACCATTACGCTTGCCGGCAGCCATGGAACGGCGGTGCTCGGCGACAATAACTTACTGATCTGGCAGTTCCGCGATGAGACGGCCCGGGACATCGAAACCCGCCAACACTTTCTGGCATTGCCGGGACCAGGGATCGGCGCGGCCAATCCTTCAGCCGGCTTGGACAGCGAGGGACACAGGGCGGCTTTTGCGCAGTTTCTGGCGGCCGTGGATTCCGGCGCACCCGCACCTGTAGACGGCGTCGAGGCGCGCAAAGCGGTCTCCATCATACTCGCCATCTACGAGTCCGCCCGCCTCGGCGGCGCACCGATCGTGCCGCAGTGAGGCGGCCGGCCCGCTGGCCGCGTCACACAGTGGATACGAGGATAGCGACCAGGTGCATTGTTACGATCAGCAATAACAGCAACGCGGCGTGACGTAATCCGCGTCGCATCCAGGTATCCGGCACTACCCGCGGCAACACGCCGAAGTCGCGGGGATCGAGCGAGCCTTCACTTTCTACAACAGACACGTCGCGGCAGTACTGCCTCACCCAGAACGGCGCATGGGAAGCGAACATGTACTGAGCGAAACGTTCTTCCAGCTCCCGCTCGCGGGGTTGCCTGCCGAACCAGCGCTCGAAGGCCAACTCGAAGAGATGGTACTCGGTGATTTGCAACAAGCAGGAAGCCGCCAGCACATCGAGCGTGTCTTGCGGAATGGTGTTGTCATCGGAAGAGAAAAATGTCATCGCGATGCGCACGGTCGGGGGTTAGTTCTAACCGCCGTGTGGCGCTCAGTGTACACCCGCCGGCATCCACGAGGTAGCTACCGGCATCGCTTGACGCATTACAATTGCGCCTGCGGCAACCTGCACGAAAGCTCGGCCCCGCGCTTGTCGAATCCGCGTGGACGGCGCGAGGCTAGGCCCAGGGGGGCGGCGTACCCCAGCTGTTCCAGCTCGTCGTTTCCGCTGTAGGGAAGCGTCGCGTTGGCCCGAAATTACCTCTCGGATAGCCGAGCGGTATGCAGCAGTGAAATTCCGCATCGGCGGGGATATTGAGCATCTTGTTTACCCGATCCATGACATCCGCGTGCAGTGTCGTCAACACTGAACCAATGCCCAGAGCGCGTGCCGCCAGCAGAAGATTCTGCACGCTCGGAAAAATCGAGGATCCGCCATGGTGGCCCCCCATGGTGAAAGCGAGAATAACCACCGGTGCATCGACCATCTCGTCGGCCAGTAAAGCCGCCATTGTGTAGGCCGAACCCTCGGGCATGTCCTCCCTACCCTTCCACCCGTAGGCATCCCGGCGCTTGGCCCACCACGCCTCGTGATATAGCTTGCCGAATGCCTGGATGGTGTCGCGATCGCGAATCACCAGAAAACGCCCGGGCTGGCTGTTACCACCGCTGGGTGCTTTGGACGCAGCATCGAGCACGGTTTTCAGATCCGCGTCACTGACAGGCTTGTCGTGGCGCAGACGCCGAATGGCGCGTTGCGTAAACATGGCTTCGCCGATGGGCATGGTCAGATCGGCGGGTGTTTCGGTATAGGTCATTTCGTTCATGACGACTCCGTTTGCGTTCGAATCTTCGAAGGTAGGCTGGCCGGGATCAAACGTTGAATCGGAAATGCACCACATCGCCCTCCTTTACGACATAGTCCTTTCCTTCCAAACGCCACTTTCCCGCTTCCTTTGCGCCCTGCTCGCCCTTAAGTTCGATGAAATCCGTGTAGCCGACGATCTCCGCGCGAATGAATCCTTTTTGAAAATCCGTGTGGATGACACCGGCCGCCTGGGGCGCCGTCGCGCCCTGGCGCACGGTCCAGGCCCGCGCTTCCTTGGGCCCGGCGGTGAAAAAAGTCAGCAACCGCAACAGTGAGTAACCGGCACGGATGAGACGGTTGAGGCCCGGCTCTTTCAAACCCATATCGGCGAGAAACTCGAGCTTCTCGTCGTCGTCCAGTCTGGAGAGCTCGGACTCGATGGCGGCGCAAATAGGCACCACCGGCGCGCCTTCGGTCGCGGCAATGCCTTGCACCACATCCAGCAATGGATTGTTCTCGAAGCCAGCTTCAGCGACATTAGCCACATAAAGTACGGGTTTGCCGGTGAGTGGCTGCAGTTGCCGCATCCAACCGCGCTCGGCTTCGTCCATTTCCAGCGCTCTCAATGGCCGGCCGGCATCGAGCTGCGCCGAAGCACGTTCCATGAGTGCCTGCCGGCCCCGGGATTCCTTGTCCCCCGCCTTGGCGCCCTTGGCGGCGCGTTCCCGGGCGCGCTCCACCTGCTCCAGGTCGGCAAGCATGAGCTCGGTGTCGATGATGGCAATATCGTCGGCCGGGGATATTTTTCCGGCCACGTGCGTCACGTCGTCGTCTTCAAAACAACGCACCACATGGGCGATGGCGTGGGTTTCGCGGATGTTGGCGAGAAATTTATTACCCAGGCCTTCACCCTTCGAGGCCCCGGCGACCAACCCGGCAATGTCGACGAATTCCATGGTGGTGGGCATGATGCGCTCCGGTGACACGATGGAGGCAATGCGCGCCAGCCTCTCATCGGGCACCGGCACGACGCCCACATTGGGATCGATGGTGCAGAAGGGATAATTCTCCGCCGCGATCTCGGCACTGGTCAGTGCGTTGTAAAGGGTGGACTTGCCAACGTTGGGCAGGCCGACGATGCCGCATCTAAATCCCATTGCTGGACTCATTCATGATCAGGAACGCCCTTGCCGCATCTTTGCAGGAGCGAGCTTGCACAGGATGTGCTTGTGCCGCGTAGCACATGGACGTGCGAGAGTGGCCTTGCCCGCGAATGCGGCGGAAAAAGATTTGCGAGCAAGCGCGCTCCTACAGGTGCCGGGTTTTGTCATCATGTCTCCCCATCCGGCTCGGGCGCCTTGGTGTGCAGGGCCTTCATCGCCGATGCGAAATTGCCCGCGATGATGTCGGCAACGTGATCGAGGGCCAGTGCCACAGCGTCGTCTATGGCGCGCTGCTCATCGGCGGGTGCGGGTTTCAGAACATAACCGACCACCGCGCTCTTGTTACCCGGGTGACCGACGCCAATGCGCAATCGCGCAAAGTCCGGGGTGCCGAGCTGCGGGATGATGTCTCGCAGGCCATTGTGGCCACCGTGACCGCCGCCTTTTTTCAGCCTTACCGTGCCCACCGGTAAGTCGATCTCGTCGTGAGCAATGAGGATCTCTTCGCTTTCAAACTTGTAGAAATTCGCCACTGCCGCCACCGAGCGGCCGCTGTTGTTCATGTAAGTCATGGGTTTCAAAAGGCGCAGACGCTGCCCGCCCACCTGGCAGTCGGCGACTTCGCCGAAAAAATTCGACTGAGAGCGGAAGGCCGCGCCAAAGCGCGAGGCCACGGCGTCGGCAAACCAAAAGCCCGCATTGTGCCGTGTGCGGGCATCCCGCGGATCCGGATTGCCAAGCCCGACCAACAAACGAATTGCAGCAGCCACCTGGGTGAATCTCCCTGCCGCCATGCTTGGGGCGCAATCCCTGCGCCTCGCTCCCAGGGGCAGGGGACCGGTTGGGGGTGTGGTTGAGAGGTGCGCGGACGCGCTCAGCTGTCTTCGTCTTCCTCCGGACCTTTCGCCTCGGCATCGCCTTCGGGCGCTTCGCCACCTTCCTCTGCCTCTTCGCCTTCGGCGAGCAGCGCTTCCTCTTCCTCGTCGAATTTCTGGGAGTGCTGGATGGAGACGAGTGGTTGGTCGTGCTCCGGATCCTGATCGATGGCCAGCAGGGTAACGCCCGCCGGCATAACCAGCTCCGAAAGATGCACCGAGTCGCCGATGTCCATTTCGGACATGTTCACCTCGATGTACTCGGGCAAATCCTTGGGCAGGCAGCTGATTTCCAAATCCACCATCAAATGGTTGATCACACCGCCGGCCTTCTTACCGGGACAGTTCTCCTCGTTGAGGAAGTGCAAGGGCACGTGCATGGTAATTTCCTGGCTGCTGCTGACCCGCAGCAAATCCATATGCACCACGCGGTCGGTGGCCGGATCCCGCTGCAGGGCCTTGAGCACCGCCTGGGTGCCTTCGCTGCCCACCTTCACATCCAGGATGTGGGAGAAAAAGGCCTCGTTGTCGAGGCGCTTGTGGACGTCATTGGCGTTGAGCTGGATGGACACGGCGTCCTGTCCGGCACCATAGAGTACCGCAGGAATCATGCCCTGGCGGCGAAGCCGGCGAGCGGCACCCTTGCCACTGCCCTCTCGTAAATCACCGCGCAATTCGTACTCGTTCATCTCCAGATCTCCGAAAATCGGGTTTTCGACCGGTCAAACGCCCAATCATATACAAACTATCGGGCCGGGTCTCGTATTCGGTCTGGAAAAGGCGCAGAAAAGGGGACAGAAAAGGGGGACAGATCTATTTTCCAGCGGAAAATAGATCTGTCCCCCTTTTCTGTCCCCTTTTCTGCGCCTTTTCCAGACCGGTCAATCCATGAACAGATCTCCGACGGACTCCTCCTGACTGATCCGCCGAATACTCTCGGCAATGAGCTCGGCGATGCTCAGCTGGCGGATTCTCGAGCAGGCGCTGGCGCGCGCATCGAGTGGGATGGTATTGCTCACCACCAGCTCGTCCAACTGGGAGCTCTCGATATTGTCGACCGCCCTTCCCGACAACACGGCATGGGTGCAGCAGGCCACCACGCGCGAGGCGCCGCGCTTTTTGAGAGCGGCGGCGGCACTGCAGAGCGTTCCCGCCGTATCGGCCATGTCGTCCACCAGCACGCAGGTGCGGCCGCCGACGTCGCCGATGATATTCATGACCTCGGCGGCATTGGCGTGGGGACGGCGCTTGTCGATGATGGCCAAATCCGCGTCGTCGAGCCGCTTGGCAAGCGCCCGCGCGCGCACCACGCCGCCGACGTCCGGCGAGACCACGATTAAGTTCTCGTATTTGTGCTTCCAGATGTCGCCCAGCAACACGGGCGATGCGTAAATGTTGTCCACCGGGATGCTGAAAAAGCCCTGAATCTGATCGGCGTGCAAATCCATGGTCAGCACGCGATGGGCACCCGCCATGGAGATCATATTGGCCACCAGCTTGGCCGAGATGGCAACCCGGGCGGAGCGCGGCCGGCGATCCTGGCGGGCGTAGCCGAAGTAGGGAATTACCGCCGTCACGCGGCGCGCCGACGCCCGCGACACGGCGTCGATCATGACCAGCAGCTCCATGAGATTCTCGTCCACCGGCCTGCAAGTGGATTGCACAATGAAGACATCGCGCCCGCGCACCGAATCGTGGATCTCCACCATCACCTCGCCGTCGCTGAAGCGTCCGGCGGCAGCCTTTCCCATGGGCAGCTTGAGGTGCGCGGCGATCTCTTCGGCAAGCGGCAAATTAGCGTTGCCGGAGAACACCATCATGGCGCTGTCCTCATGCATGCCGTTGCCCACGTAGCTGTCGGTGCTGGCCTGACCGCGGCCATCGTAGTGCCGGTCGTTCACAGCAGCTCACTCCCCCTTGTAGATGGCTGGGGCGCCAGGATTCGAACCTGGGATGCGGGAGTCAAAGTCCCGTGCCTTAACCTCTTGGCTACGCCCCATCATGACAACCGATACCCCGTTCTGGCTTAGGTCGATGGTGGGGTGAGGCCCACGGTACCCATGACGCCCCCATCCTGAAATCTTACACCAACGCTAGAGCGGCCGAACGGTTCATTCCCCTGGCGACAAAAGCGCTCCAGCCGTCCGGCAGCTGCTGCAGCAACTGCTCGGCCCGGGCGCGGTCGGCGAAGGCCGCGAACACACTGGCGCCGCTCCCGGTCATACGGGCCGGGGCGCTCTCGGAAAGCCAGCGCAACGCGGCGTCCACTTCGGGATAGATGCTTCGCACCACCGCTTCGCAGTCATTTCTGGTGCCTTCCAACAACCTCTGCAATGACAGTTCCTGCGCGGCGCCGGGCGTCAGAAAGTCGCGTATTCTCAGCGGCGTGCTATCCCGTGTCAACGCGGGGTGGGAGAATACGCTCGCGGTGGAAACCGAACAGTTCGGGTTGATCACCAGATACCAGGGCCTTTCCAGCTCGACCGGCTGGAGGCGTTCGCCCACGCCTTCCGCCCACGCGGATCGGCCGTGGACGAATACCGGCACATCGGCGCCCAAGCGCAGCCCCAGCGCCGCGAGTCTTTCACTGTCCACACCGAGCTTCCAGAGCTTGTTCAGGGCCAGCAGCGTCGTCGCCGCATCCGAGCTGCCGCCGCCAAGTCCAGCGCCCATGGGGATGTGCTTTTCCACGGAGATATCGGCGCCGAGCGCAGTGCCGGATTCCTCCTTGAGCAGACGCGCCGCGCGTACGACCAAATCCGCGTCCGCCTGCACCAACGGGTGCACGGATGTGCGGCACACGCGGCCGTCGCGGCGCACGTTCAGCGAAATTTTGTCTTCCAGATCGAGAAACTGAAAAACGCTCTGCAACTCGTGATAACCGTCATCGCGCCTGCCGAGGATATGCAGAAATAGATTCAACTTTGCCGGTGCCGGCCAGACGGTCGTATTCATGGTCGTACGGGTAGGCACGCGCTTGCTTGCAAACCGAGCGGGCGCCTCGCGCAAAGATTCGCGAGCAAGCTCGCTCCTACAACGTAGAAGAGCTGCACGGCAATTTACGTCGAATCGGGTTCAGTATGCCAGTTGCGTATGGCCAGCTTCGCTCGCACGCGCGTGTTCTCCAGGGTCAGCCTGGTGGGCAGCAGAACGCCATCGAATTCAAGGTAACGTTCGTAGTGGATGTGCCAGCCGAGCTGATCGAGTTCGGCGAGCCGCCCGCCGGGGTCGAGCTGCAGAGTGACTATCGCGGCATCGGGGTCCGGGCGACCCAGAATCCAGAAGCGCAGACCCGACAGCGGTACGTGCCAACCGGCATGCCTTTGCATTAATTCTTCCGCCGTGCGCGCCCGGAACACGTCGTCCGAGGTGCGCAGTTCCACCGACCCGGATGAACCGCGCAACTCCATGCGCCCCTGACCCAGGGGTCCGCTCAAGCGCAAGCGATAGTTATCCCGATCCTGGCGCCAATTCAAGCTGGCGCTCCATGAATCCTCGACAGACTGTATTCCCAGCTTGCCGACCACCGTCCATTGGTCGATGAGCGCGAGGCGCGCCTGATGCTCGGCCCAGAAACGCTGAGGGTCGGCCACCGGCACCACCTCCGGTGTGGTCTCGCAGGCGGCGAGTAATACGCTGATCAGAATGAGCGCGCGGCGCATCACGGGAACAGGAAATCTGACCTGCGGGAATACCGAGGTCAGCTGCACGGAGCGGGACAGTCGGCCGGGCCGGCCGGCGCCGTCCCAACGGGCTTGCTCACTGGTGGAAACGCTTTTTTACGTCCAGCAGGCGCGGATCGTCCGGAGTGCTCTTGAGGGCCGTATCCCAAATCTCAACGGCGCCTTTTCGGTCACCCGTCATCCACAGCACCTCGCCGAGGTGGGCGGCAATTTCCGGGTCGCCGTTGAGTTCCATGGCGCGGCGCAGATGCATCAGCGCCTCCTGATTGCGGCCCATGCGGTAGAGTGTCCAGCCCATGCTGTCGATCACGTAATGGTCATCGGGCTTCAGCTTGTAGGCCCGGGCGACGAGCGCGTAGGCTTCGCTGTAACGATCGGTGCGATCGGCGAGGGTGTATCCGAGCGCGTTCAAGGCGTCGGCATTGTCAGGCTCGCGACTGATAATCGAGCGCAAATCGCGCTCCAAGACGACCAGGTCGTCCATTTTTTCGGCGAGCATGGCGCGCGAGTAAAGCAGATCGGTATCGTTCGGGAAATCTGCCAGGGCGCCGTTGTAAACCTCCATCGCGTCCGAGAAATCCTTGCGCTTGGCGAGGATCTCCGCCTCGGCGCGGTAGATTCGGATCGCCTGCTGACCATTGTCACTGCGAAGACCGTGCAAGTGGGCGCGCGCCTGCACCAGGCGCCCGCTCTCCGCCAGCAGCACCGCGGCGCGAATTTGTGCGTTGAGCCGATGCTCACCTTCGTCGACTTTGCGGTACGCGGCCAGCGCCGCTTCAATGTCCTCCCTGGACTCCGCTATTTGACCCAGGTAGTAGTAGGCCACCGGCAGACGCTCGCGCCGGGTAACCAGCTCATTGAACTGCACTTCGGCTTCCTTCATGTGATCGGTCTGCATCAACAGCAGTCCGTAGGCATATCGAACGTCGGCATTGCCCGGCACACTTTTCGACAGACGCGCGAACTGCTCCAGCGCGTTGTCGTATTGCTTGTCATCCACCAGCAGACGCGCATAGGTGAGGCGCACGCGATCGGACTTCGGATTGCGCTTGAGCGCGCCGCTGAGTGTGCCGAGCGCCAAATCGGACTTGCCCTGGCGCTGCAGCAGCCGCGCGTAAATAATGAGCGTCTGCTCGTCATCCGGATCCAGCGCCAGAACTTTTTCGTAGATTTCGACGGCGCGATCGGTCTGGCCGGCGCGGGCCAGCAACTGAGCATAAGCAGACTGGGCATATACATCATCAGGGCGCCCGCCCACGAGCCGCGCCATGACCGCCACCGCAACCGTTTTGTCCCGCTCCCGGGCCAACATGTCGGCGATGCGTGGATAGGCTTCCGCGGAACCACCCGGGAAATAGGGCACCGACGCATCCAACTGGCGCACCGCCGTATCAACCTCGCCGGCGCGCAGTAACAGGGCCGCGTACACCTGGCGGGCGTCGGTGCTGTCCGGGGCAATCTCCGTCCACAGGCTGGCAGCCTCGAGGCCACCTTCCTGATTACGAGCGAATACCGCGATCCGCACCGCCCGCTCGGCAACCGCCGGATCGCGGGTTTCGCGGGCCACCTCCAGATAATTGTCCAGGGACAAGTCCATGCGGCCACGGCGCCCGGCGATCTCGGCCACCAGCAGTTTGTATAAATTATCGCTGGACGAGGCCCCGGCCGCCGCTGTGGCGGTGGCGGGGGCTTTTTCACTGCCGGAAACCGGCGCCTTGGCGGCTGGCGCTGCCGGCTCCACCACCTCCGGTGACTTAACCGGCGCGGCCTGGTTCTTTGCCGGGGTCTGGCCAGCGCAGGCCGCTAACAGCAGGCTGACGCCCATGACCAGTGCCGCCGGAACGAACAGGAATCCGGTGCTACGCCGGCGATTGTCTCGACCGGAGCCCGGCCCGTTGTTGTCAGTGCTTCTCATGGTTCAAGATGCTTTTGCGGCTGCTCCGGGTGATTCACACAGTAGCTTAGTCAGTCACGGCCACGGGAACAGTGTCGGAGTTCGCGTCCCTGCCATCCCTCCGGCCCGGTGCGGGATCCGGCGGACCCGGTCCGGTAGAGGAAATACTGACTATAAACGTGGATGACGCGTGCGTAAACTACCGGGTCGGCAGGGATTTTCTTCCATTTTCGGCACCGCTGAGGAAGCCCGCCCCCGCCGTACCGAGCGGCTGGTTCCCGGCGCTGCCGGGCTGCAGCATTTTGTGTAAACGCGAGTCAAAACCGTCAAATGACCCTCGTCGCCTGCGGAGTTAATCATCAATCGGCGCCCGTGAGCATGCGCGAGCGGATCGTGTTCGGGCCCGATGAGTTGCCGCGTGCCCTCAGTGAGCTGCACGGCTGTCAAGGCGTCGAGGAAGCGGCCATTCTGTCGACCTGCAACAGGACCGATCTGTATCTAGGCCTGCAGGCGGGCGACGACGCGGCCGTGAGGAAGTGGTTCAAGAGCTACCACGGACTCAGCGGCAAAGAACTCGACCGACATATGTACATCCACCAGGCGGACGGCGCGGTGCGCCACGTCATGCGGGTAGCCAGCGGTTTGGATTCCCTGGTGCTCGGCGAACCGCAAATTCTCGGTCAGCTCAAGCTCGCCTACGGAGCCGCGCGCAGCTCCGGCACCGTCGGGACCATGCTCGGCAAGCTCTTCCAACAAGCCTTCT
>Ga0210064_1000479_pt1 | contig 18930 bp, 19 predicted proteins | sample Muzzi_CordC_D2_FD_185531 | JGI IMG/M metagenome (GOLD analysis project Ga0210064, IMG submission 185531) | Wetland microbial communities from San Francisco Bay, California, USA, that impact long-term carbon sequestration - Muzzi_CordC_D2 (SPAdes) | ecosystem: Environmental > Aquatic > Marine >...
GTCCCCGGAGCGGTCGGCGAAGACGACCGGATAACCGCGCGCGGCCAGGGCCAGGCCGTTGCGCCCATTGCCGCAGGCTAGATCGAGCAGTACCTGCGAGCGGTCAACGGGGCCGAGCAGATCCTGGTGTTCGAGCAGCAGGGATGAGGGTTTGGCCGGCATTTGTCACCGGTTTCCCGGTCCTGTCGACATTTGCCGGTTACCCCTTGATGTCACGGTCTGAATTGATGACACGGCGATGCACCAGGGAATAATAACGCAAGGCCCCCGGTGCATGGGATATCACCGACGAGAGGACGATGACCGTCACCACCAGAACGCGGTCCCAAAGCGGGTCGCCATCCAGCAGCAGCAACAGGACAAGCTTCAGCATGACGGTGAGACCGCGGATCTGTACCAGCCAAAGGCGGTTCGAAATGACGTCCATCGACATCATCAGTGTGCCGCTGATGAGCGCCAGGTACCAGTAACACAGCCACAAGTGTTTTTCGAGCCCCAACAGAACGCCGCCGCCGACGCCGGCGACCGCGAGCAGATGCAGCGAACGCAGGCTGATCTTTGTCCAACGCTTGGCCGTTGCGGGCTTCATATAGAATTTTCAATCATGATATATAATACATGAATACCTTTTTCTAATGCGTTAACCGTTTACCTTTTGTTCAACTAAATTAACAACCTGCCACTTAACCCGTAAACGTTTACCTGCATGGTATCCCGAAGCCGATCCTGAAATACGCTCAGAACTCCAGCTTTCCGAGTATCTTTCTGGCAGCCTGCGCCGGTGTGGCCTGCCGTAGCATGACCGTCTCAATGCAGTCGCAGACAGACCCTTCGGGTGCACCCGCAAACGATCGTTCGAGCTGTTCGGCCGCTTCGCGGTAGATCCTGGCTCGAAACATCCAGCGGCAGCGGTCCGCAAGGTGGTCGCCCCGATGCAGAAAGTCCTCGTGCGCCTGTATGGCCTGTTGCAGGGCCTCCAAGCCATCGCCGCTGAGGCTGTCGATCGGCAGCACGGGCGCCGTCCAGCCGTCGTCAGTGTCGCCACCCTGACGACGCAGGCGCACGGCGTTCTTGATGTCCAGCAGCGTCTTTTCGGCGCCGTCAAGGTCGCTCTTCGCGATTGCGTGAATATGGGCGACTTCGAGTAAACCGGACTTCATCGCCTGGATTTCGTCGCCCAGCCCCGGTGAGGAGACCGCGATGATGGTATGGGCGGCCTCCATGATGTCGAGTTGATTCTGGCCGGTTCCCACCGTTTCGACGATGATCCGTTCGAAGCCGCAGGCATCGAATATGTCGGCCGCGCGGAAGGCCGCCAGCGGCAGACCGGCCCTGCTGTGCCGCGAGGCCAGGCTGCGGACGAAGACGCGCGCGTCGGCTTCGAGGGAGCGCATGCGTATGCGGTCGCCGAGCAGCGCACCGCCGCTGGCAGGACTGGACGGGTCGCAGGCGATGACAGCGACCTTTCCGGATACGGGGGCGAAGCAGGCCGCCAGTTGCCCGATCAGGGTCGATTTACCGGCGCCCGCCGGGCCGGTTATACCAATAATGTGAGCTTTGCCGCCGTGTGGGAACAGGGCCTCGTGCAGCCTGTGGGATTCCCCGGACCCCGACTCGGAGATACTGAGCAAACGGGCAATGGCATTGATGTCGCCGCCCAGGGCGGATTGGATCAGGTCTTTCAAGGACCGCGCCGGGGTGTCATTGTGTAGAGCGATCCTCAGCGCGGGCGGCGGCGAGAATTTCCTCGAGCACCTGCCCGTCGCCGATCTGGTTGGCCATCAGCAGGATCAACCTGGCGTTCAGCGCCTGGCTTTGAGCACTGCTCAGACCATCGTGCAGCGCGATCAGCCTTGCGTAGAAAGCGTCCGGGTCCTGGATATTCGGGTCAGTGCGCATTTTCGTTTTCACGCCGTCTCCTTCAATGGGTCTGCATCGTGGCGCGGGCAACCGCGCCGCGCACCGCCTGCGGGTCGAATTTGCGCCACCTGGCGACCAGGTGCTGGTCCGGCCGGAACAGGTAATAGCTCCCCGGCCGGCCGTCGAGTTTTTGTTGCAGCAGGCCGCTGTGATCCAGCAGGTCACAGCCATCCGGCCCGCCGTCGGCGGCCACGGTTAGCGTCCGGACCGGTATGGCATCCGTTTCGAGAACCCCGAGCCCGGCCGGCGCCCCTTGTTCGGTGCCCTGGAAATAGACACCGACGAAGCCGTCGCCCAGCGTCTTCAGGAACCAGGTTTTCCGGCCGTTCGCGGTGACCGGTGCATCGAGCGACGGTGAACCGGGCGCCATGTGGCTGTCAAAATGGTCCGTGTCGGCGGTATTGAGCGCCGAGTCCTTCAGGATCGTGGGTGTCGACAGGCGTCCGCTGTTGACGAAACGGCGGGCGAATTCATAACGGCCCGCCAGTTGCAAGGTAGCATCGCGGAACACGCGGCTGGCGGGCGTCTTCGGCGTGATGAAATTCGTCGTGCCGGCGGAAATGCGCAGGTTTTCCCTGGCCGCCTCCACGCGCTCGTCATTATAGGACTCGAGCAGCGCGGCCGGGGCCTTGCCCTGCATGACCAGTGCCAGTTTCCAGCCCAGGTTGTCGACGTCCTGTAGACCGCTGTTGGCGCCGCGGGCGCCGAAGGGCACGACGATGTGTGCGGCATCGCCTGCGAACAGGATGCGCCCGTGCACCAGCCGGGTCATGCGGCGGCAGGAAAAACGGTAGATGCTGACCCATTCGAAATCGAATTCGAAATCCTCGCCCATCATCGCGCGGATGCGCCTGGCCACTTTTTCCGGCTTGCTTTCCTCTTCACGGTCGATGTCCCTGCCGAGTTGGAAGTCCAGCCGCCAGACATCATCCGGCTGCTTGTGCAGCAGCGCCGACTGGCCGCGGTTGAAAGGCGGGTCGAACCAGAACCAGCGTTCGGTAGGGAAATCCGCTTTCATCTTGATATCGGCGATCAGGAAATTGTCCTCGAACGTTTCGCCGACGAACTCCAGACCGAGCATGGAACGCAGCCGGCTGTTGCTGCCGTCCGCGGCCACCAGGTAATCGCATTCCAGTACGTAATCGCCGTCCGGGGTGTGCACCGAAACGACGACTCCGTTTTCCGTCTGTTCGACAGCGGTAACTTCGTTCAGCCAGCGAATGGCGGTATGTTCGCGCGTGTCGATGACGTCGATCAGAAACTCCTCGGCGTAGTATTGCTGCAGGTTGATGAAGCCGGGAAATTGCTGATCTGTCTCCTCGAGCACGTTGAACCCGTACACCGGGTCCGGGCTGTCGCCGAAGAACACCTTGCCGTTGTTCCAGGTGACGCCTTTTTCCAGCATGCGTTCTCCGCACCCCAGCCTGTCGGCCACTTCCAGGGCGCGCTTGGCCCAGCAGATTGCGCGCGAACCGACGCTGACCTTGTCATCGTCGTCGAGAATGATGTTGGCAATGCCCCGTTGGTCGAGTTCCAGGCCCATGGCCATGCCGATCGGGCCGGCGCCGACGATGATCACCGGATAGCGCTTGCGGTCGGGACTGTCCAGCTCCGGCGGCCTTTCGAAAGGATAGGTTTTGCGTACGCCCTGCACAGTTGCCTCCCTATTGCCCCCCTTCGAGCTGGTTCCACATTTCGGCGTCCCGCTCGGCGGTCCAGATACGCGGATCGGTGATGCCGCCGGCTTCGTCATAGGCGCGGCTGACGTCGAACGGCAGGCAGTGATCGAATATGACCCAGTGGCCGAATTCGGGTTTCAGCCTGGCGTAGGTCTGCGCGTAGATGTCCTTCAGGTTCATCCCCGCGCGGCGTCCTTCCTTGATCGATTCGAACATCGCGGTCAAGAACGCGCGCGTGCCGTCGATGGCCTCCATGCAGGTTTCCGGTGTCGTCAGGGCTTCGCCGCGCCCGGGCACCAGCGCCACCGGGTCCAGGTCCGCCAGACGCTGGAGGGTCTGCGGCCAGTCGGTCAGGTAGGCGTCACCGGTGTACGGTGTCGCGCCGTATTCCACCAGGTCGCCGCTGAAAAGGACCCTTTCCCTGGGCATCCAGATCACCGTGTCGCCCTTGGAGTGGCCGCGGCCAAGTTGCAGCAGCCTGACTTCGCGGCTGCCCATCCAGACCGTCATCTCGCCCTTGAACACGATGGTCGGCCAGGTCAGGCCCGGGATCGTATCGACGCCGCGAAACAAACGCGGGAAGCGTTCTGTCTCGGATTTGAAATCCTGCTCGCCGCGTTCGACGATCAGGTCATAGGTATCCTGGCTGACGATGATTTCCTGCGCTTCGTACGCCGATGCACCGAGCACACGGGCGGCGTGATAATGACTCAGCGATACGTACTTGATCGGCTTGTCGGTCACGCCGCGTATTTTCTCGATGACGTCGCGGGCCATCAGGGGCGTAGCCTGCGCATCGAGCACCATGACCGAATCGTCACCGATCACGACCCCGGTATTCGGGTCGCCCTCCGCCGTGTAGGCATAGATGCCATCGGCCAGTTCAGTAAAAGAGACCTGTTTGTCTTCGAGGTCAGCCTGGGAAGCGAATTTCTTAGTCATACAATTTCCATTTTTTGCACCGGCACCGGGCCGGATCCGTGTTGCTGCCGCCATGATGCCAAAGCGGCCTTGAAAATACAGTCCTCCCATGGGGGGACACGGCCTTCAGCGGGTAACGGCAGGGCGCTATTTCGAACGTTTGTCCACGATTCGCACGGCCTTGCCCTGCGAGCGCTCGATTTCCCCCTCGCTGCGCAGTTCCACGGAAGAACTGACACCGATGAAGGACTTGATATTATGTACCAGTTTGGCGGCGATGGCGCTGCGGTCTTCCGCCGAGCACTGGCTCATGTAAGGTTTGAGTTCCACCAGCACACGCAGCCTGTCCATGTGGTTGGCGGTATACAGCTCGATCTGGTAATGCGGTGAGCACTCCGGCAGCTTCAGGATCTCCTCCTCGATCTGGCTCGGGAAGACGTTGACTCCGCGGATGATCATCATGTCGTCCGAACGTCCGGTGATCTTGTCCATGCGCCGCATACTGCGCGCCGTGCCCGGCAACAGCCGGGTGAGGTCCCGCGTGCGGTAGCGGATTACGGGTAACGCCTCCTTGGTCAGCGACGTGAACACCAGTTCGCCGTATTCGCCGTCCGGCAGGACTTCGCCGCTGTTCGGGTCGACGATTTCCGGGTAGAAGTGGTCTTCCCAGATATGTGGCCCGTCCTTGGTCTCCAGGCACTCGCAGGCGACGCCCGGGCCGACGACTTCCGACAAGCCATAAATGTCGATCGCATCGAGCCCGCAACGAGATTCGATTTCCTGGCGCATCGCGTCGGTCCACGGTTCCGCGCCAAACATGCCGACGCGCAGCGATGAGTCTCCGGGGTCGATGCCCTGGCGTTCGAATTCATCGGCGAGATTGAGCATATAGGAAGGCGTGGACATGATGATCCCCGGCTTGAAATCCTGGATCAGCTGCACCTGCCGCTCGGTCTGCCCGCCGGACATCGGTATGACCGCGGCCCCCAGCCGCTCCGCGCCGTAATGTGCGCCAAGACCGCCGGTAAACAGGCCGTAGCCATAGGCGACGTGGACGATATCGCTCTTGCTGCCGCCCGCGCCCCTGATCGAGCGGGCCATGACGTCGGACCACATGTCGATGTCGTTTTGCGTGTAGCCCACCACCGTGGGCTTGCCGGTGGTGCCGCTCGAGGCGTGGATGCGCACGACGTCCTCCATCGGAACCGCAAACAGGTCGAACGGGTAATTCTCACGCAGGTCCTGCTTGGCGGTGAGTGGAAAATGCCGCAGGTCCTCCAGGGTTTTCAGGTCTGACGGGTGTACGCCTGCGTCGTCGAAGCGCTTGCGGTAATGGGCCACGTTGTCGTAGGCGTGCCTGAGGCTCCATTGCATGCGTTCGAGTTGCAGGGCGCGCAATTCGTCCAGGCTGGCTTTTTCGATGGGCTCCATCTGGGCGTGATCGATCGTGTTCATGGTGCTTCCTCCACAGGCCCGATCTCGGACTGTATCCATTGATTATCGAATGATTCTATTTCGGCAAAGGCGCGGTGGCTCTTGTCGGTAACCGAGAACCAGAACGCGAATGCCAGGTTTGCCAACATGGCGAACAGGGTGGGGTAAAGGTACGGAAACACCGGCTTTTCGAAACCCAGCATCTCGACCCAGACCGTCGGGCCCAGTATGACCAGCAGCAGCGACGTCGCCAAACCCGCGTAACCTCCAGCCAGGGCGCCCCGGGTGGTAAACCTGGACCAGTACATCGACAGGAACATGACAGGAAAATTTACACTGGCGGCGATGGCCAGTGCAATCAGTGCCAGGACAGCGACGTTCTCGCCCTCCAGCAGGATGGCGAGCGCCATCGTGCTCAAACCGATCAGGAAGGTGGTGATGCGGGAGATTCTCAATTCCGTGTTGCGGTCGCTCGCACCACGGCGCAGGACATTGGCGTAAAGGTCGTGCGATACCGCCGTGGCGGCTGAAAGGGTCAGTCCCGAGACCACGGCGAGTATGGTTGCAAAGGCGACGGCCGATATGAAACCGAGGAAGAAGTCGCCGCCGATGACCTTGGAAAGGTGTACCGCCGACATGTTCGCTCCGCCCAGCAGGCTGCCGTCGGCGTTCATGAATTCGGGGTTCTTGCTGACGTAAACGACCGCCCCCAGGCCGATGATGAAGATCAGGCACTGGAAATAGCCGATAAAACCGATGGCGTGCGCCACTGAACGGCGTGCCTGGCGTGCGTCGGGCACCGTGAAAAAGCGCATCAGCACGTGCGGCAGCCCTGCGGTGCCGAAGACAAAGGCGAGTGCAACCGAGATGATGGTGATGAAGTCGTCGAACATGACCCCGGGCGCCATGATTGCACTCCCCTTCGCGTGGGTGTGTACGGCGGCCGTGACCAGTTCGCCAAAATTGAAATGCATCAGCAACATGACGCCAAAACCGATGATGGTGCCGCCTGTCAGCAAAAGGACCGCCTTGATGGTCTGGATCCAGGTGGTCGCGAGCATGCCCCCGAAGGTCACGTAGAGCGTCATCAGCACCCCTACGAGGATTACAGCAAAACTGTACGGGAGACCGAAGAGCACCTGGATCAGGGCGCCGGCGCCGACCATCTGTGCGAGCAGGTATGGGATGGCCACGGCCAGCGAACCGATCGCGGACATGGTCCTGACCGGATTTCGTTCCAGGCGGAATGCGACCACGTCGGAAAACGTGTATTTGCCGAGATTCCGCAGCCTCTCGGCGATCAGCAGCAGGATGACCGACCATCCCATCGTTCCGCCGATGATAAAAAGCATGGCATCCATGCCGGTGCTGTATACCAATGCCGTGACGCCGAGGAATGTCGCCGCCGACATGAAGTCGCCCGCGATGGCGAGGCCGTTCTGCAGGCCGCCGATGCTCCTGCCGGCGGCGTAGAAATCCGAGCGGGTCCGGGTGCGCTTGGAGGCCCAGACGGTGATGACCAGCGTGATGCTCACGAACAGGAAAAACATGACGATGGCATTGACGTTCATCGTTCCTGCCCTTCCCGGACGGAGCGCCTGACGCTTTTTTCGAGCGGCTCGAAGACGTTGTTGGCCAGCCACACGTAGACGAGTGTGAGTATGAAAATCAGCGCCAGGATCGCGTAGCCCAGGGCAATGCCGACCGGCACGGTGCCGCCGTTCAATAACGGCCTGGCCAGCACCTGGGGCGCATATGCCGACAACAGGCTGAAGAGGAGGTACAGGCCCAGCAGCAGCAGCATGAACGACGCGCTGATCCAGCGGCGCACCCGCACCAGCTTTTGAAACTCCCGATTCATGAGAACCCGTTTATCGGCTTCAGACAGCATGTCGGTCGCACCTCCGGCTTGGTCCGGTCGCCGGCGTTCTGGTATAAGTGAACAAGGCAGCGTTGCCGCACCGGGACCATTGACTGATGACAGCATCGCCCAAAACCAGCCGCAGCAGCGATCTTGGCGTGCCGGACGAGCGCCTCGGCGTCCCGGAAGCGTTCGGCCGGCGGGCCTGGCTCGAGGGGCTGACGGAACTGTGCCACCGAATCGGCGGCCAAGAGTTCGAGACCCGCTTGCTGAAGCTACTGAACAAGGTAACTCCCGTCGATCATTGTGTCGTGTTCACCTATGGCGAGTCCGGTGCCGGTCACCTGTTCACACACGGCCGGATGCCGGTGGAAACCGCCCGCGGTCTGGCCAATGACTACGTGCGCGAATTTCATGAGCAAGACCCGAATTTTGCACATATCGCCGGCGCCGGCGCGGACGGGTTGATACCGCTCGCGGCGGACCCCGACGAGGATACCGCGTACCGCAACCATTTCTTCGACCGCCATGACCTGGTGGACAAGGCCTCGACCATCGGCAAGGTCGAGGAAGGCAGCGTGTACTGCAACTTTTACCGCATGGGCCGCTCTGGACCATATTCCGGCAAGGATTGGCACTTGCTCGAATCGATCCTGCCGCTGATGACGGCCCTGATAGCCGCGCATTACCGCATACTCCGGCTGAAGGCGACGGGTGAGCCGCCCAAAAAATGGAAAGCGCATAGCCTGGTGCACACCATCATCAGCAAGAACGCCCCTCCTTTTTCAAAGCTGACCCGGCGCGAACGGGAAGTCTGTGAGCGCATTTTGTTGGGTTATACATCGGTTGGCATCGGTCTCGACCTTGCTATCGCCCAGTCCAGCGTGATTACCTATCGGCGCCGTGCCTACGAGAAGCTCGGCATTTCCAGCCAGAACGAATTGTTTTCCCTGTGCCTGACGGCCGGCCAGCACCTGCATGAGGCTCCCTGAGGCCCGTATGCCCGCTCCCGCTCACTGACCCGCTCCGTCCGCGCCCTGCCGTGTGATAGAACGCAGCAGACCTGCGCGCACGGCGGCGGCGTTCGTCAAGGGCTGGCGCCGGTAGCGGGCAACCTCCTCGCCGCTGAAAGGGACGTAATCCGCAGGCAATTGATCGGGACTGAAATTGAACAGTATCCAGTTCAGCACCGCGGCGGTTTCGGCATCCGTCAGCGGCGATTGCGAGGTGCCGGGGACCCTGACCAGGTACTCCCTTCCGCCGTCGACCCCGAGGAAACGGCCGACCTCGTTTTTCAGGGCCGGGACTTTTCCGGGTGTCCCCGCGCCGTCGGCCAGGTGGCAGCCCTGGCAGTAGAGCGTGTAATTGACCCGGGGCGTGTAGTGATCGGCCGCGGCCGCCCCGAAGCTCGAGAGCAGCAACAGGCAGCCGGCGGCGAGTCGGGCTGACGGGCGCGGCGGCATCAGGATTTCTCGACCGCCAGACCGAGCACCACGGCGGTGGAGCAATTGTAGGGAATGTCCGCGTTCGACCCCGCGCACCAGTTGATATCGTTCGACTTTGGCGGCTGGTAGACCGGACGGTCGCCTTCATTGCGGTTGCACAAACAGCGGCCGCAGCTGGATTTGCCGCAACAATCATTGTACGAAATGATGTAGTCCTTGCCGTCGATCGGGTTGGTGCAGGTGCCGATCCATGTAATCGGCGAAGCCGTTGTGCCGGGTGGGCAGGTGTTGTGGGTGCCGCCGCAGCAGTCGCACAAGAAACCGTCGATTGCGCAATAACGCCAGTAGTCACAGCTGCTGGGGTCGCCGCCCTCCGCCGGTGCCGGCGCCCTGGCGCTGTTGTCGGCGCGCGCCACCGGCAACAGCGGGATCGATGCCCCGCCCAGGAGCACCGTGCCGATCCGGGCGATAAAGCTGCGGCGTGAGCTCTGCCGGGCTATCGAACGGGCAGATTTTTCAGAATATTTGTCCAGCCAATGCATGGTTGTACTCCGCTTTGATGTTGATTGCTACGGGCCGTCAAACGGCGTCCTTTTCCTGTTGCCCGCCCTGGTTCCGCAGGTATTCCTGGATCGACGCCACGCCCTGTTCCTTCGCTTCGAACAGGCTTTCGATGTGTTCCCTGCTGTTGACCAGGCCGCGGGCGCAGAGCACGCCGCCTTCGTCGATCAGCGCGCCGAAGGGCAGTTTCGCCACCTGCATGGTCATACCGAGTTGCGGCGACAGCACGTAAGGCCAGTCCTCGAGGCCCTGCTGCCGGAGCCACTCGCGGTGCTCGTTTTCATCGCCATCGCTGGCGAGCACGATGTCGAGCCACTCCGCCTCGCTCTTGCGTATCGATCGCAACGCCGGCAGCAGTGTTTTGCAGACCGGGCAGGTGGGTGAAAGAAAGAACAACAGCGTGCTCCTGCCGTCGCCGCGCTCACCGCCGATTTTCAACGGCCGACCGGACAGTGTCTGTAACTCGAAAACCGGCGCCAGTTCACCGGTTTTCAGACCGGGACCCGCCATCAGCGCGCCGGCCGGGGCGACTCGCTCGTACAGAACGCCGATCTGGCGCACCAGCGCAAAGACCACGGCCACGAGGACCAGCAGCAGAATCCACAGCACGATATTGGAGATGATGAGGGTATTGATCATGTATTGTCCCGCAGCCAGGCCAGACGCGGCGCCTGGGTAAGCAATTGATTGAATCCAATATAGAGACCGGCGCTGGCGAGCACGCCGAAGCCGATGGTAAGGAAGTCCACCCAGTTCAGGGTTCGGTCCGCCGGCGGGATCATCGCCAGCAGTACCAGGCCGGTAAATACCAGGTTTCTCAGCACCAGCCAGCCGGAGATCTGCTGCCTCGACGCCGGGCCGTTACAGCCGCAATCGATATCGGTCCGGCCACGGTAAAGATTGACGCCGATGCCCGCCGAGTAGACGAGCAACAGGCCGGCCAGCACGGCGAAGCCGGCGAGGCGGGCGCGGGGAACCAACACCATGGCGGCGGCCATGAGCTCCAGCGCGATGAGTATGAACGCGGCCGGGGTCAACAGCGCTTCGGGCAGAATTTTGTACGCCTGCACCGAGGCCCTGAAGACCGCGGGCGCCCGCAGTTTGTGCACGGCGGCGATGGCGAACAGCAGGGCCATACAGAAACTGACGATGTGAATGACTACCGGGTCCACGTTGCGTTACGGCCCCGCGTCAGGGGGTCTGCATGATCGTCGGTGTGAAACCGATTTCGGGAATGCTGCGCAAAAGGCTGCCGCTCCTGGCGTCATACACGTCGAGGCCGGGGTTGCCGATGAAAAGCGCGAACATCAGGGGTTCGGCGTCCTTCGTGACCTGAATGGAAGTCGCCGGTTTGTCCAGACTTATTTTGCGCAGGCGCTTACCGCTCTCCAGGTCGTAGACCCAGACGTCCTGGCCCGGGTCCTTGTGGCTGTCGACCCCCCCCTGGTGGACGAGGGCGTATAACTGCCCGTCGCCCTGGTGCACGGCGAGGTGCTGTATACCGCCCGGCCGCCAGTTGTCGCGCCTTTCCGCGTCATCGAATAGCGACCAGTGCTTGCCGGGGCGTGGTTGCGGGCCGCCTGCGTCCAGGGGATACACATCGCCATTGAAAGAGACGAAAATCCACTTTTGGCCCCAGCGGACGGCTTTCTCCGTCACCGGATCCTTCTGCGCGTCGAAAAACGGCGGGCTGCGGTGCTGGCCGGTGATCTCACCGCTGTCGTTCATGCTCAGCGTGAGAAGGCCGCCGTTGCCACACAGCATCATGAACCGCCTGTTGCCGGCCGGCATGACCAGCGCACAGCCGGCGGTATCGGTTTCACCGACAAATCGGCGTTCCTTCACGTCCACGACGCTGACGGATTGTGCCGGTGTAAAGTTGTAGACCAGCAGGAAGCGATCGTCGTCCGTCAGCGCGGCATAGTTATTCGTCGGCATCGCCGAGAACCGTTTGGCGGGAATGACCACCTCGCCGGTCGGTTTCAGTTCCCGCGGGTCGTAAAACGTGATCACGTCGGTGCGTTTGCCGCGGGTGCCCCTGGAAAAATAAGTCTCGGGCGAATAAATTTGCGAATAGTCGGATGGCAGCACCACGCCGACGAAACTGTTGCCGGTGCTCAACATACCCAGGAACCGGCCGGAGTCACCGTCGACGAGATAGGCTTTGCCGTCCGTCATGTGGTGGAAAACCATGTCGTCGACCCAGACCCAGTGCGGGTTGGGCCGGGCCGGCAGGACCACGGTGGCCGGCGGCACCGGTTCGGGTTTGACCCCGGCTTGACCCAGCGCCGGCAGCAGGGTCACAAGGAAACAGAACAGCAATTTTTTCGTCATAACGGCAACCTTTATCAGGATTGGTTCAAGCATAAAGCAATTAGGGCTGGATTTGAAACCTGTCGCGGCAGCCCCCCCGGCGGTGCTTGACTTCCCATACTAGCGCATGGCCGCCGGCCGCACTGTCACCCCGATGGGGGACGGACTTCAGGTTTCCCCGCCGGCCACGGCGATGGCCTGCCCGGTTACGGCCGCGGAATCCGGATGGCACAACCACATCACGGCGGCGGCGACCTCGCGCGGCTGGATCAGCCGGCCCTGCGGATTATCGCGCAACAGCGTATTCAGCGCCTGCTTTGCATCCATGCCGGTGGTCGCGACGATGTTGTCGAGCGACCGCGTCAACATGTCGGTCTCGCAATAGCCGGGACAGACGGCGTTGACGGTAATGCCCTTGCGCGCCGTTTCAATCGCCAGCGAACGGGTCAGGCCGAGTACGCCGTGCTTGGCGGCACAGTATGCGGAGGCATAGGCAAAACCTTTTTGCGCCGCGGTGCTGGCGATGTTGACGACCCGGCCGAAACCGGCGTCGAGCATGTCCCCGATCACGGCGCGGGTGCACAGGTAGGTGCCGGTCAGGTTGACCGCGAGCATACGCTGCCACATATCGTCCTGCATTTTCGCAAAGGCCGCCGATTCCGCCGCGCCGGCGTTGTTGACGAGTATCGTGACCGGCCCCTGGTTGTCGGCCGCGGCCGCGAAACCACGCCGGACATTATCCGCGTCGCTGATGTCGACCTGCCTGGCCTTTGCACCCAACCGCTCGGCGGTTGCGGCCAGACGCCCCAGGTCCCGGCCCATCAGGGTGACGCGCACGCCGCTGGCGCACAGTTGCTCGGCGATGGCTGCGCCAATGCCGCTGGCGCCGCCGGTTACGACCGCGTGTTGGCGCGTGTAATACGCATTTTCTGTCTCATTCATCACAAGATCCTTTTTCGTGACAGCTGTCGTTACGTGCCGTTGCACGCACCAGCAGGAAGCCGCTCAATGATATCAATGCAGCGAGCAGGACACCGGTTGCCGTTGGCAGCATGGTGCCGTCATAAAACCGTCCGACGACGTAGCCGAGCAAGCTGGCAAACGTAATCTGTATAAAACCGAACACGGAGGATGCCCGGCCCGCCGCCTCCGGCAATTGCGTTATCGCTCCCATCTGGCTCACCGACAGACTCAGCCCGCCGGCCATGAAAACCAGGAAAAAAGCGGCCAGCGTGGGCGCCAGCCGGTACACATCCAGCAGCACCAGGAACGTCAGCATGGCGCCCGCCAGCAACGCGACCCACTGACCCAGGGCCAGCACACGCACGACCCCGCGGGACCCCACCAGCTTTGAGCTCAGCGTCGCGCCGGCAATGTAGCCGAATACCACCGTCATGAAGGTGTAGCCAAAGTGCTCGGGCGCCACCCCGAGGCGGTCGATCAGCAAGAACGACGAGGTCGATATGTAGCAGAACATCGCGGCATAGGTCGCTCCGCCGCAAAGCGTGAAGCCGACAAAACCCGCTTTGCCCATGCAGAGGCGGAACTGGCTGAAAATGCCGCTCAGCCGTACCCGCCCCTGGCCGATCGTCTTGCACGACTCGTCCAGACGGCTTACGCCGGCGATGGTCAGGGCACCCAGCGCAAACAGCAATGCAAAGTGGGAGCGCCAGTCGAAAAAATACAACAGCCAACTGCCGAAAACCGGGGCGATCGCGGGCACCAGCGCCATCGCACCGGCGATCGATGCCATGATCCGGGCGGCGTCCGTCGCCCGGTGGCTGTCGGCCACGATGGCGCGCGCCAGCACCGGCGCACTCGCGGCGCCGAGGCCCTGGACGAAGCGCGCACCGATCAGCATCGTGATGTTCGGCGCAAATATACAGGCCGCGGTGGCCGCGGTGTACAACGCGAGACCGGCGTACAGCACCGGTTTCCGGCCATGGACATCCGAGATGCTCCCATATAGAAGCTGCCCGACGGCGAAGCCGAACAGGAAAGAACTCAGGGTGAGCTGGCCCTGGCTGATATCCGCCCCCAGGCTTCGGATCAGCTGCGGAATCGCTGGTAGATAAAGATCCGTTGAAACGGCCATCATCGCCACGAGCACGGTGAGCGTGACACGCTGCAGCAGCGCACCGGGCGCCTGTCGCCTCGTTCCTTCCTGGTCCTGTGGGGGCATGCCGGCCTAGGAAATGACGTACATCGTCAGGATTTCCGCGTTCAGGGCCGCTTTCCTCTGGCCCTCGATTTCGACCTGCACTGACCTTTTGAGCAACCATTGACCGGGCTTTCGCGGACTGACCTGCAGGATGGTCTGTCGCGTGCGCACGCGGTCGCCCACCCTGACGGGCTGCAGGTAACGCACCTTGTCGGAACCGTAATTGATGGCCATGAGCAGGCCTTCCGGCAGGATCATTGTTTGCTGGTTGAGATGCGATACCAGCGACAGTGTCAGGAAGCCATGCGCGATGGTGCCCCGGAATGGCGTGCGTGCCGCCCTGTCAGGGTCAACGTGGATGAACTGGAAGTCCTCGGTGGCGTGCGCGAACTCGTCGATCCGCTGCTGCTCTATCCGCATCCAGTCGGACGGTTCGAGCTCCCTTCCGGCGCTGGCTGCAAATTCCTCCAGGTTTACCGTATTAGCCATTTTTTGCGCTTCCACCCATCGCTTTCGTCGTTCGTCGGCTCCCGGCTGCACCCCCGTGTGCCAGCCGTTATTTCCAGGGGGCGATTATGCGCATAAAGACCCGTGCAATGTCCAGCGCGGCCTCTGCGGCGCCCGTCGGCCAAGGGTGGTTCGGTCGACGGCAAGGCACCGCTGACAATTTATTTCAGTGCGTGACAAAGTACGGGAACGGGCTCGGGTGCCGGTATGAACGCGGCGTCGGCAAGTATATGAATTCCTGAACTGAACCGTACTTGGTACGTTATTTGCATTGTAGAGAAGTAACGGGCGCTGACAATGGCGCACGCCCTTTGCAACGGAACACGGGATACGCCGGTGAAAGGCACAAGCCAAGGAAACGGTCGTTCTACATTGGTCGAGCTGATAATCGTGAGCGCGGCCGTGGTGGCGTTGGCCGTGCTGGCGGTGCCTGCCTACAATGACTATACGGTCAGAGCGAAGGTCGCCGAGTGCATCGCCGCCGCGGAGGTGCCGAAAGACCTGGTTTCAAGGTATTACTTGACCTCCGGGCGCTGGCCCCGGACCGCGCTTGAAGCCGGCATCGACTCGAGCCTGGCGGCCTACCAAGAAGGGTTGAGCGACTACTGCCGTCTGTTTTATTACATCACCGGCAACGGGGACTTTGCGATATGGGTGGACACCGGGGCGATCGATTCGACACTGACGGGTACACAGATCATACCGGTCATGAGCCCGGTCGCGAACCCGGGTTCGGTGAACTGGTTCTGTACCCACGGCGGCACCGGCAGCAACGCCCTGAAATACCTGCCGGCCGGTTGTCGCGGGGACAACATATTCTGAAGGTCGTCAGTGTTGTTGCGGCAGGTTCCGGATGAGCAAGGCGTGACCGTCGATGTCAGCGGCGACAGCGCCCTCGGGGATCGGTATTTTCACCACGTGCCCCGAGCCGGGCGCCGTCTTTTGGTTGCAGCCGTCCTGCCCGGTGATCGCGGACAGGGTGAAGGTCACGTTGTGTCGAGGTGTCATCAACAGCATGCCGTCGCCCACTTCGAAGCGGTTCCTGACGTCCACGGTCAGCCAGCCGTCGTGGCAGTCGAGCACCGCCCCCACGAACAGCTGCCGGTCGCTCCCGGATGCACCGCGTTCGTAATTCTGATATTCCGCAGGCGGATGGCGGCGGTAGAAGCCTTCCGTGAATCCGCGGTTCGCCATGCCCTCCAGTTCGTCCATCAGGCCGATGTCGAACGGCCGCCCGGCAACGGCGTCGTCGATCGCGCGCCGGTAGACCTGCGTCGTGCGGGCCACGTAATACACCGATTTGGTGCGGCCCTCGATTTTGAAGCAGTCGATACCCATGCGGGTCAGCGCCTCGACGTGCTGGACGGCCCGCAGGTCCCTGGAATTCATGATATAGGTTCCGTGTTCGTCCTCGAAGGCCGGCATCAATTCACCCGGGCGCGTCTGTTCCTCGAGGAGGAAGATCCCCGTGTCCCCGGGGACGGCCGTCTGGCCGGTATCAAGACACTCCCCGGCCATGGGCACGGTGTCGCCGCTGGAGGTCTCACGCGCGGCGTGAACGCCATACTGCCAGCGGCAGGTATTGGTGCAGGCGCCCTGGTTGGAATCACGGTGCGAAAGGTACCCGGACAACAGGCAGCGACCGGAATAGGCGATACACAGAGCGCCGTGGACGAAGGTCTCCAACTCGATGTCGGGGCAGTGCTCGCGAATCTCGGCAATCTCACCCAGCGACAGTTCCCGGGAAAGAATGATCCTCTTCAGACCCAGGTTCTGCCAGAATTGGGCCGCAGCGTAATTGACCACATTGGCCTGCACGGACAGGTGGATGGCGAGGTCGGGCCAGCGCTCGCGCACGAGCATGATCAGACCCGGGTCGGACATGATCAGGGCATCGGGAGCCATCGCCACGACCGGTTCGAGATCGTCGAGATAGGTCTTGAGTTTGCTGTTGTGGGGCGCGATGTTACTGGCCAGGAAAAATTGCCTGCCGGCAGCGTGGGCTTCGGCGATACCCTGTTCCAGGACGGCCAGCCGGCTGAATTCGTTGTTACGCACACGCAGGCTGTAGCGTGGCTGGCCCGCGTAGACCGCGTCCGCGCCGTAGGCAAAGGCAAAGCGCATGTGCTTGAGCGACCCGGCGGGGGACAGGAGTTCGGGTGTGGGCATGGGTATCGTGGCGTTGTCCAAAAATACAGTTTACAGGAATCCGCAACTGCAGCGGTTGCGGCCCGGCCACGTCACCGCCATCCGGGGCAGGGCCGGGCCGGCGGCATTCAGGCTCTCTCCGAGCGCGTAGCGCCGGCCTGATTCCGACCGCGCTTGACAATGCCGTGAAAAGACGTGATGTTGGTTCTATCATTAAGTCTGAGTCACCGCGGCCACTCGGTGGTGTCTTGATAAAAAAATAATGATGACAAGGGGTTAGGGTATTTTATTAGAGAAAGAACAGGATTTTCGGGTTCTGCTCATCGATGATTCCGCCACGGATCAGGAGATGTTCGAGCAGGAACTCAGCAAGTGCTGGTCCCCACTGCATGTCAAGCGGGTATGGACCGACGAGGCCATACGCACCGTGCTCAAGCAGGAACGCTGGGATTGCGTAATGTGCGGTATGAATGTCCCTGGTGTGAGTGCTTATCAAGTTCTCGACCTTGTGCGCGAGAGCGGCCTGCACGTGCCCTTTATCAGCGGTTCCAGCGTGTTCGAGGCGCAAGATGCGATCGACATCATCAGGGCCGGGGCAAACGATTTCGTCTCCCTGGACAATTTCGAGCGACTGAACCCCGCGATCCAGAAGGCCATCCAGGATATCGAAATTCAACTCGGGCGCAAGGAGGCGGAAAGCAATCTGAGACGCAGCGAGGAACGTTACCGCGGGCTTTTTGAGAACTCCGAAATCGCGATTTGGAACGTCGACCTGTCGGAGGTGTTCGAATCCCTGGAGCAAATGCCCGCGGACAACGCCGAAGATCTACGCTCGCTGCTGCAAGAGGATGACTACAAAGTCGTTAACGAGTTTCGGCGCAAGATGAAGTTCGTGGCGGTCAACCGCGCAGCCCTGAAGCTTTTCGGGGCAAGGACACAAGAGGAATTCATTGAAAACTTCTCAGATGTGCGTGGCCCCGGTTCCCTCGACATGTGGATGGCAGCGCTTTGTGCGCTGACTGAACATCGCTCCGAGTTTCGTACTGAGGTTATCTTGCGAAGCCTGGACGGCAAAACCATCAATGCCGTTATTTCCTTCCCGTTCCCGAAGTCGAAGGAAGGCATCGCCAGCGTGCCGATCAGCATCGTCGACATTACGGAACGGGAACAAAGTATCGCCGCGCTCGAAGCCAGCGAAAAAATGCTCTACGAATCGCAACAGGCGGCGCAACTGGGCAGTTACTCCCTGGATATCCGGGCGGGCAGGTTTACCAGCACGGCAATCATGGACGATATTTTTGGTCTGCCGAAGGGGCAGCAGCACACCGTCGATGACTGGAAGGCCTGTCTGCATCCGAAGTCGCGCCAGGAGATGACACGCTATTTTGAAGAGGAGGTGCTCGAGAAACGCGGTAAGTTCGACCGTGACTACAGGATTATCCGGCGTACCGACGGCAAGGTGCGCTGGGTCCGCGGCCTGGGTACGCTGGAGCTCGACAAAAGCGGTGAGCCGGTGCGGATGACGGGGGTCATCCAGGACATCACCGAGCGCAAGGAGGCGGAGATCGCGATGCGCAACCTGGCCAGTACCTTTTCGGCGATGACGGGTGAGGAGTTTTACGAAATCGTCGCCGAACACCTGGTGCTGGCCTTGGATGTCGATCACGCTTTTGTCGGGGTGGCGGCGGCGAACGAGTCCGTCATAAAAGTGGTCGGCGGCTATTCGAAAGGCCAACCCATCGGTCAAGGGGTCGAATTCCAGCTCGAGGCTTCACCCTGCGAAAGTACGCTCGCCATGAATCCCAGCTCGTTTCCCGCCGGCGTCAGGGGGCTGTTCCCGGACAACCGACTGCTTGCCGAATGGGGCGTTGAGGGCTATATAGCGAGGCCGTTGCTGGACCTGAGCGGTGAGGCCATCGGCGTGCTGGCGGTTATGCATGGTCAGGCCATTGCCAATACCGAGCGCGTGGAAACCCTGCT
>Ga0210064_1000480_pt1 | contig 18921 bp, 17 predicted proteins | sample Muzzi_CordC_D2_FD_185531 | JGI IMG/M metagenome (GOLD analysis project Ga0210064, IMG submission 185531) | Wetland microbial communities from San Francisco Bay, California, USA, that impact long-term carbon sequestration - Muzzi_CordC_D2 (SPAdes) | ecosystem: Environmental > Aquatic > Marine >...
CAGCCGCGGAAGAACAGTACCTGCGTGCAGCTCCGCTGCTCGAAGACGCGCTCGGTCCGGAGGAGCCCAGCTACGGCTTCTTCCTGCGCGACCTGGGCCAGGTCTACGCGGCCCAGAACAAGCTCCACCAGGCCGAGGATGCCTACGGTCGCTCGCTCGAAATCCTCGAAGCCCGGCTCGGCAGCAACGACCCGTCCGTGGTCCAGACGCGACGCAGCTACGAGCAGGTGTTGCGCGCGCAGGCGACTCCCTAGGAGGCTGCTGAAGAAGTCCTGCGATGGTTGCGGGAGGTCGGAGCGGGTTTCGGTCATCCGTCCCACCGTCTTCATCCAGCCGAAGGAGCGCGAGCTTGGGGGGTGCCTGCCGCTCCCTGATCGGCTGACGGTCGCGGCAGGCACCCCCCAAGCTCGCGCGGAAAGAACCGAATCGGCCTTTTTCAGCACCCGGCTAGCGGACCGATCGCGAAATGCCGAATCGATCGCCCGAGACGGGTGCGGGTGGGCCCCCCGCCTTCACCGGCCTCGGCGACCCCCTCCGCACTTCTTCGGGAGCCGGCCCGATGCGAGCATTCCCGGGCTCCCGGCCCGTCACTGGCGAAGCTACGCGTCGATCCGGCGGTACTTGATCCGGTGCGGCTGGTCCGCGTCCGCGCCCTTCCTGCGGTGGTAGTCCTGGTCGTACTCGGCGTAGTTGCCCTCGAACCACTCGACGTGGCTGTCGCCCTCGAAGGCCAGGATGTGGGTCGCGATGCGATCGAGGAACCAGCGGTCGTGCGAGATCACCACCGCGCAACCCGAGAACGCCAGCAGTGCGTCTTCGAGCGCGCGCAGGGTGTCGACGTCGAGGTCGTTGGTGGGCTCGTCGAGCAGCAGCAGGTTGCCCCCCGCGCACAGGGTCTTGGCGAGGTGGAGGCGGTTGCGCTCGCCGCCCGAGAGCTGGCCGACGCGCTTCTGCTGATCCGTTCCCTTGAAGTTGAACGAGCCCACGTAGGCGCGTGAGCTCATCTCGCGCTTGCCGACCATGATCCGCTCGTCGCCGCCGCTGATCTCCTCCCAGACGGTCTTGTCCGCCGAGAGCGCATCGCGCGACTGGTCGACGTACGAGAGCTTGACGGTGTCGCCGAGTCGCAGCTCGCCGCCGTCGGGCTTCTCTTCGCCCGTGATCATGCGAAACAGCGTGGTCTTGCCCGCGCCGTTGGCTCCGATCACCCCGACGATGCCACCGCGCGGCAGCGAGAAATCGATGTCGTCGATCAGCAGCTTGCCGTCGTAGCCCTTGCGGAGCTTGCTGGCCTCGACCACCAGGTCGCCGAGGCGCGGGCCGGGCGGAATCATGATCTCGACCGACTCGGGAATCCGCTCTTCTTCTTCCGCGAGCAGCGCGTCGTAGGCGTTGATGCGCGCCTTGCTCTTGGCGCGGCGGCCCTTGGGCGACATCCGCACCCATTCGAGTTCGCGCGCGAGCGTGCGGCGGCGCGACGACGACTGCTTCTCTTCGACCTCGAGCCGCTTGCCCTTCTGCTCGAGCCACGAGGAGTAATTTCCCTCCCACGGGATGCCGCGGCCGCGGTCGAGCTCGAGGATCCAACCCGCGACGTTGTCGAGGAAGTAGCGATCGTGGGTGATCGCGACGACCGTGCCGGGGTACTCCTGCAGGAAGCGCTCGAGCCACGCCACCGACTCGGCGTCGAGGTGGTTGGTGGGCTCGTCGAGCAGCAACATGTCGGGCTTGGTGAGCAACAGCCGGCAGAGCGCAACGCGGCGCTTCTCGCCGCCCGAGAGGGTCGACACATCGGCGTCGCCGGGCGGCAACCGCAACGCATCCATCGCGACTTCGAGCGTGCGATCGAGCTCCCAGGCGTCGACCGCGTCGATCTGGTCCTGGACCTTTCCCTGCTGCTCGAGCAGCGCGTTCATCTCGTCGTCGTCGAGCGGCTCGGCGAACTTCGCGCTCAGCTCCTCGAACTTCCGGAGCAACGCGCGCACTTCGGAGACGGCCTCTTCGACGTTGCCGAGTACGTCCTTGCTCTCGTCGAGCTGGGGCTCCTGCGGGAGATACCCCACTCGCAGGCCGTTCGCGGGCTTCGCCTCGCCGAGGAAGTCGTCATCGAGCCCGGCCATGATGCGCAGCAGCGTACTCTTGCCCGCACCGTTCGCGCCGAGCACACCGATCTTCGCACCCGGCAGGAACGCGAGCGTGATGTCCTCGAGGATCACCCGATCGGGCGGAACGACCTTCTTCAGGTCCTGCATGGTGAAGACGAATTGATGCGCCACGGTAGCCTCCGCGAAAGGGGCCCTATTCTGCCCGACCGACGGGGCGTTCGCCGCCCCTCGCCGCCGATTCGAAGCGGGCGCCGGGCGAAACGCACGGCAAGGAGCGAGCTTCGCCCGGCCCGCGAGCGCTTCCGCTACGGCGTCGCGGCGGCCGCGCGCAGCATCGCGGCGACGTCCCGGGCGAACGCGGCGATCGCTCGACTCATCGCGGCCACCAGCTCCTCGGTGGAGTCGCCGGCGGATTCCCGGTAGCTGCTGTGGAATTGGGGGCGCACTTCCCGCCCGCCCGGTCCGGTCAACCGCCAGCGCGTCTCCAACGTCACGCTGCCGTCGGGCTCGCGCTCGAAGCGCGTCACCACGACCGCGACCTGGAGCTCGACCGGGGTCGAGCGGTTCCACGGATACAGCGAAATCCGGTCGGTGGGGATGGCCCGGGACAGGTTCTCCGCCAGCACACGCGCGAAGCTCTGTTCGAGCGGCTCAGCCCATCGGTCGAATTCCGCGAGCTCGACTTCGTATCGGCTCGACCGCGTCACGATCTGCGGTCGGTCGAGCCGTTCGGGAATCGAAACCGGACCGACACCGATGGCGAGATCGGTCGTCGCCGAATCGGCGACCGGCCCGACGGCGTCCAGCACGTAGAGCTGCGGCATCCGCTCGGTTCCGGGCCCGAGGCAGCCGAACGCGACGATTCCCACGGCAGCCAATCCCAAGCGACGAAGCTCGACAGTCATTTCCGCTCGGCCTTCCCCCGCAGCAGCGCGTCCGGATTGCGTTCCAGGTATTCGGCCAGGACCCGCACCGACTTCGCCGCCGCAGTCATCTCGGTCAACGCCTCCTGCAGTTCGTAGCGCAACGGCGAGTCTTCGGCGGCGAACGAGAGCGACTCGCTCGCCGTGTCGAGCGCGGTCCGCGCATCGGCCATCGTCGTTCGCACGCTCGCGAGCGTGGTGTCGACCTCGTCGAGGGTCCCCTCGAAGCGTCTCGCCACGTGGTCGACGTCCCGCTGGGTCGTCGCAACCAGCTCCCGGAGATCGCCGATGCCGTGATTCAGGCCCTCCAAAGCGCCCGCCAGGTCCGGTGAGTTGAGCAGCCGGTCGAGGCTCACGATCATCTTCTGCGCCTTCGTGACCAACTCTTCGAGCGACAACGACTGGATGCGCTCGGTCAGCTCCGAGAAGCCCGATCGAACGGTCGGCATCTCGGGAAATCCATGGATCACGGCGCTCCGGTCCAGGGGCGTATCCGGGTGGAAGTCGAGCTGGATCTGGAGCTGACCGGTCACGATGCTCTGCAGCTCGAGCTCGGCGCGCATGCCGTGTTCGATCAGCTTCTCGATGATGTCGGTGCTTTCGGCCGAGTCATCGGCCTCCCGGATGCGCCGCCGCTGCAACACGATGTAGACCGGAATGCTGACCGCGTCTTCGGCGTCGACGTGCACCTGGATGTCGCCCACTTCGCCGACTTTGACGCCGCGAAAGGTCACCGGCGCCCCGATCGAGAGGCCGCTGACGGGCTCGTCGAAGAACGCGATGTAGGTGACCCTTTCGGTGAAGAAGCGCCCTCCACCGAACATCACCAGGCCGCCGACGACCAGGATGATCGAGCCGAGCACGAAGGCGCCGATCAGCGTCGGATTGGCGCGCTGACTCATCCGGTCCCCCGGGTCAGGAAGCGACGGATGCGCGGATCGGTGGTCGTCTCGAGCAGCTCGGTCGGTTTACCGGTCGCCAACATCGTTCGCGTATCCTGGTCGAGAAAGACCGAATCGTCCCCGATTGCAAGGATGCTGGGGAGCTCGTGCGTGACGACGACCATCGTGGTCCCCAGGCTGTCGCGGAGCTCGAGCAGCAGATCGTCGAGTCGGCGGGCGCTGACGGGGTCGAGGCCGGCGGACGGCTCGTCGAAGAACAGGATTTCAGGATCGAGCGCCATCGCGCGCGCCACGCCGACCCGCTTGCGCATGCCGCCGCTGATCTCGGGCGGGTGGAAGTCCTCGAAGCCGGCGAGCCCGACCAGTGCGAGCTTGAACGAGGCGATGTCCCGGATCTCCGAAGCACCCAGATCGGTGTACTGCTCGAGCGCCAGCCCGACGTTCTCGGCGAGTGTCATCGAACTCCACAATGCGCCGCCCTGGTACATCACGCCGAATTTCCGCTTCATCTTCTGCCGGTCGTCATCGTCGCAATTCCAGAAGCTCTGGCCATCGTAGAGCACATCGCCCCGGTTCGGCCTCATCAGCCCCACCATGTGCCGCAAGAGCGTGGTCTTTCCGCAACCGCTGCCGCCCATCACGATGAACACCTTCCCGCGCTCGATCGTGAAGTTGAGGTCTTGCTGGATCACCAGAGTGCCGTAGGCGGCCGTGAGATCACAGACCTCGATGTGAGCGTTGGAAGCCGCCATGTCGCTCCTCATCCGAGTATGTGGTCGAGCACGTTGATGACCCCGGACGCGACCACGATGAGCACGATCGAGGTTACCACCGCCGATGTCGCCGCCGCGCCGACCGCTGCAGCGCTGCGTCCGCACTGCATTCCGCGCATGCAGCCGGAAATCGCAACGATGGTGCCGAACACGGCGGCCTTGATCAGCCCGGCGCCGAAGTCGTTGATACCGACCGCGCGCTGGGTCTCGTCCATGTAGCCCACGAATCCGATGTCCAGCATGCCCACGCCGACGACCGACCCGCCCAGGATCCCCAGCACGTCCGAGTACAGACACAAAAGCGGCATCATCAGCATCAGTGCGAGCATTCGCGGCACCACCAGGAATTCCATCGGGGAAAGGCCCATCGTCTCGAGCGCGTCGACCTCCTCGTTCGCCGTCATCGTTCCCAGCTGCGCGGCGAACGATGCGCCGGTCCGGCCCGCCATGATGATCGCGGTCATCATCGCGCCCATCTCACGCGCCATGCCCAACGCCACCAGGTCCGCGACGTAGATCGAGGCGCCGAACTGCTTCAGCTGAATGGCTCCGATGAACGCGAGGATCAGGCCGACCAGGAAGCTCACCAGCGTGACGATCGGAAGCGCCTCCGCGCCGCACTGCTGGATGATCAGCACGAAGTCCGGAGTGCGAAAGCGCGCGCGGCCGGCCACGAGCCGCAGCATCGCCGAAAACGCGCCGCCGAGGAACGCCACTTCGTCGCGGATCGATTCGCGCTCTCGCAACGCGGCGCGGCCGAGACGGGCCAACCACTGGTCGGGGGGCATGTCGGCTTCGTTGCCGTGGTCGGGGACGGACGCCGCCAGGTCGAGGAGTCGGGCCACGCCGTCCGGCAGGCTGGTCCGGTCGGTTTCGATGCCGCGATCGGCGAAGTGGCTCAACAACCCGCGCAGGAACGCGAGCAGCGACGTGTCCCAGTCGGTGATCGCGTCGGCGTCGAACCCGACGCGTCGCAAGGCTTCGACGCCATCGGTCTCGGCTCGAACCCGGGCCGTCGATTCGACCCCGTTCGCCAGCGTCCAGCGGCCCGCCAGCCGGATGATCAGCTCACCCGGGTTGGGCCAGTCGAAAGCCATTTCGCGCGTCGGGGGCGCTTTCACGCTCGTCATTTCATCGCTCGCCCGGGTGGCGGCCCGGTCTGCCGGAACCCGCCGTCCACCTTCGGCGTCCTCACTGCGGCGAACGCTTCGCCGGCTGGTCCCGGGCCTGCGACACTCCGCCCAACGAGAGATTCCGCTCGTATCCGTCGGGGAGTTCGAAGGCGCTCGCGGGCGCCGTCCGCTCGACGACCTCGGTGACCCGCAGCTCCCAACTCGGAGCGTCCGCGTCGTAGAGGCGAACCCGCAGGGGAACACCGTCGAGTTCGGAGAAGGCGTGGAGCGCGTCGATACCGTCCTGGCGCAGGTGTTCGGGGGCGAGCGCCGGCAGTGCCACGCTCAGCGAATCGGCCAGCGCGCGTACCGCATCGCGGCTCTGGGCGGAGACGCTCGCCGCTTCGAAGCTGGAGCGACACACCTCGGCCCGGCGCCTGCCCGCGCGCCGAACCTCGTAGAGGGCGCACGACACACCGCCGACGCGTTCCGTCGCGCCACTGGCGCGAACCTCGATGTCGCGCGAGACGTCGACCGGCGTTCCCAGCGTCTGGTCGAGAAACCGCTCCGCGGCCCGCCGCTGCTCCGGTGGCAGCGATTCGATGTAGCGCCGCGCCGCCGTATTCGCCTGCCCGACACCACGCGCCACCTTCTCGGTCGCCTCGCGGTCGATGCTGCGATAGCTCTTCGCGCGATGGTCGATCAACCACGCGACATCTTCGTCGGCGCGGTAGATGAAGGAATTCGTTTCGTCCGCTTCCAGCCGCAGGCGCGACCCATCCAGCCAGAGAACGCTCGCACGCACCCGCGGCTCCGCGAGACGCAGATCCCGGGACTCGATCGTGAATCGGGCTCCCGCCCCGGCCGGCCCCGCGACGAGGACCAGCACGGTCGCAACGATCGCTCTCGGATCCAAACCCTTTTCCCTCGCGACGGCCAGGCGGCCTGCAGGCACCATACCGCGTCGACCGCGTCGACCGCGAGTCGCGCGCATATTCGCAGCGGCCTGGGCGCTCGCAGACCGTCGCGGCGGTTTGCGCCTGAACGACTCGAAGGAGCGCGAGCTTGGGGGGTGCCTGCCGCGACCGTCAGCCGATCAGGGAGCGACAGGCGCCCCCCAAGCTCGCGCGGACAAGACCGAACCGGCCTTTTTCAGCACCCGGCTAGAAGAAGACGAACGTCACGAGTACGAAGATGGGGACCAGGATTCCGCAGGACCAGGCCATGTAGCCGAAGAAGGAAGGCATGACGATGTCGTTTTCCTCGGCGATCGACTTCACCATGAAGTTGGGCGCGTTGCCGATATAGGTATTGGCACCCATGAAGACGGCTCCACAGGAAATCGCGACCAGGGTCTGCTGCAGATCGCCCATCAATCGAACCGCATCTCCTCCCGCCGTGTTGAAGAACACCACGTAGGTCGGCGCGTTGTCGAGAAAGCTCGACAGGAATCCGGTGCACCAGAAGTACATGGAATTCACCGGCTGCCCACCGTCCGTGACCAGCGAAACGACCGGCTCGAGGGCGCCGCTGGTTCCCGCTCGAAGAATCGCGATGGCGGGGACCATGGTGAGGAAGATCGTGGCGAAGAGCTTGGCCACCTCGAGGATCGGCTCCCAGGTGAAGCCGTTTTCTTCGCGGGTTTCCCGCCTGGTGATCTTGATCGAAATCGCGGTGATGATGAGGAGCAGCAGCACCTGCACCGAAGTGCCCTTGGTGAGCATGGCGGTCCCGAACAGCGTGATGGCGACGTCCTCGGGGTTGGTGATGTCGGAGTGCCAGACTCCCGACAAGACGACGGCCGCGATGATCAATGGCAACAACAGCAGATTGCCCCGTCCTTCGAGGCTGAGCGGGACCTTGTCGATGCCGTTGTCGTCGGGAAACTCTTCGGACTTGTAGAGATAGACATCCAGGAAGTAGAAGATGAGCAGGAGGAGCGCCGATACGAACATCATCGGGAGGATCAGGTTCTGGGTGGTCCAGAAGAACGAGACGCCCTTCAAGAAACCGAGGAACAGCGGCGGATCACCCAGCGGCGTGAGGGAGCCGCCGACGTTGGCCACGAGAAAGATGAAGAAGACGATGATGTGGATCTTCTTGTTGCGCCAGGCATTGGCGCGAATGAGGGGGCGAATCAACAACATGGCCGCGCCGGTGGTTCCCATCCACGAGGCCAGAATCGTGCCGATGAGCAGGATGCCGGTATTGATCACCGGCGACCCGCGCAGGGATCCCTTGAGCAGGATTCCGCCGGACACCGTGAACAGGGCGAGCAACAAGACGATGAAGGGGATGAACTCGCCGAGATAGACTTCACTCAGGTAGAAGAAACCCATCTCCAACCCGTTCGCATAACAAAAGGCGATGAAGAAGCTCAGACCCCAGAAGAGCGAGATCTTCCCGTAATGGCGGTGCCAGATGCGCGCTGCGACCAGGGGAACGATGGCGATGCTGAGCAGGATCCCGATGAAGGGAATGCACCAGAGCACGCTGACGGCGGCACCATCCAGGTGAAGGCCGTGATGCGCCTCCCCGTGTTCTACGTGCCCCGCCTCGCCGTGAAGGGTCGCCGCGGCGCCATCGGCAGAACCGGCGCCGGCTGCGTCTACCGGCGCTCCCGCGTGCTCGCCGGTCGCGTGCACGACGGGCGCGCCGCCGGTCGATTGCGCGTGGGCGTCGTGGCTTCGAAGCGCGACGAACGCAGTGAGGGCCGTCAGCAGCAAGGCCGCAGCAAGACCCGTGCGCCGGATTCTCAACATTTCCACCTTTTCCTTCCGCCATCGCGGCGATCCCGCGGAGAGAGGGCCCTGCGGCGGGACCTGCTCGACGAGATCATCGGCTCGATGCACGAAGAGAGCTGCATTGGAACCGCATGTTCACCGCATGTGCCTGAGCTGCTTACTTGGGGATTACGAGGACGGGGATCTCGACGGCGTCGATGATCTCTTCGTCACTGGTGTCGAATATGCTTCCATAGAAACGCGAGTGATGCTTGTGTCCGGTCACGATCATGTCGATCTTGTGCTCGTTGCAGTAGGCTTTCACGCGGCCCTCGAGACCGCCTTTGGTGGTGGCGAAGTCGACCTTCAACCCCTTGAATTCCTTGGCGTCGACGGCGGCGCGAATCTTCTCCTCCAGATCGTCTGCGTAAAGGGTGGGATGGCGATAACCCGCCTGCGGATCGTTCACGTACAGGAAATGGACGTCTGCAGTGACGCGCCGCGCGAATTGCAACGCGGTCGGAAGCCAACCGAAATCATCGACGTCGATTTCGACCGGAATGAGAATCGTATCGGGGTTGAACATGGACGTTCCTTCTTGCCGGGTGCGAGGCAATTTATGTCAGCTTCTCCCTCAATGGTAGACCAGGCAACGGAATGAACCGCACCGGCTGCTCCGGATACTCCGCGATGGCCTGGATTCGACGGAGGGAGGAGGCGGGTCGAGCCGGAATGCGGACTAGCCGCTTGTCGAGCCCAGGCGGGTGATGAGGCTGGAGGTGTCGAGACGGCCGCCGCCCGCAGCCTGGACTTCGGCGTAGAAGGAGTCGACGAGCTCGGTGACCGGTAGCTGCGCGCCGATGCGCCGGGCTTCTTCGAGCGCGATGCCGAGATCCTTGCGCATCCAGTCGACCGCGAAGCCGAAATCGAAGCGCCCGTCCAGCATCGTGGCCGCACGGTTGTCCAGCTGCCACGACTGCGCCGCGCCCTGCGAAATCACCTCCACGACCCGGCGCGCATCGAGCCCCGCTCGCCGCGCGAATTCGAGCCCCTCCGCGAGCGCCTGGACGAGCCCGGCGATGCAGATCTGGTTGACCATCTTCGCGCGCTGCCCCGAGCCCACGGGCCCGATCCGCAGCGTCTTCTTCGCGTAGCAATCGAGCAGCGGCTCGACCTCGCGATAGGCTGCCTCGTCGCCACCGAGCATGATGCTGAGCGCCCCATTCTGGGCGCCCGCCTGCCCACCGGAGATCGGCGCGTCGAGCCAACGAATGCCCGCGCGCTCGGCTTCGGACGCGAGCTCGATGCTGACCGCGGCCGAGACCGTGGTGTGGTCGACGAAGATCCCCGCCGAGTGCATGCCCGCGAGCGCGCCGTGCGCGCCGCGGACGACGGCGCGCAGGTCGTCGTCGTCGCCGGTGCAGCAGAAGACCACATCGGCGGCGCGCGCCGCCTCGGCCGGGGTCGCAGCGACGGCTCCACCGAATTCGGCCGCCCAGGCGTCCGCTCGGGTGCGGGTGCGGTTCCAGACCGTGAGCCGGTGTCCGGCACGTGCCAGGTGCCCGGCCATCGGATGGCCCATCGTTCCGAGACACAAGAAGGCGAGCGATCGCATTGATTTCTCCGCGGTTCGAATGGGGCAGAATCACCCCTCGAAGGGCCATCCGGATCGCAAAACGGGCTCGAGACAGCGTCAGAAGGCACGCGGAAGCTAGCAGAACGATTTTTCGGCCGACGACGACGAAAACGTCGTGTGTGAATCGAAACCTTACAGGCCGGTCCGCCGTCAAACCGGCTGGCCGTCGATCGGCCCAACCAACGGGAGAGGACCCCATGCGAGAAGGCACCTTGAGCAAGCTTCGAAGAATGTTTCCACGGCGTCTGGAGCGCGTCCGCGGCGAGCGATCGCAGCGGCAGTTCGCGCACAACCTGGGCGTGTTCCAGCAGAACGTCAACCGCTACGAGAACGGCACCATGCCGCACGCCAACTTCCTGCTGACGCTGGCGGTCAAGGAGAACATCTCGCTCGACTGGCTGCTGCTCGGACGCGGCGACATGCACTACGGCGGCAAATGAGATCCCGCCGGGAGGCCCCATCTCCCCCCGCTCTCCTGCTCGCGCCCCACTCTCCCGGCCACCCTCCGGCCGGGGAGTGGGAGTGAGGGCCTCGTCGCCGCCTCAGCCGAGATCGGCGATGAACGCGACCTCGAGCCCCCGCAGATCCGAACGAAAGACCCGGCGCAGTGTCCGGACGATGTCACCGGTACGCACCAGCTCGACGCAGAACTCGCGCAGCGCTCGCTCGCCATGGCCGCGAGCGAGGAATTCCATCAACGCGTACGACTGCAGATAGGCGAGTCGCGCGGCGCCCGCGGACAGGCGGCTGAAGCTCGGCATGCCCAGCGCATCGAACGCGATGAGCTGTCCGTTCGCGCGCGCACTCCGGAGCTCCGCGATTTCGCCGGCGCTCAAGTGACGCTTGCCGTGGATGCGCGCCTCGAACCACTCCGCCAACCCCTCGTTGAACCAGGCGGGGTAGACGGCGGAAGGTGTGGCGGCAGCGAGGGCCGCGTGCACGAGCTCGTGGGCCAGCACGCGCGACAGCTGCTCGCTGAATCGCTCGCCGCCGCGCACGCGGATGATGCCCGAGTAGAAACCCGCCGCGGCAAAGCGGAACAGGCCGGCGAACTGCCGATCGAAGATCGCGGCATCGTAGATCACGACGTCGAGCTTGCGCGCCGGCCGCAGGCCGAGGGTTCGATCGAGCTGTTGATAGGCCGCCTCGAGACCGTCGAGCACCTGTTGCTCGAAGCGCCGCGAGCCGTGAAAGCCTCCCGACTGATCGATATCGACGTCCTGGAACAACACGAAGTGCGACGACTCGCGTTTCTCGAAATCGCCGTCGGCGCCGCGCCCGCGCGCGGATCCGACACCGGCTGCGGCGAGAACCAGCAGCAGCACGGTCATGCGCTCAGCCCATCGGATGACGGATCTCCTTCGAAAGCGCGTCGACGGCCGCGAGCGCTTCCGCGGGCAGCTGTGCATCGGCGGCCGCGAGATGTTCGCCGAGCTGCTCGACGCTCGTGACACCGACGATCGTCGAAGCGACGAAATCGCGCGTGAGCGTCCACGCGACCGCGAACGTCACCGGCGACAGGCCGCAATCACCCGCGATCTCCGCGACCCGCGCCGCGGTAGCGAGCGTCCGATCGTTGACGAAGCGTTCGGTCATCGTCCTGGTTCGCGCATCGCCCTCGCGATACCGGCTGAAGCGAGCACCGACCGGCCACTCGCCGCCCAGATACTTGCCCGACAGCACACCACCGCCGATCGGGCTGTAGCACAACAACTTCACCTGCTCTTCGCGGCAGACCTTCGCGAGGTCGTCTTCGAAGCGCCGCTGCATGATGCCGAAGTTGTTCTGAATCGTCTCGTAGCGGACGAGACCGTGACGATCCGACATCCAGAAGCTCTTCATCAGTCCGTGCGAGTCCTGATTGCTGCAGCCGATCGCGCGCACCTTGCCGACCTCGACCAGGCGGTCGAGGGCCTCGAGAGTCGCCTCGATCGGAACGTTCGGATCCGGCCAGTGCGTCTGATAGAGGTCGATGTAGTCGGTTCGCAGTCGACGCAGGCTGTCGTCCACCGCACGCTCGATGTTGTGACGGTCGAGGCCGGTCTTGCCGGCACGTACCGGGCCGCGGAACCAGCCTCCGGTGGGACCCGCGACCTTGGTCGCGACGATCAGCGAGTCACGCGGCTTGCCGGCGAGCCACTTGCCGCAGATCGTCTCGCTCGCGCCGACCCATTTGCGGTCGGGCGGGACCGGGTAGATTTCGGCGACATCGATGAAGTCGACACCGGCGTCGAAGGCCATGTCGAGGCAGGCCATCGACGTGGCTTCGTCCGCCATGCTTCCGAAGGTCATCGTTCCGAGGCAGATCTCCGAAACCGAAATCCCGCTGCGACCGAGATGACGCTGCTGCATGGCTCTACGCCTTCGCGCTCGGACGCGCTGCGACCGTCTCGTACCAGCGCTGCAGGTTCTTCTGCTCGGGTGCGATGCGAATCCCCGTGACGCGACCGAAGTCGACGCCCACCAACGCGGTGATGTCCGCGATGGTGTATTCGGCGCCCGCGACGAATTCGCGACCGGCGAGCTCCTCGTCGAGCCAGGAGAGACGCGCCTCGGCGGCGTCCTTGCAGACCGCACCGAATTCGGGAACCTGGGGGATTCGCCCCTTGAAGAAGTCGTGCGTGTTCCGGAACGATTGCATCGCGAGCAGGGTCAACTCGAACTCCATGCGCCGGTTCCACATCTCGACGGTCGCCTTGTCCTCGGCATCGCGGCCCATCAGCGGCGGCTCGGGCTCGATCTCTTCGAAGTAGCGACAGATCGCGACGCTCTCGGAGATGCAGTGGCCGTTGTCGAGCTCGAGCACGGGAACGCCGCCCATCGGATTCATGGCCAGGAAGTCGGGGGCGCGATTCTCGGCCCTGCCGATGTCGACCTGGACCGACGGGATCTCGATGCCCTTCTCGGCCAGGAAGATCCGGACTCTCCGCGGGTTCGGGGCGTGGGTGTTCTCGTGGAGCTTCATCGGGGGCCTCAGGTCGGATTCCGAGGCTCCATTCTATCGGTGTGCAGCGGCAGACGCACACGGAACACGGCGCCGTCGCCGGGCGTCGACTCGACATCGATTTCCCCGCCGTGGCGCTGCACGATATCGAGCGCGATCCCCAGGCCGAGCCCGGTGCCTTCGCCGACGGGCTTGGTGGTGAAGAACGGCTCGAAGATCCGACCGACGCGATCCGCGGGGATCCCGCAACCATCGTCGATCACGGAAACGACGATCGAATCGTCCCGCTCGCGCGTCGTGACCCGGATCTCGCCCGTCCCGCCGACCGCCTGACCCGCGTTCATCACGAGGTTCGAGAAGACCTGATGCAGCTCCTGCGGCGCGCACTCGAGCAGCGGCAGCTCTTCGAATTGCTTCACGATCGAGGTGGCGCGCGGCAGCTGCGATCGCGCCATCCGAATCACGCCGTCGAGCAGCAGGTTCACGTCGGCCGTGTCGCGCTCGGTCCGCTCGGCGTGCGACAGACCCCGGACGTCCCGGATGATCGCAACGGCGCGATCGACGCCCTGCAGCGACTCGTCGATCATCTCTTCGCTTTCGGATAGCAGGACCGAGGTGTATTCCGGAGTGTCGGTCTTCGATATCTCGCCTTCGATCGCGGCCCAGTGCTCGCGCAGCAGCGACAGGTTGGAACGCACGTAGGCGAGCGGGTTGTTGATCTCGTGCGCGATGCCGGCGGCGAGCTTCCCGACGGCGGCGAGCCGATCCGACATCGCAAGACGGTTCCGGAGCGCCACCATCTCGCCGACGTCACGCACCACGAGCACGAAGCCGATCGACGCCTGCCTCTGATCGCGTACGATCGTCGACGACACCGCCACGGCGATTCGCCCACCGGAGAAGGTGTTCATCTGGCACTCGACTTCTTTCGTCTCCTCGCCCGGGTCGCATTCGAAGCCGCACAGCAACTGCTCGATTTCGAGCCCTACGAGCGCCTCGGAAGGCGCACCGTACATTTCCGCCATGGTCGCGTTCGCATTGCGAATGCGACCATCGACGCGAATCATCGCCACTCCGTTGGGCAATGTGTCGAGGATTTCGTTCGCGAAGGTCCCGGGAGCCAGCAGGGAGTAGCCGTAGCGATAGAACCCCCACGCGATCGACAACGCGAACAGTGTCATCGCCGCGGTACCCAGTCGAGGCGGTTGGAAGCCGAGCAGGGGCAGCAGCGAGTCGGTCGCGGAGGCGACGAACACCGGCACGAGGATTCCGCCGCTCACGAAGGCTGCCTGTCCCCGCTCGCCGGGTGACGCGGTGCGATAGGCGCGCCGACCCGCGTCGAGTCCGACGGCAATGCACCCGACCGTAAAGCCCAGGTAGACCAGATGCAGCCAGCCGATCTCATAGCCCCAGCCCCACGAAGTCGCGACCATCCCGCGATGCATCCACGGTGTGAACAACGCCGCAAACAGGAAGAGCGAGGCGATCGCATAGAGCCTGCGGGAGGAGCGCCGGCGACCGGGCCGGGAATCGCCCGTGATCTCGCGCATCAGGTCCAACGCCAGCGGCCCGAGGAAGACCCAACCCAGGCTCGAAATCCGAAGCAGGATCCGCGCCGCCTCGGCATCACCCTGGAGATTCCACAACACCTCGCACAGCGACCAGAGCGTCACCCCCGACACCAGACGTGTGGCCAGGCGGTTCGCACGCTGCTTCGGATCGCGAATGAAGATTGCGGTCGCCAGTGCGGCGGTAACGACGGCGGCGGTCAGCGGGATGAGCAGATAGAGCGTCATGGAACCGGGCACCCAGCCGACTCTTCGGCATCGACACCGACACCCTTGAAGCGTCGGCACCACACCCGAACGCGGAGACGCTCTTGCAGCCGGGGTGGAAGACTACGCAGTCGTGCGAAACCAGGCAGCCGCGATTCGGACGCGGCTCACATCGCTCCCATCGTGAAGTATTTGGCAGCCGCCTGGGCACCAATACGCATTGCACGCGCAAAATCCGCGATCGCCTGTCGCACCAGCCGATCGTCTTCGCTGAAGCCCGGGCAGCGTTCGTCGAAGCGCTCGCGCAGGAGATCCGTCTGCATCAACATGCGCTCGGCATAGGTGTCGTTGCCGAGATCCTCGGCGCGCTGCTCGAGCGTCCGGAAGTGGTAGATCTGGCGCATCAGGCGAGAGCACTCGCCGGGGTTCAAGGCCGAAGCGGTAGCCGGCAACATGAGCACCCAACCGATTGAAATCGCGAGCAGAATCTTCATTTCTCCCCCTCCGCGGGACGCCGCGTCCAGCCGGCGCGGTACTACCTATCGGCTGGACGGCCATCGGAGTGAAGCCCACTCGTCGGGGGTCGCGGATCAGAGCTCGGCGCAGAGGTGCTCGGCGCTGCGATGAGCGAGCGCCATCGCCGTCCACATCGGATTGACCGACGGGCATTGGGGGAAGATTCCGGTGTCGACGATGTAGAGATTGCGGATGTCGTGGCAGCGCCCGTATTCGTCGACGACGCCGCGCGCCGGATCGCCGTGCATCCGCGTGGTGCAGAAGGCGTGATTGCCGCCGATCACGAGGTCCCGATCGCGCAGCGGGCGCTCGGTCAACATGCGCGCCTCGTCGAGCGAGAAGAACTCGTCCGGCATGCCGTTCACACCGGAGACGACGGACTTTGCGCCCGCGGCGAAGAAGATCTCGGACAGTGTCCACAACGCCTTCGTGAGAATCCCGACGTCCTCGGGGTGGAGGCGCCAGAGCAGTGACGGATTCATGCTCCCGGAGCGTGTCCGGACACGGCCGAGTGATCGATTGCAGGTTGCGATGGCGTCCCAGATCGCCGAGCGGGCGAAATCCGCGAGCCGGTTCTTGAAGGCCATCCCCGAGCCCGGAAGCCGCACCGCGAGAACCGACGGCGGTGCCCAGAGTGTCTCGAGCTTGTAACCGTCGCGAAGAAATTGCTTCGACTGGTAACCCTGCGTCGCTCCGAACGCGGGATGCACATCCTCGGGAAAGACCCCCATGATCGCCACGCCCGGGTGGAACTGCAGGTTCTCGCCGACCTGGGCCGAGCGATTCGCGAGCTTGCCGCTCTTTTCGAGCAACACCGGCGTCGCCATGCAGCCCGCCGCGAGCACCACGGCGCGCGCATTCACGCGAAAGCTGTGGCTGGCCTTGCCCGTGAACGGCGCCACCACGCGGCCCGCTACACCCGTCGCCTTCGAGCCGTCGTTCAGCACCGACTCGACGCGGGCCGACGTCAGTACGAGCGCGCCGCGGCGGATCGCGGCCGGCACGTAGCTCACGTCCATCGACTGCTTCGCGCGCGTCCGGCAACCCGTAAAGCACTCACCGCTGCCGCGGCATCCCTTCACGTTCCGCGAAACCGGCTCACTCGAAAACCCGAGCGCATCGCAGCCCTGCTTGAAGAGCAGATTGCGGCGGCCCTGCACGCTCTCGGGCGTCGGCGCGATGCCCAGGAACTCGCCGACCGCGTCGTAGTGCGGATCGAGGTCCGCGAGCGTCGTGTGTTCGAGACCGAATTTCGCACACCAGTCGTCGAGAACGAAGTCCGGCGCCTTGTTGCAAATCGCCGAATTCACCAGCGATCCACCGCCGAGCGCGATCCCCTGCATCGTCGGCATCACCGTTCCCCGCGTCATCCGCAGGCCGCCCTCCCGCATGGTGCGCGCCATCGAAATCGCGCCGTCGATCTCGAAATCCGGCGGCGTGAAGGGCGGGCCCTCTTCGATCAGCGCAACCCGCAATCCGGCATCGGTGAGTTCCTTCGCCGTTACCGCGCCGGCGGGCCCCGACCCCACCACCACGACGTCGACGTCTTCGCTGAAGTCGCGGTCGTAGTCGGCGTATACGCGAACGCAGCCGGAATTGCTGCTCACGACTGCTCCTCGGCGAAATCGGGGTGCAGCGGCGAGCCGGGCAGCAACGGCGAAGCTTCGCGCGCGGTCGTCAGGTCGTCGGTCGTGTAGGCGATGTCCGCGCTGCGGGCACCGATGCGCGGGTAGAGGAGATCCGCTTCACAGATCGGGGATTCGATCGCGAACGGTGCGACGCCGAGCTGCCGGAGCACGGGAGGGTGCGCGAAGTAGCCCATCGTGAGGATCGAACGCAGGCTCACGAACACGAGGCGGCGCAGATAGAGGCCGCTCTCGCCCCATCCCTGCAGCGCCGCAACACGCTGGTCGAAGTCGAGCGCCGAAAAGCGTCGGCGCCCGGCGCGGCCCGGTGCGGGAAAGATCACGGTCGCATGCTCGATCAGGAAGTACAGCAGGTGCATCAACACCCGGGTCTGCTTCGAGGACAGCGACATCCAGCGGTCGATGTAGTCCGGCAGCTTCGCATCGAGTCCGGAGCTAGGAATGTGCCCGCCGGGCGGAAACATCGCCTCCGACACCGAGGCGAGCAGCGCAACCTCGTTGCGGCGCAGCACCCGGTAGCCGTGGGTGAGCGGCGGATACCCGACGCCGATCCGGATCGCGAGCCAGACCGCAAGCGCGAGAACGATGAGCCACGGAAGCATGTGCGGGATGATACCGAAAGGGCGGACGCGCAGGTCTCGACGGAAACGCCCTCAAGCAGGAGCTTTTTGGACCCGATGGAGCCTAACGGGAGTTTCCGCTCCCGCAGCAGGGAGTGCGCATGGCATCGGCCCACGCAAACAGCGAATCCCGGCCGCGCGGGGCCGCGCGCGGGCGCATGGGCTGGCTCGCGCTCTTCGTCGCGCTCTACGCCGCGACGCGCATCGCGGCGGTCTTCGACGTGGCGGCCAACTGGGACGAATTCGCGCTGCTCGACCGCGCGGCCACCACCGCGGCGACGGGTGTATTGGAGGGCGGCGGCCGGCCGGGGCTCGCGACGCTGATCCTGGTCCCCTTCGCATCCGGCTGCGAGGACGAGATCTCCGCGCTGCGCCATGCCCGCCTGCTCTGGTGCGCGCTCACGCTCGCGTTCCTGCTCGGGCTGGCGGCGCTGCTCGGCCGTTTCGAAGACGCCTCCGCGCAGTGGCGCCGCGACGCCTGGCTCGGCGTCGGCCTGCTGGCGCTGGTGCCGGCGTTCCTCGAGTGGTCGATACAGGTCCGCAGCGACCAGCTGGCGCTCGCGTTCGGTGTCTGGGGCGGCGTCGCGCTGCTGGCGTCTCAGCGTCGGGTCGGCTGGGCCGCCCTCGCGGGCGGACTGTTCGGCGCAGGCTACCTCGCGACCCAGAAGTTGATCTACGTCGGCGCGCTGGCGGTGCTGCTCGCTCTCGCCCGGCTGTGGCTGGACCGCGATTTCCGCCCGAAGCGGGAGGCGCTGCGCGCGATCGGCTGCGCGCTGGTCATGCTCGGCGCAATCGCGGCCTTCCAGGCCGTCACCAGCACGACACTCGACGTACCGGCAAAGCAGCGCGCTCTGACGTCCCTCTCGACACCGGGCGCGGTCGCGGGTCAGATGTCGGAATTCGAGTACTACCGCAGCACCATCGGCTTCAGTCAGTACCGCGAAATCCTGCCGACACTCGTACCGCACGCGCTGTTGCTGATCGCGCTGTCGATCGCCACGGTGGCGGCCTGTCTCGAGCGTCGGCGAGCGGAGCGACTGCTGATCGCCTGGGCGGTGCTCGCACTCGGAGCCGCGATCGCTGCGTTTCACGCCTCCGCCTTCGCGTATTTCTGGATGACCCTCGGCCTGTTCCCCGCTGCGGCTTTCGCGCTCGCCGCACCGTCATTGCGCGAATCCCTTCCGGCCGCGCAACGGCGACTCGTCCCGCTCGCAACCGCCGGGCTGTGGCTCGTGCTCGCGGCACA
>Ga0210064_1000482_pt1 | contig 18873 bp, 16 predicted proteins | sample Muzzi_CordC_D2_FD_185531 | JGI IMG/M metagenome (GOLD analysis project Ga0210064, IMG submission 185531) | Wetland microbial communities from San Francisco Bay, California, USA, that impact long-term carbon sequestration - Muzzi_CordC_D2 (SPAdes) | ecosystem: Environmental > Aquatic > Marine >...
TGTCTTTTCGCCTTCGGCATCCGATGCATACAATGTGCCGGTGGAAGAACGACGCACCTTGGCCCTGGCCGGGAGCGCTGAGGAGCGCTGGAACAGACGAACCGGAGCTCGTGGCGAATCGCCCCAGAGACATTCCGTCATGTCGCGCAGATTCACCGCGAAACGGCGATCGGAGAGCGAAATCGCAGCGGGCGCCGCCTGTCGAGCCGCGACGTTCTTGCGTGTTGAATTCCTGCGATCAAAAATGGCTGAGCGGCCGTCGTGCGTCACTCACGCTTTCGTGTAACAAGACGAATCTAAACAATAATGAGTATTCGATGTGTCGTATCGGCACGGATTGGGCGCGTCACCCATTCGGCGTGCAGAGGATTGACCCAGTAGACCCGTCGCCTTCTGCTACACACCGACGGAGCCCAGCCGCAATCGCCGCCGCACCGGTCCTTCGACCCGTAGAAGACTCAGCCGACGGCCCGCGCGAAAGTCGTCTCGCCCGCCCCGATCCGGACTCCCATCACCGGCGTCGCGACGGTGTCAGCGCAGCTTCGTCTTGCCGAGCGCGAGGATGCGATCGAAGGCCGCCTTGTCGAGCGGCATCACCGACAAGCGCGAGTGGGTCACGAGCGGAATGTTCCGCAGCGCGGAATCGGCCTTGATCTGCGCGAGCGTCACCGGCTCGCTCAATGCCTTCAGCGGCTCGAGATCCACCACCAGCCAGCGGTCGTCGTCCGTGGTCGGATCCGGGTAGGCGGTCTTCGTGATGCGCGCAACGCCCACGACCTCCTTGCCCTCGTTCGAGTGGTAGTAGAGGGCGCGGTCGCCGACCCGCATCTCGCGCAGATTGTTGCGCGCCTGATAGTTCCGCACCCCGTCCCAGTAGGTCCCGCCGTCGCGAACCAGGTCGCTCCAGGAATATTTGAAGGGTTCCGATTTCACCAGCCAGTGTGAGCGAGCCACGTCCGCTTCTCCGTTCCGCATTCGGCTCGACGCCGATCAGCGCATGTCGTCGGAAACCTGTTCCGCCATCACGTCGCGCGCCAGGTGGGCGAGCAACGGACGCGACAGCAAGCGCGGGCCGATCACCGCACGCGCCCAGTTCTTCCAACCCGGGATCGTCGATGATCGCGAGCCGAGAGCGTCGAACGCGGCGGCGACGACCTGCTCCGCCGACTCACCGCGACCGGAGACGTCGCCCGCCTTCGATTGGAATTCCGTCGCGACGGGTCCGGGTTCCAGCACGAGCACGTCGATGCCGTCGTCGGCGAGCTCGACCGCCAGCGCCTCGCCGAACAGCCGGTCGAACCCCTTGGTCGCGCTGTAGACGGCGTGCATGGGTAGCGGGATGTGGCCCGCGACCGACCCGGTGAACACGATCGCAGAGCGGCCGCGAGCGCGCAGACGCGGCAGCAGGCGGCCGGTGAGCACCACCGGCGCGGCGCAGTTGACCGCGACCATGTCGCGCAGGCGAGCCACGTCCTGCTTCGCGAACTTCCCATAGAAGCCGAAGCCCGCGTTGTTGACGAGAATTCCGATGTCGAGGTCGGCGACCGCCGCCGCGAGGCGTTCGACGTCTTCGGAATCCGTCAGATCGGCCGGTACGACGCGCGTCTCGACCGGCCCGAGCTTCGCGAGCTCCGCCGCGAGCTCGTTCAACCGGTCTTCGCGGCGTGCCGTCAGTACGCACGAGACTCCGTCGCGCGCGAGCGCGCGAGCAAACTCCGCGCCGAGACCCGCCGACGCCCCGGTGACGAGCGCCCAGCCCCCATAGCGTTCCGCGAGTGTCTCGCGGTCGCCGTCGAACAGCGGCCGCGCACGCCACAATGCGACCGCGAGCGCAGCAAAGGCCCCGAAGCACACGACTCCGCTGAACAGTCCCGCGAAGCCCCCGAAGCCGTAGAGCAGGTTCCAGATCAGCATCCCGAAGGCCAGATGCCAGACATAGACGGACGCCCACGGCCACATCCACGACTTCATGCAGCGGAAGCCGTACGCGCCGGCGGCGTACACGGCCCAGTGGAACGGCTCGAGGAGCTTTGCCGCCCAGCCGTGGAACAGGATGCCGAACCAGACCTCTTCGTCTACGGCCACGGGCTTCACGAAGAAATCCCACGGTACGTAAACGATCGCCATGTAGGCGCTGAACACCATCAGCGCGCTCATCCAACCCGGGCGACCGCCGAGAACGGAACGCAGCCAGCTCGCCATGAAACCTCCTCACGTCGCAATGGATGGATTCGGAATCGACGACGATATCACAGCGACGGTCGCGCCCGGCGGCTGGAACTCGCAGCTCCGGCTGCGAATCCGACGCCGGCCGCCCGCAGCAGCGGATGCGGAGAACCGCGGGCTGCGGGCGACCGACGCGGGGCCGGTCGGGTGCTGGCGGGGTTATTACGGTTCCACCAGACCGGTGCGAATCGCGAATCGGACCAGGCCCGACACCTTGTGGATGTCGAGCTTCTCCATCAGGTTCGAACGGTGCGAATCGATGGTCTTGAGCGAGACGCCGAGCATGGCCGCGATTTCCTTGCTCGACAGACCCTCGGCGATCAGCTGCAGCACTTCTCGTTCGCGATCGGTCAACACGCCGAGCCCCGACGATGCGGACGGCGCGGGGCTTGCGATCGCGTCGACGACCTGCTGCGTGATCGCCGGCGAGAGATACGAAACTCCGTTGCAGACCGCGTCGATCGCTTCGATCAGATCGTCGGCGGCGGCGTTCTTGACGATGTAGCCGGCCGCGCCCGCGCGGAGCACTTCTTCCACGTAGGAGCGACTTTCGTGCATCGAAAGCACCAGTACCTTCGTCGCGAGGCCGCGCTTGCCGATCCGGCGCGTCGCATCGATGCCCGACAGCCGCGGCATCCACAGATCCATGAGCGCGACGTCCGGCTTCTTCTCGGACACGAGCTTCACGGCTTCCTCGCCGTCGGAGGCTTCGCCGATGATTTGATAGTCCGGGCGGGTTTCGAGCAACTTTCGAATCCCCTGCCGAACGACGATGTGATCGTCGGCAAGCACGATGGTGGTCGTCATTCGTACCCCTCGGTCGAGTCCTCATGGGGAAATCGCGGAGTCAAGGGTAATGCGAAGTCCTCGCCCGCCTATCCGGCGTTTCCCGAAGTTTGGGGGGAGAAATACCGCAATGCCCCGTCGGCGAAGCCCGTCCGAATTCGCTCCGAATCGCAGCTAGGGACTGTAATCAATTGAAAATGAACGATTTTTCAACCGAAGCGTCCGACCGCCGCGGGCGCGAGCGCCTGCCGCCCTCAGTCCGCTGCGATCGCGCGATACGCCTCGATCACGTCTGCAGGCGCCTGGACGAGCTCGATCAACACGCCCGCGCCGCCGATCGGCGAGTCGTCGTTGCCCTTCGGGTGGATGAAGCAGACGTCGTGGCCGGCCGCGCCGGCTCGAATCCCGCCCGGGGTGAATCGCACGCCGTTCTCCTCGAGCCACTTCACCGCAGCCGGCAGGTCGTCGATCCACAGGCCGACGTGATTCAACGCCGGTTCGTGGACCTTCGGTCGGCTCGCGGGATCGATCGGTTGCATCAAGTCGACCTCGACCTTGAACGGGCCCCGACCCGCGACCGTGATGTCTTCGTCGACGTTCTCCTTTTCGCTGCGGAAGTCGCCGGTCTTGGTCAGGCCGAGCATGTCGACCCAGATCCTGCGGAGCGGTTCCTTGTCGACGGCACCGACGGCGATCTGCTGGAGGCCGAGCACGGAGAACGGACGATCGGACATGGGATACCTCGCTCGAAGCTCTGGTTGGGCAGCGCAGCATAGCGACACTGGCGGGCGCGCTGCCCGGCCGACTCAACGGGCTCGACGCGAGTCGTGGAAACCGGTCGCGAGCAGGTAGCGCTCGGTCGTGCCCTTGCGACTCGCCGCCGCCTTCACGGTCTTGGCCTTGGTGAAGCGCGCCCGCAGACGCCGATCGATCGCCTGGGCCTCGGGGCATTCGAGGATCTTGAGCAGCAGCGAGCCGCCGGGGCGCAGCAGCTCGGGAACGCGGGCTTCGATGCTCTCGAGCAGCCCCTCTTCACGCGCCCTGTCGACCGCGCGCACGCCGGTGAGCTTCGGCGCCGCGTCCGAGAGTACGACGTCCGCCGGCCCGCCGACGGCCGCCAAAATCTCTTCCAACACAGTGGCTTCCGAGATGTCGCCACAAAACGCGATCACGTTCGCAGATTCGATCGGCGGATCGACCGCGGCCAGGTCGACGCCGACCACACGGCCCGAGGAACCGACCGCCTCCGCGGCGATCTGGAGCCAGCCGCCCGGCCAACAACCGAGATCGACGACCCGATTCCCGGGCCGCATCAGGCGATGCGCCCGCTGGATTTCGGCGAGCTTGTAGGCCGCCCGCGAGCGGTAGCCCTCGCTCTTCGCGCGCTGGTGGTAGTGGTCCTTGCGGTCGTACTTCGCCACGGCAGATCTCGAATGCGGCCGGTCGCGCCGACGCCCCGAGCCTAGCTGCGCACCGGCCGCTGCGCGCCGGCGGTGCCCCGCCGGAACCGGCAACACCGGTGGGGCCGGGATGTCGGCCGCGAAGGCCGTCACGCTTTCGGGGGCTCCCCGGATTCGAGACCTTGGTAGACGATCGTGGGGATGGGGACCGCGCTGCTCGGACGGGCGGCGCGCGGCTGCAGCAGACACTCGCGGTTGGAGTCGGCGACGAAGCCGTGCGTCGCGGAGACGGGTGCCGTCGACGGACGTTGCGAAGCCCCTCGGGCCGACGGCTCGCGACTGCTGCGGTGATCCGGCGATCAGGATTTCGTCTTGACGCTCGCTCGGACGCGAACGGTCGCGTTCTTGTGGCCCGGCACCGCGCCGCGGATGAACATCAGGCTGCGCTCGGCGTCGATTCGGACGATCTCCTGATTCATCGCGGTGACCCGTTCGTTGCCCATGCGGCCGGGCATCTTCATGCCCTTGATCACGCGGCCCGGCCAGGATCCCGCACCGATTGCGCCGGGGTGGCGGAAGCCCTCGTGCGTGCCGTGGGTGCGACGCTTGATCGCGAAGTTGTGTCGCTTGACCACGCCCGCAGTGCCGCTCCCCTTCGAGGTACCGACCAGATCGACGCGCTGTCCTTCGCTGAAGATTTCGGTGTTGATCGTCTGGCCGACTTCGTGGCTCGCCACTTCTTCCGCGCTGAGCCGGCTCTCGTGCAGAATTCGAGTCGGTGCTACACCGGCCTTCTTGAAGTGCCCCGCGGCGGGCTTCGAAGTGCGCGACGGTCGACGCGCGCCATAGCCGAGCTGCAACGCGTCGTAGCCGTCCTTGTCAGCCGTCTTCTTCTGGATGACGGTATTGGGGCCGGCCTCGAGAACGGTCACGGGAATGCACTCGCCGCTGTCGTTGTAGATTTGGGTCATGCCGATCTTGCGGCAGAGAAGTTCGAGGGCCACGGGTTGTTCTCCAAGCGGTGTTCGGATCGCGGGTGATGCCTTCTGGAAGGCGCGGAAATATAGGAAGAAGCTACGGAAATGTCGACCCGGGATGGTGAAAGAGCGATTGCGCCGGCCCTGGTCATCGGCCTCGACGGGGCCTGCTTCGAGGTGCTGGACCCGCTGATCGCAGCCGGGAGGCTGCCGAATCTGGCCGCCTGGCGCGCCCTGGGCGTCTCCCGCCCGCTGCGGAGCACCGTTCCGCCGATGAGCTTCCCGGCCTGGTCGACCTTCCTGACCGGGCTCGAACCGGGGCGTCACGGGCTGTTCGACTTCACCCAGAAGGCGCCGGACGCGTATCGACTGGCCTTCGCAAACGCGAGCGATCGCCACGGCACGCCCTTCTTCACGCGGGTGAGCCGGGCGGGCGGGCGCTGTCTGGTGCTCGGGGTCCCGGGAACCTTTCCCCCCGAACCCGTGAACGGCCTGCTGGTGTCGGGCTTCGATGCACCGGTCTCCACCGGCACGGACTCCCGCAGCGCGAGCGATCCCGAGCTCTACCAACGCATCGCCGACCGGGTCGGCCCGTGGATGCGGGCCGACCTCGACGAAGCGGCCGACTCCGAAGGCTGGCACGAGCGAGCGGTCGGGCAGCTGCTCGCTCGCGTCGACCGCAAGTGCGACTTCGCCCTCGCGGCCCTCGCGGAGCTGCGCGCGGCCAACGACGGCGAACGCCCGGAGCTGATGCTCGTGGTGTTCTCCGAGAGCGACACCGTGGTCCACCACTACTGGCGAGACCACGACCCGAGCTCGCCACGGAACGACCCCGGCGCAAGCGCTGTGCGGCGCGATGCCGTGGCCGCCGTCTACGAACGACTCGACGCCGCCTGCGGGCGGTTACGGGCGGCCTACGGCGAGGACGCGTTGTGCCTGATCGTGTCCGATCACGGCGGCGGCGGCGCCTCGAAGCGGGTCGTCCACCTGAATGCAAAGCTTCGCGAAGCCGGCTTGTTTGCGCGCGCGGGCGGGCGGCGCGGCGCCGCCCTCGACGTCGCGGCGAGAGGCGCGCGCGACCTCGCGCTGCGCCTGCTTCCCGCGGGCGTGTCGGAGCGCATCTTCCGGCGCGCCCGCTTCGCGGCCGCGCGTCTCGAGAGCGCGGCCCGATTCGGCGGGATCGACTGGAGCCGAACCCGAGCGTTCTCCGAGGAGGCCAACACCCAGCCCGGAGTTTGGGTCAATCTGCGAGGACGCGAGCCGGCGGGCTGCGTCGCCCCCGAAGACTACGAAGCGGTGCGCGACGAGATCATCGCGGTGCTGCAGGCCTGGACGCTGCCGAACGGCGGGCCGGTCGTCGCGCGAGCCCGACGCCGCGAAGCAGTCTACGCGGGACCCCATACCCGGCGAGCTCCCGACGTGGTGGTCGAACTCGCTCTCGACGCGGGCTACGGTTTGTCACTGGTGCAGACACCGTGGTCGAACAGGAAGGTCGAACCCGTGCGTACCCTCGAACCGGGTGAATTTTCGGGCGGCCGAGGCCGCGGAATGAACGGCACTCACCGCCCGCTGGGCATCTGGATCGCAACCGGTGCGGGCGCACGCGATCTCAACGACGCACCCGAGCTCTCGCTCGCAGACGTCGCCCCGACCCTGATGCGCGCGATGGGGATCGACTGGGACGGCAAGGCCGACGGCACCGCAGGCTTCTCCGAGCGCGTAGCCTACAGCGCGGAGGAGGAAGCGATCGTCGCCGAACGCCTGCGCAATCTCGGATATCTCGAATGATCGCTGCCGAAGCCCGGCCCGAATTGTCACTCGTCTATCCCGTATTCGACGAGGAGGAAAACATCGGCGTACTGCTGAACGAGAGCCTGAGACTCGCCCCCAGGCTCTCGCCCGATTTCGAGATCATCGTCGTCGACGACGGCAGCCGCGACGGCAGCGCGCGCATCATCGAAGAACGGCGCCGCGCCGATCCGCGAATTCGCGTGGTCCGACACCTCTCGAATCGGGGCTATGGAGCCGCCCTGCATGCCGGCCTGCGCGAGGCGCGAGGCGAGTTCGTCTTCTTCAGCGACGCCGACCTGCAGTTCGACCTCGAAGAGCTCGCGACCCTGCTCGCACACGCGCGAGAATTCGACATCGTCGCAGGGTATCGGCGGCATCGGCGCGATCCGTGGCCGCGGCGTCTCATCGGCTGGTCGTGGAGCGCGCTCGTCCGGATGTTGTTCGACCTGCAAGTCCGCGACATCGACTGTGCCTTCAAGGTCTTCCGCCGCCACGTCATCGACGCGATACCGATCGAGTCGATCGGCGCGTTCATCAACACCGAAATCCTGGTTCGCGCGAACAAGGCGCGTTTCCGGATCCATCAGGTTCCGGTCACCCACCGCCGGCGGCGGCACGGCCGCCAGAGCGGCGCGAACCCCGCTGTCATCCTGCGCGCACTCGTCGAGCTCGCAACGCTCTACGGCGAACTTCGCCGACCGCAAAGCGACCTCGCCACCAGCCATGACGGTGGTTGAAGCAGCCTCGCCGATGCGCGTGGCGATCGTCGGCGCGTTTCCATTCCCACTCGACCTCGGCTCTCAGGTCTACGTGCGCGAGCAGGCCCGCGCACTCACGCGCGCGGGCGCGTCGACCACGGTTCTCTGTTATGGAACGGGCAACGGCGCGAGCATCGACGACATCGCGATCGATCGCATTCCGCGCGCGTTGTCCGCCCGGAAGCTTCGCGCTGGGCCGAGCCTGTTCAAGCCGATTGCCGACGCCGCGCTCGTCGGCACCCTCGTCGCCGCGCAACGCCGCCACCGATTCGATGTCGCACTCGCGCACAACGCCGAAGCCGGACTGGCGGCGCTGGCCGCGCGCCCGATGACCCGCGTACCGGTGGTCTACGTCGCCCACACCCTGCTCGGCGAGGAACTCCCGCACTGGGGGCCGACGGTGCTGGATCGCACGCTCGCTGCGACCGGGCGCGCCTTCGGGCGACTGCTGGCGCGACGTTGCGACGGGGTGCTCGCGCTGTGCGAGGCGGCAGCGGCCCGGTTCCGGACGTCCGCGAGCGGTCCGGTCGCCATGATCCCGCCGGGTCTCGACCCGACACCCGCTCCGAGCGTGGGCGAGCGGTCGCGCGCGTGCGCGCGCTTCGGATTGTCGCCGGGCCGCTTCGCGATCTACTCCGGGAACCTCGATCGCTACCAGGATCTCGACCTGCTCGGTGAGGCGGCCGCCCGGGTTCCGGAATTCGACGTGATCGTCGCCACCCATGGCGAGCCGGTTTCGACTCACCCCGCACTGCGCACGATCCGGGTAGCCGACCGCGCAGAAATGCGTTCACTGATCTCGGCTGCGGGTGTCGCCGTGTTGCCGCGCCGTACGCCCGGCGGTTTTCCCATCAAGCTGCTCGGCTACATGGAGGCCGCGGCTCCGATCGTCGCCATCCAGGCTGTCGCCGATGGTTTGGTGCACGACGAAAGCGCGTGGCTGCTGCCGCGGGCCGCGCGTTCCGAAGACCTTGCCGACGGAATCCGACGGCTGTTCGCGGATCCGGAGCGCGCGCGGCGCCTCGGTGAGGCTGCCCGGCGGCAGCTCGAGGCGGCGCATGGGTGGCATTCGATCGCCGAACGAACCCTGGCGCTGCTCGACGGCGTGCGCGCCCGCTCAGCCGCCGCCGTCTGACTTCGGCGGATAATCCTGCCTCGACAGCTCTTCGCCTTCGTCGAACTCGGCAACTTTTTGGAGGCTGCCGTCCGGATACCAGCCCTGCCACTTGCCGTGGTATGCGCCGTTCTTGAACTCGCCCCGGGTTCGCATCTGACCGTTTTCGTAATAGGTGACCGCCATTCCGTGCCGGACGCCGTTCACGTAAGTGGCGTCGACCATGAGCTGACCGTTGTCGAACCAGATCTTCGTGGAGCCGTTCAATGCGCCGTTGCGGAAGGACTCTTCCGTCAGCGGGCGGCCGTCGGGCGTGCGGGTCGTGAAGACACCGTCCTTCTTGTCGTGGCTGTAATTGCCGCTCTCGGCGAGCTGGCCGTTGGGGTGCCAGGCCTGGTACATGCCGTCCATCTCACCGTCGTCGAACATCGCGCGCGCCATCTCCGCGCCCGTTTCGTAGTAGCTGACGCTCGGGCCGTGCTGCGTGCCGTCCGGACGGCTGCACCATTCCTTGCGACCGTCGGGCGGGCGCTTCCCGTGGCGTTCGGTGCCGCGCGGGCATTTCAGATCCCCGGCCGAGGCCGTGCCGACCGAGCCGGCGAGCTGGAGCCCCGCAACGGCCGGAAGCAGCAGCAACGCGGTTCGGAAGCGGCGGATCGGGGCGATCGACAGGGGAACTCCGATATTCGGGGCGCCGTGGTGGCGACCCCTCATCGTACTCGCTCGCGTGTGTCCCCGCCCAGTTTATCCGGCGGCGCGGCTCGGATCCTCAGTAGCGGATCCGGACGTTGCGCACGCCCCACTCGCGAGCGGCCGCGATGTCATCGCCCATATAGATGTCGATCCGCTTCTCCCAGCGACGTCCCATCTTGTCGAGCACGCGAAAGGTGCCCGGAATGCCGTCGATCTCGACCTCGGAGCCGCGGGTGAGGCCGGCTTCGAGCAGATCCCGCGAAACGGCGATGACCTTCATGCCCGGGGTGAGGGAGTCTCCCCAGGCCGCGATGTTGGGCTCGGAGTTGGTCTGCTCCGGAACCGAATTGTACGCGGTCGCGGTCAACGACAGCGTGCGACTTGGGGCGATTTCGTCGGCCAGGCTCGAGAACGACGCGGTGATGGCGAATGCAGATAGGAGAATCGTTGCGATTCCGATCTTCATGGCTTCTCGGTTCCTTGAAGGTCCTGCTGCGATGGGGGGGGAGGGGGACGAACTCGAAGCCGTGCTGAAACTCGGCCGAGCAGGCGCACGACTGTAGGCGCGCCTCACCCCGTCGAATCATCCGCCGGTAGCTTGCCCCTCGAGCCTCCGAACGTCCAGTCGGATCCGCTGAAACGCCACGAGAGCGCGTTACAGAGCAAAAAATCTCCGAATTCGCAGGAAGTCGCCGCTCGGAGGGTCGGATCGGGCACGGATTGCGCCGTCTGCCGCCGGGCGGGCTACCGCGGCCGAGGCAACCGCGAAGCGCCTCGCACGGCGCGCGGGCCGTCCGGGTCGCGCCGCGGGGAGTGGCGCCGCCATCGCGATCCGAGCGTTCCCGCTTCCGGAATCCCCGAGTGGGAGGGGAGACGTGTCACCGGATCAGAGCAACGGTGGCGAACGCGATGGCGGCGAACAGGGCGCACCCGAGGAGGAACACCCACCCTGAATCGTGGCCGTAGGTCTTCGCTTCGAACACCCGCTTCAGCGAGTCGAGTTCGGAGCGGTGTTCGATCAGCTTTGCGATTTCTTCGTCGTAGATCTCGGCGAAGGCTTCGGGAACCTGCAGGTACGCGTGAAAGGTCCGGGCATCGGCGCAGACGGTCTGGAGCGTCCGGTTCAGCGCGGCGAGATCGGTCCCGTCGGGAATGCTCGCGAACCACTGGTCGAGCGCCCAGCGCATCAGTCGCGGCGTGTAATAGCGGTGCTGAACGATGTGCGACCGGCCGTTCGCAACGGGAACTTCGTCGCACGTCGAGACCAGATCCTTCTGGAGCCACGCGGGGACGTTCGAGGGGAGTGTGTCTTCGATCATCGGTCGGAATCCTTGCCGGCGTGTGGATGGATGCCCGGTCGCCTGCCGTTCGCGAACCATCGAATGCAGCTCCCGTGCCATCGCGGATCCGGCTCCGAAACGGCAGGAGACCGCGCGGGAGCTACGCAAGCGACTGCGGACCGGCAACTCGGACTCCGCGATTGCCCATGTCGTGTCCGATCGCGAAACCACCCGCTGCGGGGCGCTACGCTCCAGCCGCACCCTCGCGTCCCACCCCCCGTGGTGGGACGACGAGGGATTCGTACGTCCGGACCGCAACCTCTGCTGCGAGATGCGCATGGCTTGCGGCACGTACGGCGAGCGCAGCGGGAGACGATGTCGGAGACCATCGAAATCGAGAGGCCCTACCACGAGCTCGATCGCGTGCTCGCCCGGATCGCGACACGCGAACGCGCGCTCCGGATCACGGGCCTGCGCGGCGCCGCGCGTGGCGTGGTCGGCGGCCACATCGTGCGCGCGCACGGAGAGCGGCCGGTGCTGTTCGTCACCGCGACGGCGAAAGCCGGCGATGCGCTCGCGGGCGATCTGCGCGCCGCACTCGGTGAGCCCGAAGAGGTCGGTCGCGTCCGCGAACTTCCGCGGCACGACACCCAACCCTACGAGCGCTTCTCGCCGCAGCCGTTCGTAGTCGCACAACGCATGGAGGTGCTCTACCGCTGGCTCGCGAACCCCGCACCGACGGCCGGAGTGCTGCCGGCGAGCGAGCCCGCGCCGGTCGTCGTCGCGCCCGCTACCGCGCTTGCGATGCGCGTCCCGACACGCGAATTCGTGCGCTCTCGCTCGGTGCACCTGGAAGTCGGCCAGACCATCGATCGCGACGCGCTGATCGCGACGCTGATCGCGGGCGGCTATTCCCGGATGCCGCTCGTCGAGGAGCACGGCGAGCTCGCCGTGCGCGGCGGCATCCTCGATGTGTTTCCGCCGCAGCGTCCATTGCCGATCCGAGTCGAGCTGGAGGGCGACGAGGTCGAATCGATTCGGGAATTCGATGCCACGAGCCAGCGATCGCGCGAGCGCCTGTCCCACGTCGTGATGCCCCCGCCGCGCGAGCTGCTGGTCGATCGCAACCTCGTGATCGATCGATCGGCGGCGATCCGCGACCTCGCCGGCGAACAGCAGATCGAGCCGCGAGCCGTCGACGAGATGCTGAACGACCTGTTGCGGGGCCACATCCCGCCCGGAGCCGAAGCGCTCGCGCCGCTGCTGCAACCCGCGATGGAAACGATCTTCGACTTCCTTCCCGAAGACACCCTGATCGTGCTCGATGATCCGGCGGCGGGTCGCGAACGGCTGGATCGCTACCAGGCCGACGCGTTCGAGAACTTCGAGGTCGCCCAGGCGAGCGGGCGGGTCGTCGCCCCCCCTGCGAGCTTGATGCTCGGGCGGGACGAGATCGAGGCGGCGTTGCGCGCGTGGCGACCGATCTCGTTCGAACGCCTCGATGTGGCCGACGTCGGCGATTCCGCCGATCGGATCCGGCTGCGAACGGGCGACAACGGCGAACTGCGGCAGGAGCTGGCGCGTTCGCGCACCGGCGATGCGGCGCTGGAACCGCTGATTCGCCGCATCGCGATCTGGCAGGAGCAACGCACGCGGCTGGTCCTCACCGCCCCTTCGTTGTCGGGGGCCGAGCGACTTCGAACGCTGTTGTCCGAGTACGGCGTGGCGGCACGGACCGCCATCGAACCGCGGCCCGCGTGGCAGTGGGGTGGGCGGGGTCGCGTCGAAGTCCGCATTGCCGATCTCTCCGGGGGCTTCGAGCTGCCCAGCGAGGGGCTCGTGGTCGTCACCGAGGAGGAGATCTTCGGCCCGCGTCAGCGCCGACCCCGGCGCGCCCACTGGCCCGAAGGCGCTTCGATCGAAGCCCTCTCGCAGCTTTCGTCGGGAGACTTCGTCGTTCACGCCGAGCACGGGATCGGCCACTACCGCGGCCTGGTCGACCTCGATCTCGGTGATGCCAAGGGCGAATTCCTGCGGATCGAATACGACGGCGGCGACCGTCTCTTCGTGCCGGTACACCGCTTGAACCTGATCCAGCGCTACGCGGGCTCCGACGGCCACGTCCCGCGCACCGACAAGCTCGGCGGCGCGAGCTGGGAGAAGGCCAAGCGCTCGGTCAAGAAGTCGCTGCGCCACATGGCCCAGGACCTGATCGCCGTGCACGCAGCGCGAGAGCTCGCTCCCGGGCACGCGTTCTCGCCGCGCGACCGCCACCTCGAAGAGTTCGAGGCCACCTTCCCCTACGAGGAAACACCCGACCAGCTCGCCGCGATCGAAGACATCCTCGCGGATCTCCAGCAGCCGAAGCCCGCCGACCGTCTGGTGTGCGGCGATGTCGGCTACGGCAAGACCGAAGTCGCAATCCGCGCCGCCTTCCGCGTTGCGATGGACGGCAAGCAGGTAGCCGTGCTCGTCCCGACGACCGTCCTGTGCCAACAGCACCTAGAGACCTTCCAGAAGCGCTTCGAGGGGCACGCGATCGAGACCGACTCGCTGTCGCGCTTCCGAACCGCGAAGGAGTCGAAGGCGGTGCTCGAGGGCCTCGCCTCCGGAAGGATCGACGTCGTGATCGGCACGCATCGCCTGCTGCAGAAGAACGTGCGTTTCCGGGATCTCGGGCTGCTCGTCGTCGACGAGGAACAGCGCTTCGGCGTGGCGCAGAAGGAGCGAATCAAGAAGATCCGGAAGGCCGTCGACGTACTGACCCTCAGCGCGACTCCGATTCCACGAACGCTCCAGATGGCCTTCACCGGATTGCGCGATCTGTCGGTCATCAACACACCGCCCGCCGATCGCTTCGCGATCCGGACCCAGGTCTGCCGCTCGTCCGACTCGCTGATTCGCGAGGCGATCCTGCGCGAGATGCGACGCGGAGGGCAGGTCTTCTTCGTCCACAATCGGGTGCAGAGCATTCCCGCGGTGGCGAAGCAGCTGGAGCGCGCGGTTCCCGAGGCAAAGGTGCTGATCGCGCACGGACAGATGCGCGAGCGCGAGCTCGAAGATCGGATGCTCCGCTTCATGCATGGCGAGGCCGACGTGCTGCTGTGCACGACGATCATCGAGAGCGGGCTCGACATTCCGCGTGCGAACACGATTCTCATCAACCGCGCGGATGCGCTCGGACTCGCGCAGATGTATCAGCTGCGCGGCCGCGTCGGGCGCGGAACGCATCGTGCCTATGCCTACCTGATGATCCCGGGCAGCGAAGAAACACTCAGCGACGATGCACAGCGCCGACTCGAAGCCATCCAGGATTTGAGCGAGCTCGGCAGCGGCTTTCGCCTCGCCAACATGGATCTCGAGATTCGCGGCGCCGGGAACCTGCTCGGAGCCGAGCAGTCCGGCTCGCTGGCGGCCGTCGGTTACGACACCTACATGGAAATGCTCGAGGAGACCATGGACGAGCTGCGCGGCAATGCGCACGAGGCCGAGGTCGACCCCGAGATCCGACTGCCGGTGACGGCGCGTCTGCCCGACACCTATGTGGCGATCGTGAACCAGCGCCTGGTCCTCTACAAGCGGCTCGCGAGCTGCCGCGACGACTCCGAAGTCGATCGGATTCGCGACGAGCTGCTCGATCGCTTCGGCACGCTGCCGGTCGAAGCCGACAACCTGATCGAGGTCATCCGCCTGAAGATCGTCGCGAAACGTCTCGGCATCGTCGCCATCGACGTTGTGCGCGGCGAGATCGTGCTGACGGCCGGCGACAAGACGAACGTCGACCCGCAACGCCTCCTCAACCTGCTCAAGCAGGGCGGCCCGGGACTGCGCGTCGCGCCCAATCACAAGATCTACGCGCCGGCGCCGAAACGCTTCCGGCCCGACACCCTGTTCGCCGAGGTCAGGCGCGTACTCGAAAACCTCGGCGGTTGAAACGGCCGCCGCGCGGCGGCGCCCCGCTCGCGTTCTTCGCCGGCCATGGGCGGCGATCAGCCGACGGCGAGGTGAACGCTGCCGGCGGGATCGCCCCTCGCAGGCCCGCTCGAACGGCTCATTCGCCGGGCTCGGGGGCTGCGGGCGCCGGCCTTCGCGGTACGCGCGGGCCGTCGGACGGCCAGCCGCGTTCGCCGACGAGAGCGTGCATGGCCGCGATGCGCTCCGCGGAGAGGGGGTGCGTGGAGAGGTAGCCCTCGATCCCGCGCCCGATGACGTTGTCGGATTTCGGAAGACCTTCGAAGAAGTCCGTCGCGCCTCCGACGTGACCGTATTCCGCCTGCACGAGCCCGAGTCCGAAACCGTCCGCGGCGCTTTCCTGTTCGCGGCTGAAGCGCGCGGCGGCGAGCATTCCCGCCGCGCCGGCCAGTTCCGCGGCGCCCGACGAGCCCCCGATGCCGACGATCGCGACCACCATGCCGAACGCGAGCCCCCGGCCGAGGCCGCGCAGATGATCCCGATTGCGGAAGTGCCCGATTTCGTGCGCGAGCACGAACGCGAGCTCGTTCTCGCTCGCCGCCATCGCGAGCAAGCCGGTCGTCACCGCCACCAGGCCGCCCGGGAACGCGAATGCGTTCGGAGTGGCGTCATCGATGATCGCGACGCGCAGCGCGTAGGGGTTGTCGGGCCAGTGGGTGGCGAGCCGGTCGAGCAGGCGACCGATCTCGTCGCCGCGCGGATCCGGCTGCATCTCGATATCCGGAGCGATGGCCGCAACGACTTCGGGGCGCGAAAAGATGCGAACCTCGAGGTCCGGTGGAATGTGCGGGATCAGCAGCTCGAACGCGCCTGCGATCGCGACGAACACCAGGATCGCCGCGAGCCCGATGCCGACGATCAACGTCGCGGCCTCGCGCAGCGGATGGGTGCGACTGACGTTGGCCGTGTCGTCGGGCAACGCCGGATCGAACTTCACGGCGCGCCGTGTCGAAGCTTGATCCCCGTTCCGTACGCGAGCACTTCGAGGCCCGCGATCCCGCGGCCGTTGCTCCCGTTCGCCATCCGCGCCGTCTCGAACCGCAAGTTGATCACAGCCGCATAGCCGGCCGCGGCCGCCTCCGCCTTGAGGCGCAACACCGCCTCGCGGCGCGCGCGATCGAGGATCGTCTCGTAGCTCTTGACGCGACCACCGACGAACTGCCGCAGGCCGGCGAGAAAACGCTTGAAATAGTCGACCGAGATCACGACGCTGCCGCTCACGAGGCCGCTGTCGACGACCTGCCAGCGTTTGGGCAGGGTCCGGAAGGTGATCGCGGGCAGTTGGCGCAATTCGAGTTCGCGTGCTCGAATCGAACGGTAGTGACGTCGCTCGACCGCGCTGCCGGTGAAATAGGTAGCCAGCAGCAACAGCAACGGCAGGCCGATGTTGATCATCGTTTCCGTCGTCGCGTCCACCGTCATTCCACCCGCACCGCGGTGCCGTACGCAAACAGCTCGGCCGCACCCTGCGCGATCGAGCTGGTCGAGAAGCGCACGTTCACGACCGCGTTCGCACCGAGCGATTCGGCTTGCTCCGTCATGCGCACGAGCGCATCGTTGCGAGCCTCCTGGAGCAGCTCGGTGTAGCCCTTGAGCTCACCGCCGACGATGTTCTTCAAGCTCGCCATCAGATCGCGCCCGATGTGCTTGGCCCGCACCGTACTCCCGGTCACCACGCCGTAGAACTGAACGATCTGTTTGCCCGGAATCGTCTCGGTATTGCTGTGGATCACGACTTGCCCCCCTCGAATTCGTCTCCGTGCGTTCGCCGGCCGAAACGGGCCGAACCGCGACACAGCGCCCCGAAGCGTAGCCCGCGCGGCATGCTGCGACAGTTCGGCGGCGAAAGCGAAGGCCGCGGGTCAGGCCTCGGGGACCGCTTCGCCCCGGAGCCAGGCGCGCAGCATCCGGTTGACGGCCTCCGGGGCGTCCTGTTGCACCCAGTGCGAAGCCTCGGGGAGATACCGCAGCGTCAGGTCGGAAACGAAGGCATCGGTGCCGTACGTCGTCTCGCGGGTCAACGCGACGTCCTGTTCGCCCCAGAGCATCAGCGTCGGTGTTTCGATCGTACGCGGCCCGAGGCGCAGCTGACGCCTGGCACCGCCGCCGCGGATGAAGGCTCGGTAGTAGTTCAACATGGCGGTAAGGGCGCCCGGCCGTGCCGCCGCCCGCCGGAACACCTCGAGGGCCGCGTCCGGGAAGTTCTCCGGATTCACGCAGCTCCGCCGCATCGCCTCGCCGATCGCGCGCTGGCCGCGCGCTCCGAGCAGGCGTTCCGGAAGCCACGGCAGTTGGAAGAAGAGGACGTACCAGGAGCGGGCGAACTGTTTCCAGCTTCGTATCGCGGGCATGGCGGCAAACGGGTGGGGCACGTTCATGATCACGAGCCGCTCGAGCGGCCGAACGCGGCGAATCGCAAAGTACCACGCGACGATCGCGCCCCAATCGTGCGCGATCAGGGTGGTGGAGCGCGCCCCGGACGCGTCGATCAACGCCGCGACGTCGGCGACCAGCACTTCGATCGCGTACTCGCGCAGCCCCGAGGGCTTGTCGCTCTCGCCGTAACCGCGCAGGTCCGGCGCCCAGACGCGATAGCCGAGATCGGCCAGCAGCGGCAGCTGGTGACGCCACGAATACCAACACTCCGGAAAGCCGTGCAGGCAGAGTGCCAGTCGTTCGCCTTCGCCGCAGGCGGCGACGTGGAAACGCAGATCGCCGGCCCTCACGAATTCGTGGCGAATCGACTCGTCCACGGCCACAGCATCCACCCGCCCACTCTACCTCGCAGGTCGCCCACCGCACCGCCGGCGCTCGCCGCTTTCCACGCCGCACGGAGTCCTCGCCCGGCCGATCGGGCTGCGAGCGACGCCTGAGCGCCGCGGCGTCAGGCCGCGAAGGCGAGGAAGCAGACGGCGGTGAATACCGCGAACCAGCCGAACGCGATCGCGCGCGGCAGCTGCAGATCGCGACGGGCGAGCGCGTCGTCCAGCCAGGCGAAGCCGTCGGCGAAGAAGAGCGAGAGCACCGGCATCACCACCAGGCCGTAGCTCGCCTTGGCCTGAGCGAAGTACGGCAGGCGCAGCGACATGTAGGTCAACCCGAAGAGCACCCCGTAGCAGAGCGTGGTGACGAGAGAGAACGCCGCTCGGCGTCCCGGGTCGTCGTCGGATAGAGCGCGAAGCACGCCACGCAGCGCACCCGCGAGCGCGTATCCCGAGGCCGGAATCGCGACGAGATAGGCCGCCGACATGAAGTCGTAGTTCCAGAACCCATGCCGCTGCGTCGGGTTGACGCGACCCGCGATCCCGCCGTCGCCCCAGAGCGTCGAATAGAGGCTGTCCCAATAGGAGTGGAATGCCGAGAGATACGGGCGGCTGAAGGAATCTCCGAAATTCGAGTAGAAGGCCGCGGTGTGAAAGCCCGGTTGTTGCCACCACCTCTGGGTATCGCCGGGCAGGTGGCCCCAGTTCGCGATCAACGGATCTCCGAACAGCCAGGCATTTCGCAGGTAGAACCAGCCTGCGAGCAGCAACGGCGGCAACGCGAACCACGCGAGCAAGCGTGCCAGGCGCGCGGGCCCGATCCGCTCGACGGCGATGAGCTTGCACCCGACGAAGAACGCGATGACGGCCGCGACCAGGACCGCGGTGTATTTCGTCAGCAACGCGAGTCCGAGCAGCACGCCGAGCAGCAGCACGCGCCTCGACGTCGCCGCGGATGCGAGCAGCAGATCGACCGCAACGAGCAGGGCGATGCCGGCGATCAGCGCGTGGAAGGTCTCGTTCGAGAAATACGCGGCCGAGTAGAGGTTCATCGGCAGCACCGCGGCGAACACCGTCGCGAGGAATTGCTTCGACGTCTCTTTCGGAAACAGTC
>Ga0210064_1000483_pt1 | contig 18796 bp, 16 predicted proteins | sample Muzzi_CordC_D2_FD_185531 | JGI IMG/M metagenome (GOLD analysis project Ga0210064, IMG submission 185531) | Wetland microbial communities from San Francisco Bay, California, USA, that impact long-term carbon sequestration - Muzzi_CordC_D2 (SPAdes) | ecosystem: Environmental > Aquatic > Marine >...
CGTTTGGAGCCGATCGTGGCCCTGGCCGAATCACGCAATATTGCCCAGCAAGCCATCGGATCCGGCGATTTCAAGGCCCTTGTCGGCCCGGCGCTTCATCAGGGCGTGGCGGCCAGGGTGAGCCCGTATCCGCTAACCGCGTTGAGCGACATCCTGCAGCCGGCTCCGGCCAGGGATGGTAAGTTTTTCCTGTTGCTGCTGGATCACATCGTTGATCCCCAGAACCTGGGCGCCCTTATCCGAACCGCTTTGTGTGTCGGAGTCGACGGCGTCATCCTGCCCAAAGACAACTGTGCAACGCCGACCCCCGCGGTTTCCAGAGCATCGGCCGGGGCCCTCGAGCACACCCGCTTATGCCGGGTCACCAATCTGGTGCAGACCATCAAACTTTGCAAAAATAACGGAATGTGGATCATGGGTCTGCAAAAAGATGCGCAGCAATCGCTATATAACGGTGATCTAACCGGATCGATTGCGATTGTGCTTGGCGGAGAACAAAATGGCATTCGTCCTTTAGTCGGCAAAAACTGTGATTTTTTATTATTCATTCCCCAGCAGGGACCGGTAGATTCGCTCAATGCCGCAGCCGCCGGTGCGGTTGCCATGTACGAGGCCTGGCGGCAAAGGCAGAAAAAATAGGTTTCAGGTGTCTGGTTTCAGGTGTCAGGATGACCGGCTGCCGCTTACTGGTTGCTGACTGCTGGGTTTTGGATACTGGACACTCGATGTCGGATTTTTGGAATTCGGAAGTCGGAATGCGGAAGGTGGAAAAAGGCAAAAACGAGCAGGGCATTAGACGCAGGGCGTACCATATAAGTTGAATGATAGAAGGTAGATGGTAGAAGGCGGGGAAGTAGATTGAAAATGTTCGACTCCGAATTTCCTCAGGGATTTAAGCCTTATGGGCCGGAGACCGACTTCCGACTTCAGTTATCTTTCCCACTTCCGCATTCCGACTTCCGACTTCAATCATCTGACACCTTAAATCTTAAGGGTCGAACATGCTGACCGGACTGCTCCATCGACAATACAAGATTTTACACCGGATAGTCTTCCCTGCCAAATGTCTGGTCTGCGACCGCTTTTTTCAAGCCCCGGATGTTGATGCTGCTGTTGTCGATGATGGCGGCTGTCAGAAAGTTCCGGCGCTTTTATCATTGCAAAGCCAGCTTGACAGATTGCTGTCATCTTGTTTATGTCAGGGCTGCATCCGGGGACTGGTCGCCGTTGAATCGCCGATTTGTGATTGTTGCGGTTTGCCCTTTAAAAGTCGGTCGGGGGCGGATCACCGCTGCAGCGATTGCATTTCAGAACCGAAAAATTTCAGAATTGCGCGAGCAGCGCTGATTTACGAGCAAATTCTAACGCGGATCATTCATAGCTTTAAATATAGAGGCAAAGTCCAACTGGCCAAACCCCTGGCGGAACTGCTTCGAACGGCCTTCGGCCTGTTCTGGGAAAAGGACCGCATCGATATTATTTTACCGGTGCCGCTTCATCTTAAAAGATTCAGGAAGCGGGGATTCAATCAGGCCTATTTGCTGGTTCGCAACTGGAATACGCTTGCCGGGCAATATCCTGATCAGCCGGCCGAACTTCAGATTGAACGCAACCTGTTGGTCAGGACGGTGGCAACCGCACCGCAATCTGCTCTCGGGCGTGCCCAGCGGGCTGTCAATATAAAAAATGCCTTTGACCTTAACGATCGGGATAGGGTAAAAGATAAGAGCGTTCTGCTGATTGATGACGTATACACCACCGGTGCCACGGTCAATGAATGTGCGCGTTTGCTGTTAGATTGCGGCGCGCGGTGTGTAGACGTATTAACTCTGGCGCGGGCAGTTTAAATTCGATTGGATCGCTGAATTTCAAGACAGGAATAAATCAGGTAAATGGACATCATATCCAAAATAGTAACGGTTGAAAAACTGGTTCTGGAATTGGACAAACTTCGCAAATCCGGGATGAAGATTGTTTTTACCAATGGATGTTTTGATATCCTGCATGTCGGGCATGTCAGATACCTGGCGGCTGCCCGAGCTGAAGGCGATTTGCTGGTGGTCGGACTGAACAGCGATGCATCGGTTCGATTAATCAAGGGGCCGAAACGGCCGATCGTAATCCAGGATCAAAGGGCAGAAGTACTGGCCAGTTTAGGGTGCGTGGATTTTGTGGTGATGTTTGACGAAGCGGATCCGCTAAAGCTTATTGAAACGTTAAAACCCGATGTGCTGGTAAAAGGGGAGGACTGGACCGAAGAAAATATTATCGGTGCCGGGTTTGTCAAATCAAATGGCGGCAACGTCGCACGGATTAAGTTCGTCGACGAAACCTCCACCAGCGGTATTATAGAGCGGATAGTTAAAAGATATCGCTAAGTTTTTTTTGAGCGATCACCTGAATTTTGCATGTTATGGAGCGTTATCGATTTGATTTTAGCCACCCAAAACGGAACCTCTTTTTACCAGTTTGAAAATCTGGCGGCCTGTCAGGGAGTCGATCATCGAATTTTTACCCGCAACAACGGTCACAGCCCGCCGCCGTTTGCAAGTTTGAACGTCACCTTCGGCATCGGTGATGAAGCAGACAATGTCCGCCGGAACCGGGGCATTATCTGCCGCAGTATGGCAGCAGCCGAGATTGTATTTGCCCGGCAGGTCCACGGAAGCAAAATTGCAGTTCTGACCGAAGAAAACCGGGGCCGGGGAAATCACCCGGTTGATGAACCGTTTACGGCAGATGCGATGGTGACGGACCTGCCCCAAAAATACCTGGTCATCCAGGTGGCTGACTGCCAATCGGTGCTCATGTATGAACCGTTGCGGCGGGTGATAGCCAATGTGCATAGCGGATGGCGGGGCAGTATCCAAAACATCATCGGTCGCACCGTTGAAATGATGAAGCAACATTTTGATTGCAGCCCCGGACTCATCCAGGCCGGTATCGGGCCCTCGTTGGGACCTTGTTGTGCCGAATTTATCAATTATAAAGATGAAATTCCCAAAGCCCACTGGAGCTATAAGGATTCAAACGATCATTTTGATTTCTGGTCCATCAGCCGTGATCAACTTTTACATGCCGGTGTACCGGCGAAAAATATAGAATTAAGCCGAATCTGTACCCGCTGCCGCACCCGGGAATTCTTTTCCTACCGCGCTGAAAAAAAAACCGGCAGATTCGCGGCAGTTATCGGGCTTAAATGATTGAGAAAGAAGTCATGTTTCAGCAACAAGTAAAGGTATTATTCAACCACCAGGTCGGTCCTGCTTATTACAAAATCGGACTGGCATGTTCCGAGCATTTCGCGATGGCCAAAGCCGGCCAATTCATCATGCTGCGAATTACCCGCCAGACCCAGCCTTTATTGCGGCGGCCGTTTTCGATTTATAATCTGATCATGGCCGACGGCGTGGCCCAGGGCCTTGAGGTGTTGTACAAGGTTGTGGGGCAGGGGACCGCCCTGCTGGCACGGCAACAACCCGGGCAGATTGTGGATGTCCTTGGACCCCTGGGGACCGGTTTTCTGATCCCCCGTCAGGCCCGGCGCATATACTTTGTGGCCGGCGGAATCGGGGTGGCGCCGCTGGTTTTTCTGGCTTCTCAGCTGAGTCGCCGCGGTCTCGATCTTTCAGATTGTCGGGCATTTATCGGTGGTCGCAATAAAGAAGACCTCTTATGTCAGAATGAATTCATACAGCTCGGGGTTGCGGTGCAGACCACCACCGATGACGGCAGTGCCGGCGATCAATGCCTGATTACCCATCCGTTGGAAGTCGTCTTGGAGCAGATAACACCCGATATCATCGTCGCCTGCGGGCCAATGGAAATGCTGACCTGCGTTATCGGCATAACCGAAAAATACAAGGTACCGTGCCAGATTTCCATCGAAACCATGATGGCCTGCGGCATGGGGGCCTGTCTGGGTTGTGCGGTTGAGGCTCGGGACCAGCCGGGTCACTACCGGCATGCCTGTCAGGACGGACCCGTTTTTGATGCCATCGAGCTTAAAATTTAACCCATTTTTGAAAACGCATTCAAATTGGATAAATTATGAATTTTACGTTGACTTGCAACGAATCCTTTGTTAGGTACTGTACCTTTAAATCGCTCTGGTTTCAGACTTTCCTATGTCAGAGAGGGTGTCCTTTCAATGAAAAGAGAAACCAGACGCGCGTATAAGGAGCTGGCATACTACAGCAGCCTCGGCATCTCGATAGCGCTTGCGATTTTTATCGGTTTGGGGATCGGGGTCTGGTTGGATCGAAAATTTGATACATCGCCCTGGCTTACGCTGATTTTCTTATTATTTGGAATCATTGCCGGTTTTCGAAACATCGCGCTGGCTATTAAACGAGCCCGCCAGTTATAAGGATTATAGGTAGACGAGCGCAGGCAGAGATCAACACCGTGGAAATTCAAAAGCGCATACTGACATTTGTGACCCGCTCAAACTGGATCCTGTTTTTGGTGGCCAGCAGCCTGGGGTTTTTGCTGTTACCCGCTGATTTTGCCCGGGGTGTTCTTTTTGGCGGTCTGTTGGTTACCGTAAATTTCCATCTGTTGGCCGGTACACTGCGAAAAGCACTGACCCCCCCGCATCTTTCCTCCCATAATGTTGTTATTGCAAAATATTTTCTGCGATTCATCGGCAGCGGATTTTTCATTTTTATCCTGATTGCCGGAAACTTTGTCAATCCTCTGGGACTTATCATCGGACTTTCCGTTGTGGTATTCAGCATCATGCTTGCGACCTTGTGTGAAATCACCAAACTTATTTTCAAGGAGGCGGTATAAGGATGGAACACCCCTATCTATTTTTAGTCAAGCTGTTTGAGTCGATCGGGCTGGGGCATTTTGCGCATGCCTATCCGCACGTAATCTATTCCTGGTTTGCTATCCTTTTGCTGATCATTTTTGCGGTGTTGGCGACCCGCAGAATTGAGATGGTTCCCACCAAAGGGCAAAACTTTTTTGAAATCATTATCTCGGGGATGGAAGAGTTTATGGTCGATATTACCGGCGAAGAGGGACGCTGGTTTTTTCCCATTATCGCCACCATTTTTATTTATATCGCAACCTGCAACCTAATGGGACTCATTCCAGGCTTCTATCCTCCTACGGCCAGCATCAATACGACCGTATCCTGTGCAATTCCGGTGTTTATCTTTACGCATTTTATCGGTATCAAGTACCATGGCATCAAATATATCAAACATTTTCTGGGGCCCGTATGGTGGCTGATTCCAATCATTCTGCCGATTGAGCTCATCGGGCATCTGGCAAGAGTGCTGTCGCTTTCCTTCCGGCTTTTCGGCAACATTACCGGCCATGAGCTGGTGCTGGCCATTTTATTCATGCTGGCCGGTGCGTTCTTTGCGCCGCTGCCGATCATGGCCATGGGAATTTTTGTGGCATTGGTTCAGGCTTTCGTCTTCTTTCTGTTGTCGATTATGTATTTTGCCGGCGCCATGGAAGAGGCACATTAAAAAATTGAATATTTTCGATTGAAGATTGAATATTTAATGTCCGCCTCCGGCGGATCGATTTAACAAAATATCATTTTTTGAAGACGGAGCGAAGCGACATCCATAAATCTTCAATTTTCAATCTTCATTCTTCAATGCTTTCGATGGGTGAAATGGAAGAAGCCCAATAACACATCAAACAAGAGGAGGTAAACTAGAGTATGGAAACAAAAGCATTAGAGTTTTTTATCGCGTGCGTGACAGCGGCCGGTTTCGGAATTGCGATCGCGGCATTTGGTTGCGGTATTGCCCAGGGTATCGGACTGCGGGCGGCAGTGGAAGGTATTGCCCGGAACCCCGAGTCATCCGGTAAAGTTACCGTTACCATGCTGATCGGTCTTGCCCTGATCGAATCGCTGTGTATTTATGCGCTCGTCGTTGCTTTGATCCTTATTTTTGCGCATCCCCAGGCAGCCTCAATTGCCGCTTTGTTTGCTCATTAACAGCAGACGATGTGCCGGTTTCACCAAAAAGGCTTTGTCCGCTATGCGGACACAGCCTTTTTTTTGGGCATTGTAAACCGGATAATTCTTTAGTTTCCCCATATCCTGCCGATATAGCCCTTACAGGGGTAACACCACCATTCGTATTCAGCCCGATATATTCGTAGACAAAATAGGATCGATTTTCGCTAAATCAATGCTGCACTGTATTTAGAGGATATTTTTGCCAACATAAGAGGCTTCAAAGGTCATACAGGTGATTGACGATGGATGAACAACAAATCCTGAAACAGTTAAATAAAATTAAGGATATTCCGACGCTTCCGACCATCGTGTTTGAATTGAATAAGCATCTGGAAGATCCTGAGACCTCCATTGCCAAAGTCTGTGAAACCATTGAAAGAGATCAGGCGATGGCGCTCAAAATTCTAAAGCTTGTCAATTCGGCATTCTATGGTTTTAAATCCAAGGTCAGTGATGTTAAAACCGCCGTGATCCTGCTGGGCTTTAATGCGGTTCGCAACGCGATAGTTTCCGTTTCGATTATCAATACCCTGCCCAACAATATTTTGTTTCAGGATTTTGAAATGATAGCCTTTTGGAAGCATTCCCTGGCGGTGGCCGTGACCAGTAAAAATATTGCCCAGAAGGCCGGCGGCGAATCACCGGATAATTGCTTTGTCGGCGGTCTGCTGCACGATGTCGGTAAAGTAATTATGGCACAATACTTTCAGGACCTGTTTGTCAAAGTCTGGACCACCATGCAAAATGAAGGTGTGTCCTTTCACGAAGCCGAGCAACATGAGCTGCCGGTTGATCATGCCATGATCGGCGCCTATCTGGCCGAGCGCTGGGCGCTGCCCAAGGGCCTGTTTGATGCGATTCGCTGGCACCAGGATTTTCAGCCCGGGATTCCCAACGCAAATTTTGTGATGATCATTTATCTGGCCAACATTCTGGTTAACAGCTATGATGAGAATCCGGATTGCGCCATAGATATGTCAACCCTGCATCCGGATGCGGTGAGGTTTTTGATGGAACATTTGGAAGACCTTGCGGATTGGTATTACGGCCTGACTGATGAAATCGAGGCGGCCTACGCCCTGTTTCTGGATCCGGAATTTTAAAAGAAATCGGAAGTTGGAATGCGGAAGTCGGAAAGATGACTGAAGTCGGAATGTTCGAGCCTCGCGCATCGTGTAAAGCAGTTAACGCCCCAGCTTTCACCTTTTGCTCTATAGGCATTGCCTAATACCTATTACCCAATACCTTCTGCCTGACCGCTAGCCTTTCAGCTTTCAGCATTGAACTTTGAGCTTGCACGAATAGTGCGTCCTCCCGCATTCAGCATCTAGTATCCAGAAGCCAGCATCACTTATCCAGTATCTTTCTCAGGTACTGCCCCGTGTAGGAGTCGCTGATGGCGCAGATTTCTTCCGGTGTCCCGCAGCCGATGACATAGCCCCCCTCATCTCCGCCTTCCGGACCCAGATCAATGATATGGTCAGCGGTCTTGATGACCTCCATATTGTGCTCGATGACGATGACGGTGTTGCCGGCATCCACCAGTTGAGTGAGCACCTCCAGCAGCCGGCGGATATCATCGGCATGCAGGCCCGTGGTTGGTTCATCCAGAATATAAACCGTTTTGCCGGTGCCCTTTTTACTGAGTTCCCGGGAAAGCTTTACCCGCTGGGCTTCTCCGCCGGATAAGGTGGTGGCCGGTTGCCCGATTTGGATATATCCCAATCCCACCTCCACCAGGGTTTTCAGTTTTGACCTTATTTTTTCAATCCGCGAGAAAAACGCTGTGGCCTGATTGACGGTCATCTCGAGGACTTCCTTGATGTTCTTGCCTTTGTAACGAATTTCCAGGGTCTCACGATTATATCGCTGACCCTGGCACACATCGCAGGCAACATAAACATCCGGCAAAAAGTGCATTTCGATCTTGATGATCCCGTCGCCCTGGCAGGCTTCACATCTGCCGCCCTTGACATTGAAGCTGAAGCGTCCCGGTTTATAACCCCGCATGCGGGCTTCAGGCGTGCGGGAGAAAAGATCTCTGATAAAGGAAAAAACACCGGTGTAGGTGCCGGGGTTGGATCGCGGTGTGCGGCCGATGGGTGACTGGTCGATATTGACGATCTTATCCACGTCTTCAATCCCCCGTACCCGGTTGTGTACGCCGGCCGGGATTCTTTCCTGGCGAAGTTTTTGAAGCAATGCGGGGTACAGGGTTTCCAGGACCAGGGTGGATTTACCCGATCCGGACACGCCCGTGACACAGGTAAAGCAGCCCTGGGGAAAAGCAACCGTGATATTTTTTAAATTGTTTTGCGAGGCACCTTCGATAATTATTTCATTTTTTGGGGCCTTGCGCCGGACCGTCGGGATATCAATGGACCGGCGGCCGGATAAGTACTGACCCGTCAGGGAGGCCTCATGCGCCAGCAGTTCGGCAGGTTCTCCCGCAAAAACCACATGCCCGCCGTTAACCCCGGCACCGGGGCCCATGTCCACGACATAGTCGGCGGCGCGAATGGTCTCCTCATCATGTTCGACCACCAGCACCGTATTGCCCAGATCACGCATTTTAAAAAGGGTTGCCAGCAGACGCGCATTATCCTTCTGGTGCAGCCCGATGCTGGGCTCGTCCAGCACATACAGCACCCCGGTGAGCTTGGAGCCGATCTGAGTGGCCAGACGAATCCGTTGACTTTCGCCACCCGACAAAGACTGGGCGGCGCGATTGAGGGTCAGGTATGACAGACCGACACTCTGTAAAAAACCAAGCCGTTCAACGATTTCCCGCAGGATTCTTCTGGCAATGATTTCTTTTTTACCATCCAATCTGAGATCCAAAAAAAAGTCGCGCGACCTGGCCACCGATAGGGCCGTGATCTGAAAAATATTGAAGTCGTTGATTTTTACTGATCGGCCGGCCCGATTTAATTTGGTTCCGTTGCATTCCGAGCAGGGTCGAAAGTTCATGTATTGCTTTATTTCTTCGCGAATATAGTTGGAATCCGTTTCGCGGTAGCGCCGGGCCAAATTGGGAATAACACCTTCAAAGGGTTTCTGATAGGTGTAGCGGCGACTGCCGCGTTCGAAATAAAAGCTGATCAATTGCTTGCCGGAGCCGTACAGCAGGATATTTTTAAAATCTTCCGTCAGGTCATGATATGGCGTATAAATATCGCTGCCGTAGTGTTTGGTCAATGCATCCAAAAATTCAATAAAATGCATGCTGTTTCTTTTGGCCCAGACACTGACGGCTCCTTCCCGTAAAGATAACTCACGATTCGGAATGATAAGGTCAGGATCCAATTCGGTGGTCCACCCCAAACCATCACAGTTCGGACATGCGCCCTGGGGGGAGTTAAATGAAAAACTGGCCGGCGTAAACTCCGGGTAGCTGATTCCGCATTGAATGCAGGCGGATTTTTCACTGTACAGGATGGTTTCCCGATCGGGTATGAGAACTGAGACGATCCCGCCGGCCTGGGCTAATGCCAGTTCCAGGGAATCCGCCAGTCGTTTGCGAATTGCTTCTTTGATAATCAGACGGTCAACGACCACGTCGATATCATGTTTTTGGGTCTTGGCAAGTTTGCCGACCTCCTCAATCTCCCGGATCTCACCGTCAATGCGAACCCGGGCAAACCCTTCTCGTTTCAACCGCCCGAACAGCTTTTCATGGCTTCCTTTTTGACCGCTTAGCAGAGGCGCCAGGATCATTACCCGGGTACCTTCGGACAGAGACATAACGCTGTCAACGATTTGATCGATGGTTTGGGATGAGATGGGGCGACCGCACCGATAACAATGGGGAGTCCCAACCCTGGCGTAAAGCAGGCGCAGGTAGTCATATATTTCCGTGACGGTACCGACAGTCGAACGCGGATTGTGGCTGGCTGTCTTTTGCTCAATGGCGATGGCGGGCGAAAGACCCTCGATCAGGTCCACATCGGGCTTGTCCATGCGTTCCAAAAACTGTCGGGCATAGGTTGACAGAGATTCGACGTACCGACGCTGGCCTTCGGCGTAAAGGGTGTCGAATGCCAGGGTCGATTTGCCGGAACCGGACAGACCGGTGATAACCACCAGTTTGTTGCGCGGCAATTCAATATCAATATTTTTAAGATTGTGCTGTCGGGCACCCTGGATGGTGATATATTCGGATGTCATAATGTTGTTTACCCGGTTCCAAAAATTAATTCAAACAATTTTGCTGCAATTAAGACATTTAGCCGGCTGCGATCCGCTAAGCGCCTATTCTGACTGCAGTTTAGCTAGACCGAAAGTTATGAACAATTTTTATAATATCTTTTTTAAAAATTAAAGAGAATAGGAGCTAATTCGAGATTTCGCAAGAAGTCCTGATTGTTTATAACTAGAGGAAATTGGTGGATATGCTTAGAATACTTGCAAAAATTTATCCATATAAAAAGTTTGTAATTAAGAGTAGTTGTCAGGCGATCTACAAATAATATAAATGAAAACGGGTAGATAAAAATTGTTCAAAATTAATTGGACATAGATCTTAAAATCGTGTTTTTCCGGTTTGACACAAATTGTCGAATGCCATAAATGAAGCTCATGTTTTCTTCTGGCTAGCGAACCTGATGTAAACCTTCCCAACCCATAACTTCATAAGTTTTGTTTTATAGATAACCTTGCGGCAGATTTAGCCGCAAAACATTAGCTTATCTTGAGAGCCGAATAACGATTAAGAAACATACGCCCTATGGAAGCCGTCTGGAACAACGTAAAATCTGTCATAAAAAAACGCGTCCCCGGTCACAGCTATAAGATTTGGATCGAACCGTTGAAGGTTCAAAAAAACGAAGACAGTGTCTGGGTTGTGTACTGCCCCAATTTCTTTTCCCGCAAACGGGTCCAGGGACTTTACGGTGCGATGATACAAAACGCCATGCAACATGAGCTGGGCCGGGACTGCGAGCTGGTGTTTGAAATCACCAATACGTCCAACGGGTCGAAACCCAAAGTCGCCGAGGATTTTCAATTGCCGCTGCCGAATGATAATGTCCGTCCATATAACGGCCGATTTCTGCGAAGGGATTTTACCTTTGATCAGTTTGTTGTCGGCAGCAATAATGATTTTGCCTATTCAGCATCCCTTGCACTGGCCTCGCGCCGGGATACCCAGCAAAATGCCTTATTCCTGCTGTCCAAGACCGGCATGGGAAAAAGCCATCTGTCCCAGGCAATCGGGCATCACATTTTGTCCATCGATCCCAGGGATCGGGTGTATTACATCACCGCTGAAGATTTCAGCAATGAGATGGTGCGGGCCTATCGGCATAATGCGATTGACAAATTCAAGGAAAAATATCGCAACCGGTGTGATGTTTTGCTCCTGGAGGATGTCCATTACCTCAGCGGCAAGGAGCGGACCCAGATTGAGCTTGCGTTGACCCTTGATACACTTTTTGAATCCGGCCGACGAATCATTTTTTCCAGTTGTTATCTGCCGGCCGAGATTCCCAAACTTAATGATAAACTCAGATCGCGATTATCCTGCGGCCTCATTTCAGCCATCGATCCGCCAAATTTCAGGACCCGGGTGCGCATCCTGCAAAAAAAAGTCGGGATGTACGATTACCATCTTCCTGATAACGTGATTCAATACTTGGCGGGCGAGTTGACCGATGATGTTCGCCAGCTTGAAAGCGGACTCAACGGCGTTGCCGCAAAATCTTCCCTGCTGGGAATCCCGGTTGACGTCCAACTGGCTGAAAGCGTGGTCAAAAATATTGTTCGCCAGCGCCAAAGCATCACCATTGATGTGATCAAGAATTTGGTGTGCAAATACTACCATGTCAGCCTGGAAGATATAGTTTCCCGCTCCCGTAAACAAAACCTCGTCAGACCCCGGCAAATGGCCATCTATCTGGCCCGGCACTTCACGGATGCGCCCTTGCAGACGATCGGAAAAGCGTTCAATCGCTACCATGCCACGGCACTGCATTCGATTGGCTGTATTGAACGCGGGCTGAAACAGGACAGCTCGATTCAAAAACAGGTGGGATTCTTCCGCCAGAAGCTGGAGAGTGGTAAATTTTAGGAATGACGATTGCCGAATGACGAATTATGACAGTCGCTGCGCGCCATCTTTTAATGAAAAAAGTGACAACGTTGCTTAGCTGATACATGTAGAGTCGGCCAGCGTGTCAACTTTTAGCGGACAGCCGCGGTGGACTAACCAACTCTTCGCTCCATCAAAAAAGATAGAATTCCTTAATTCGCCATTCGCCATTCGCCATTCGCCATTCGCCATTCGCCATTCGCCATTCGCCATTCGTCGTTCGTCGTTCGTCGTTCCCTAAATTTCCAGCAGCCCAATCATCTCCTCATGAATATGCCCGTTGGTTACCAGGATTTCCTGATCCCCCAGTTTAAATGGCTGATCCGAAAACGTGGTCACGCTTGCGCCGGCTTCGGCCGCGATCAGGGCGCCGGCTGCAGTATCCCACGGTTTCAGGAATTGCTCCCAGAAACCTTCAAAGCGGCCGCAAGCCACGTAACATATATCAAGGGCGGCCGAGCCTAATCTGCGAACAGCTTGCGAGGCTTTCAGGCAATTGCCGTAGCGGGCCATTATCGGTTCAAATACTTTCCGGACATGATATGGAAAGCCGGTCACCAGCAGGCTTTCGGAAACCGCTGTGGGTGTGGAAACCCGTATCGGTCGACCGTTGAGTTGCGATCCCTGCCCGCGCAATGCGGTATACAGCTCTCCGTCGACCGGATTCAAGACAACCCCCAGCACAATATCATCCCGGTAGGTCAAGGCAATCGATATGCAAAAAATCGGGACCTGATGCGCAAAATTCACCGTGCCGTCCAGTGGATCAATAACCCACCTGAATTCGTCGTTGCCGTCTTTCTGGCCCGCTTCCTCGCTCAAAATCGAATGCTCCGGAAATCTGGCACGAATGCATGAAATAATCTCTTTCTCGGATTCGGTGTCGGCCTCGGTAACGATTTCCACGGCATCCTTTTTATAAATGCGGGAGATGTTGCCGAATCGTGAACGCAGTATTCCGGCTGCTTGATAAGCGGCTTTAACGGCGACTTGTTTACAGGGGTCAAGATCCATCAATATAATCCCTTATTTGAAGTTGAAAGTCGGAATGCGGAGGTGGGAAAGAATGCCGAAGTCGGAAAGCTTGAATCTACTTTCCACATCAACCGTCTACCATACTCCCGGCATCCTTTACCGTGCGCATCGCGTCTGGTGCTTATTGTCATTTGCCTCCACCTCCAGCCTCAAACCTGACGCATCCCATTTTACCTCGCACCGCTCACTTTTTTTCTTTTTCCGATTTCCGCATTCCCACTTCCGAATTCTCTATAATTGTTTCGATATTCGCAATCAACGGCCTCAATGTTGATTTTGAACGGGCTGATATGGCGGTGCCCTCGAGTTGCCGGCACAACCGTGAACAGGTTTGCGGATCAACCAGATCCATTTTGTTCAAGACCCTCATCGTTGTAGTTTTGTTCAAATTCAGATCTGCCAGTATTCTTTCAACGGACTTGATCTGTTCTTCGTAGCGAGGATTGCTGATGTCGATGACATGCAGCAGTAAATCGGCATTTTCAAGTTCTTCCAGGGTGGCACGAAAAGCGACCATCAGGTCCTTGGGCAGATCCCTGATAAACCCGACCGTGTCGGTGATAATCACTTCAATATCTCTGGGGAAGCGCAGGCGCCTGCTGGAAGGATCGAGGGTGGCAAAAAGTCGCCTTTCGGCCGCCACATTGCTTTGGGTCAGGGTGTTGAGCAGGGTCGACTTGCCGGCATTGGTATACCCGATTATGGATATGACCGGCAGTTCCTTCCTGACCCGCTGGGCCTTTTGTTGTCCTCTATGCCTTCTGACCGATTGCAGGGATTTTTCCAGACGGGCGATACGATCACGAGCTCGGCGGCGATTGATTTCCAATTTTGTTTCACCCGGGCCGCGCCCGCCGATGCCTCCGGTCAGGCGCGACATGGCCGTATTTTTCGTCACCAGACGGGGCAGTAAATATTTTAACTGGGCCAATTCGACCTGCAGTTTGCCTTCCCGGGTCTGGGCGCGTTGGGCAAATATATCCAGAATCAACTGGGTTCGATCAATTACTTTGAAATCGATCCGATTCGTAATCGATCGTATCTGGGAAGCGCTGAGTTCCTGATCGAAAATGATCATGGTCGCCGCTTCCTGCAGCGCCTGAATCGCCAGGTCCTGAAGTTTGCCGCGGCCGATTAATAATCGCGAATCAGCAGTGCTGCGATGCTGCACCACCGTCCCCACCACTTCGATGCCGCCGGAAAAGGCCAGCTCCAGCAGTTCGGCCATCGACTCCTCGGATTCCGATTTCGTCGTGGATGTTACACTGACCAGCAAGGCGCGTTCAGTGTACGAGTCGGCTTGATGACCGATGCTGACACGGGAAAGCTCTTCTTCCAAGGCCTGGATGAGGGACTGGCAATCGATGTCCAGGCCGCCCGGATTCAACGGCGGCAGAATCTGATAAGGTTTTTGATCGGATTGCAGGGGCATGATGTGCGCGGCATGGACTTTTTGGGGTATGCCTTCGTCGTCGCTGGTGATCACTGCCATCATGTCCAATCGCAACAGCGATAGGTCCGTCAAGTCATCGGCGCTCAGCGCCTCATGGTTCAGATGCGTGTGGATGCATCGCAAACCTATTAAGCGTCCGGGAGCGGCCCGATAGGCACTGGAATTGGGGATGACAATTTTTTTGTTGTCCCCCACGATCACAAACGCGACTTTGCTGCGGCGGTTTATCATGATTCCGATCTGGCGGCGGATTTCACGTGACAGGCGGCCGAGGTCGCGCGCGAGCTCCGGGGTGATCAAAAATTCCGGCGGAATGCGGCGGCGGTATAAATTGCCGAGCCTTTTAACTTGATTGGCCTTCAGGCCGGTGATATTTCCGTAAAGCTTTTTCAAATCAGCCTCTGGCTAAAGCTTTTTCAGAGGCCTGATTTTCAAAACGTGTGTAGGAATTAAGGAATGACAAATAAACATCTCCCGTCGGGCCGTTACGTTGTTTTGACAGCAAAATTTCAGCCGTCCCGCGATGGGGGTTGTCTTCTTCTTTATTGTATACTTCATCGCGGTAGATGAACGCAACGACATCTGCATCCTGTTCCAAAGCCCCGGATTCCCTCAGATCGGAAAGTCGAGGTCTTTTGTCGGTACGCTGTTCAAGCATTCGGTTGAGCTGGGATAGCGCCATAACCGGCAATTCCAGCTCTTTAGCGAGAGCTTTTAAAGACCGGGATATTTCAGAAATTTCCAGATCTCTGCGTTCGGCGCTGGATCGTCCCTGCATGAGCTGCAAATAATCGATGATGATTAAACCAATATTTTTGTCCATTTTAAGGCGCCGGGCCTTGGCGCGGATTTCCATGGCCGACAGGCTCGGAGAATCGTCGATATAGATCGGGCACTCAGACAGGATCCCCGCCGCGTCGGTTAGTCGGTGCCAATCCTCCATGCTGAAAAAACCGCCCCTTAAGCGGGATGAATCAATGCGCGCTTCCGAACAGAGCATGCGCAGCGACAATTGCTCTTTGGACATTTCCAGTGAAAAAACGGCCACCGGGATATTGGCGTCCACGGCCGCATTGCGGGCGATATTTAATGCCAGCGCGGTTTTGCCCATACTGGGACGGGCGGCTAGGATGATCAGATCCGAGTTTTGCAACCCGGAGGTCAGCGTATCGAGCTGGGTGAAACCCGTCGGGACGCCGGTTACCAGGCTGCGATTACCCTGCTTTTCCTCCAGGGTTTCAATGTTGCCGAGAATGATTTTGCTGAGCGGGTAAAAAGACTGCCGGGCTTTTTTTTCGGAAATTTCGAAAACCGCCGATTCTGCAAAATCGACAACATCTTCGGCCTCACCTCTTTCTTCGAAGCAGCGCTTTATAATGGCGTTGGCCTTCTCAATCAACCGTCGCAATGATGCCTTGTCGTGAATGATTTTAGCGTAATGCCGGGCATTGACTGCCAGCGGGACCGTATCCACTAGCCGCGCCAGGTAACTGGCGCCGCCGATGTCCTCCAGCTGCCCCTTTTCCTTTAATTTATTGGCCAGCGTGACAAGATCGACCGGCTCGGCTTTGTCGAACAAATCGGTTATGGCGGCGTAGATTTTTTGATGGGCAGTACGGTAGAAATCCGGCGGTCCCAGGACTTCGATGACATCAAGCAAGGCATCGTTGTCGATCAGAATGGCACTGATAATGGATTCTTCCGCTTCAATATTTTGCGGCGGCAGCCCATAGGGTGCGGGATCTTTTGATGTTGACCGATCGTAGTCGGACATGGTTCCTCTGCCAGGCAGACGCGTGGTTGTTTTGCTGTTTTGTCACCGGTGAATTAAACAGCCCGGTGTCTTGCATTGCCATCGAATTTTACAGCTGGTAAGACAGATAACATTAGATGATAAAATTCCACAAGCCTTAACAGCTTACCAACTTATGAGCTATGAGCTTGTCCCACTCACTCGGGTATTATTTCAACGGTAATTTTGGGCTCGACTTCCTTGTAGACCCGAATGGGAATTTTGTAACTGCCGAGGGCTTTGATCGGTTCTTTGAGAAGTATCATTCTTTTTTCTACCACAATATTCTGGCCGGTCAGGGCATCAATAATATCCCTGACCCCGACCGAACCGTAGAGCCGGTCTTCCTCGCTGACTTTGGCCGTGATCTGACAGGAGACCCCTTCCAGTTTTTCAGCCATTTCCTCAGCCAATTTACGCTCTTTGGCAATCTGGATTTCAAATTTGGCCCGCTCCTGATCCAGCCTGCGACGATTTTGCGGTGTTGCCAAAACGGCCTTGTCCTGGGGCAGCAGGTAGTTGCGGGCATATCCAGCGGCGACTTTGACTTCGCTGCCGATAATTCCCAGAGAATTGATTGTTTCTTTTAAAATTACTTTCATTCTTATAACCTCCGCATTTTAATTGAATATTGCTAGCCGGCCTGTTTTTCCAATCTTCTGAAATTGACCCACAAATCAAAAAATCCAAGACCGATGACCGCCAGCAAGATCAGATGCTGCACGGCAATCAGGGCGTACAAAAAAAAACGAATAAACCGGGGAAGGCGCTTTTTCTCAAAATAAAAAGACACAATCGCGATCCCCTGAAAGAAGTACACCGTCATCAGGATCAGCAAACCGTTTTGGCCGACTGTATTGATGGTCGTGCCCGGCACAAATAACGCCAGACCGCAACCGATAACTCCCCACACCAGATATTCGGGGGCCTTCCACATGTTCAACGGGCCAAAATCGGGATAAGACAGCAAGCGACGTTTGAGCACCGGTCGCGCAATAAGAATATTAGTCCAGGCGACAAATAGGGTTGCCGCGGTGACCATGGCGGGAATGATCTGTACAATAAGGGGCTGAATCTCTGCCAGGAAGCGATCAATCAGGCGGATGTTTTCTTCCGACATTCCCATGCTCTGATACAACACCATTGTCAGTTTCAGATTTTGGGTAACATAATTTGATACAATGGCGTAAATACCGTCGCCGTACAGAATGCTGTAGACGACCAGCCCCATAAATCCGGAAATCAATACCGCACCGGTTGCGTAAAGTATCGTTTTTTCGATTGAATAATTCCATTTTATCAGCTCACCCAATATGAATCCGATCAGCAACAGTTCGGCGAAAAACAAAACATCCGCGGACAAGCCGCCGATCACCACAAACAGGATCGAGCCTGAAATTACCGGCACCAGCGCTCCATTTTTCCGGCCCAGCTTTAGACGGTAATAGAGAATCGGCAGTGGAATAATCAGCGCTCCAAAAAACCCGATGACCGGAATAAACACCGCTACAAAAAAAATCAGGCTTGTAATTAAAACGCCACTGACAATATCCCTTGCCATTGTTTTTTCCTAATTAAGCCTCTCTAAAAAAAAGCCCATTCGGAGGTGCAAACTGTTCCTTGAAAACTGAAGCATGTTGTTTGATCCACACCTGGTACCGGAATTTTTCATGGCGCTGTAATAAAGCGGACGTCGAGGTCCTAAACCCGCCACAGGAGGGCTTGTCCGCCTCAGGCGGGGATCTCCCGGATCCTGTCGAAAACCTTCATTTACCAGATGATATCTGAAATCCCGCATTGCAGAAGGCGGCATGGATGAATCTGTAAACGGCAGTCGCCTTTGATCACGATCGTTAAGCGCTTTATCGTGTCGATTCAAGACCGGGGCTTATCTCCGATTTGCCGGACAGCTGCAATCCATAACTTAACGCAGATCGACAGATCCAACATATGGCAGAAAGGCTATCGTTCGGGCCCGCTTGATTGCGTGGGAGAGCGTTCGCTGATGCTTGGCACAACAACCGGACAATCTTCGGGGAATGATTTTACCGCGTTCGGTGATAAAATATCTCAAAGATTTAGGATCTTTGTAATTAATGATAAGACTTGCATCTGCACAGAACCGGCAAACTTTCCGGCGATGATATATTCGTTTTTTTCTCCTGGGTTTTTGGTCTCTTCTTTGGGATCTTGAAGGTGCGGCCATTTTTATGCCTCCTCTTTCTTTTCCGCTGGGGTTTTTTCCTCTGCAGATTCAGCAGGTTCGGAGGCCTGGGCCGCTTCCTCGACTGGCGGTTCCGGTTCGGCTGCTTCTTTTTTTCCTTCTACTTCAGCCTCTTCCTGACCTAATTCTGCAGACGCTGTTTCAGCTGGTGTTTCCTGCGATGCCATTTCAGATTCGCGCTGGCTGTCCGCTGCAGCCTTTTCTTCCTTGAC
>Ga0210064_1000486_pt1 | contig 18732 bp, 17 predicted proteins | sample Muzzi_CordC_D2_FD_185531 | JGI IMG/M metagenome (GOLD analysis project Ga0210064, IMG submission 185531) | Wetland microbial communities from San Francisco Bay, California, USA, that impact long-term carbon sequestration - Muzzi_CordC_D2 (SPAdes) | ecosystem: Environmental > Aquatic > Marine >...
AGTTCCGGATTCTCCAGGAGCATCCTCTGTAATGCCTGGTATGACTCGTCATTCAGGTAGTCTGCAAGGAGCCGGGTGAACAGAGGGGTCTCGAAGAATACCAATTTCATTGGTACAGTATACGCAAGTTGCGTATATTATCAAGGTTTCAAGTTGCAATTACTGCCGTGAGTAGAGTGGGTACCTCGAATAAACGTATTGTATGTTTTATGTCACACACTTGGCCATAGGTTGATTTGGCTGATCGAGAAGCTCAATCGATTGTTTATACCGCTCATTCCTGATAAAAGCTGCATAGGTCCTCTCAGTTGTTTTCACGGAGGCGTGTCCCAGCAGATGCTGAACATCGGTGATAGCTGCTCCTCTACTCAGTAACCTGGTAGCAAAGGTTTTTCGTAGACAGTGTGGTGAAATATCAGTCAGGCCTGTTCTTCTAAATGCCGCGGTCAGTGCGCAATTCTTTTTAACGGACTTATGTCCTTCGCATCGCCCGAGGAAAACATATTCTCCGTCAATAGTCTTCCTGCGATTCTGTAGCGTAAGCTGCAGCCGTTTGGTCATCGGAATAAAGTCATCATTCGATACTTTTGGTCGGTACACATAGATAACACCATTATCAAAATCCACATTTGACCATCGTAAAGTACAGGCTTCACCGATCCTAAAGCCAGCATCTGTCATTAATATGAAGATATGGGTCTATCCGGATTTCCCAACGGTATTTGGCTGATCCAATGACTTGATTTCAAACAAAAGCGCGGGTCTCATTCCCTCTGTTGATTGGCGTCGACGAGAAGGAGGAGAGACCATCGGCGACCTCGATATCCCTGCGCAGATTCCCAGCCATTTGCGTACACTGTAAATGAGGCCATAAACTCTATGAAACAGCTATCTCAGTGCAATTCATTGGTTGGGAGTTCCGGATATAGCCTCAATAAACACATCAATAGGGTCAGACTCGATTGATATTTCGCTGCACGCGGAAAGCACTTGAATTCCGGCCCGCTCCTATGGATTCTAGTCTTGCCGGAAATGAGAACATCAACAATACCCAAGGGTTACCTGCGATTAGCTGTTGTCGATAATGGTAATGGATTTTATTGCCAAGCTGGCCGGTGGGTTTTCTACATCTGCGTTGAGACGTGCCGTGTCTGCGGAGGTACAGCGAAGGTGATTGCTTGTATCGAAGACCCGGTGGTCATTAAGAAGATCCTGACATACCTGGAAGAAAAATTGCCGACGCGAGCCGTGCACCTGTTACCGAATAGTCGAACGCCCCCCCTTAGTCCGATCTGTTCGGATGATTCAAGGAAGCATTCTCGTGCAACCAATGTTGCTGCATTGCGCAGATGCAACAGGGTCTCAATTTGCCTGGAGGCATTAATTGGCAGGGGAAAGGGCAAATGATCTGAATTTATACAGGTCAGTGCGGCTAAATTAGGCAGGATTTCGGTATGATCAGGCCGGAAAGTGGTGGCAGCGACTGCACAATGGAGGCGGGTTTCAGGGAAAATAGCGTTTATTCAACCTATACTCCGGCGAACGGCATCAATATCCTAAAGCGATGAATTATTTTTGCGGGGAGCCTGAGTTGCTACGCACTAGGAAGAGCCGTCCAGCAGCCTGTTACTTGAATGACATGTAGATCTCATCTTCGTCCCTACCATTACCCTGATAAACCGTGAAGCTGTGCTTGCGCAGATCGGCCTTCAAGGTCGCAGTGGCTTCTGGATGTTGCCATGTGATGTGTAACCGATGCCGCTTGCTCTTTAATATCTTCATCTCACCGTCGAATGCAGGTGAAACGTTGCGCAACCGGATCAGGTCGAGCTGGTCCCGTACGATGGGGCGTTTCAACCCTAGTTCGATATCAATTATCTCGAGAGTGGTGCGGTTAATCTCCTTGTGTCCCGCGGTACGTCCACGTTTTGCCGCAGCATAGTCGTTTGTGCCTGCAAAAAGATCCAGATACCACACCTGCGGAAGTCCTGGCATGAACATCTGGATGGCCCGGGCCAGGCGCAACTTGCGCTCGTCCTCACCCAGTGCACTGAAAAAAGTCGCGTTAACCTGGTAGTAGTCGATTTTCTTACCATTGGCGCTGTAGAGGTTCTTCGTCATGCCGCCCCGATCGGTAATACATTTGATCGTGGCTTCTATGCGTTTGTCACCCAGCAAACCCTTCCTGTAAGTGCCGTTGACCTTCTTGCCGCGCAGGTCGAGCACAGGGATCCCGTCATGACATCCGAGCATGTTGATAGTCTGGTATCCCCTGGCCTTAATCTCCATTATCCAGCGCAACAGGGCTTTCTTATTGCCCCGTTCCAGCGCGTCGATGACGAGTCCAGGAAAGAAAAAATCGTATATCGGATAGCCTTCCTGTGCAATTTCCGCATGAATACCGGTTCCGTATTCAGCATGGATCTCTGGGAAGATCGTCAGCTTGTATTTTTGGGCAATGCTCCGCAGATGTTTAAGGTAATCCCAGGTACCGGGCCTGTTAAAGAAATTGGACTGGCCCGGTTCCTTGTGCAGGTATGCGAATGCATCCAGGCGAATAATTTTTGCTCCGTACTCGCTGAGTTTTCGAAGGGTTTCATCGTAGAACTCCCAGACCAGCTCCGAGCGGGCATTGAGGTCCATCTGACCCAGAAATTCACGCTTTCTGCAGACAACCGAGATCAACTCATCCCGGGTCAGTCTGCCATTGCTTTGGGCGATCTCCTCCATGTCAACGGCCTCCAGCTGCCCCTTGTTCTCGATAACCACCTTGATTGTCTGGGCAATATTCGATGCCTCCTGCGGGTCGAGTTCCTTGATGTGTTTGAAGTCCTCGGCCGTAATCTCATCGAACTCTACTTTTTGATAAAAGGTATTCCAGTACGACTGGAGGGATCCATCCGGGAAACGCATTTTCAGGATAGGCAGATCGGGCTTTCTCATAAACAACTTGTCCAGATGTTCCTTGTGCGGTACCACATGGTCATTTATTCCCATGGTACCGTGTGCCTTCCAGAACTCGTTCCAGTCGATGAAAAAATCCCGGTAGTGTGAATCGCTTCCTTTCTTCAATAAATCAATGAACTGTGGCGAGCGCACAGATAGATGATTAAGTACCATATCGAGCTTAATCTGGATGCCAAGCTCGTTGAGATCATTTAGATCTTCAGGCTTCACCAGATCTTCGTTGATGTTGTAATCGATAATTGAGAAGCCGCGATCCAGGTCACTGTTGAAAAAGGTAGGAAGAATATAGAACAATGAAAAGGCATCCTTGAGCTCGGGCCTCTTGAGTAATTCCACAGTGTCTGACAGGCTCTTGCCAATGCTGTCAGGATAGGCGTTAAGCATTACCCCTTTTGGAAGGGTTTGCGTCTTGAGCTTTGAAACATTATTCATGACGTATTCTTCTTGTTAATATGACTTCTTCAGATACATTCACAGCCTTTGTACGAGCAGATGCCACGCAGTAAACATTTTTGATACACAAAAACTACCTGACTGATAGTACAAGCTAATATAGATGTCAAGCGGAACAGGTTTAGCAGGGGTAGCGCTTGTTATTATCGATGGCCTGTCAGTGTTTATTTTAATCCCTGCCTGACCCTGCAGGGGAAGGCGAGCCGATTTCAGGCGATTTTCAACTCATGGTCGTTATTCTGAGGATATCGTAAATTGATACTCCATAGAAGTTCTCCATGTGAGCATAACCCTGTTTTGCGGATTGGCGGCGGGATATTATTGCTGATGGCTACAATGAAATTATGTAGCCACAAGCGATCCAGGAGGGAATTGAGCTATACAGAAGTCGACTCGTTATTTTTTAGCCCACCGTTTATGAATTGATGAGGCCTGGAAGTGCTCGTTTATTGTCTGAGGATCGACGTAGACATCCATAGGGATGTACTGGTGAGCTGATTGGTTGTCCAGCTTTTCAAGCTCAGACTTGCCTTTGAAGGAATCCAGTACCCAGTCCGTTTGACACATGCCGCTGCAAATAGTGGAATGCTGTGTTGCTTTGGTCATTAATCCGGCCCTCCTCAATATCGTTAAGTTGAGCGTGCTTGCGAAGACCTGCACTGGTCAGTCAAGGATTATATCACATCGGTCCAAATCAATTCTCACTCATTCATGGTGCATGGTAGCGATGTGGTTAACAAAACCACATACAGTCTTAATGCAGGAGATGAGAATATTGAATCTCGCTCAATGGCTGCTGATAGCTACTGTAATCCGAAGGCCATTCGCCAGTACTTTTGAGATCTTCCCATGAATATCAGGAACTTCAAGTCAGGGGCTGTCTTCCGATCTTCAGCGAAATCTTATATAGACCCGGACTAAAGTCTCCGATTTCCTTTTGCCGGTGATGTAGTAATAGCAAATAGCGTTATCGCAACTACCTGGATGCATGGGAACGGACTGTACACCATGGGTATAGTCGATGAGACAACATCCCCAACGAGCGTGAAATATGAAGATGATGTAAACAATTCAAAGGACTTTGTAATTGGCCAGATCCTGTTGCCGATTGATCCTGCTGGCATATGTGGATAATCGATTGTAGCTGATATTGTTTGACGCACCGGGTGGTCCGTCGTGATTATGTACGGGTCCCCCGGTGTTGGTTGCAAGCGGTTTCATTTAATCAGTGCTGTCAGCTGAAATATAGTGTCAGACATCTTGAACAGCACGTTTCAAGAAGCCAGAGGTTGTCGTGTTCTGGACAACCGGCAGGGAGCTGATGCTCAGGAAAGATTTCCAGGATCCGCTCCCACTGTCAGTTACCTGGCCGTAACACGCGTTCCATTATAGAAGCGCGTGTTCATTTTTTATCTGTTTTGTCCACGTCATTATCCATCACCGGCCGGGATTCTTCAGCATATTGCTGAGTTGCCTCACGTGCATGCTTCACCTTCAGCATCACGGTAAATGCCGAGGCATCACCAATCAGCGAACGCGCTGCGATTTCACCCGATACAACCGCGATCATGCCAGGAAGGATAATATTCAGATTGCCCGTCAACTCGATCAACGCAACCAGGGCAGCCAACGGTGCACGCAAGACAGCGCCCATCATCGCCACCATGCCAATCATGGCATAAAACCCGGAAGAGCCTGTATGAAGAGCAAGCCACCCGGAAAGCAACAATTCGGTGAACCCCCCGACAGCCCCGCCTATGACCAACGACGGTCCGATCAAGCCACCGGGAAGACGCATACCGATGGAAAAAGCTGTAGCAACAAGTTTGGCGAATACCAGCAGTAGCAATGCCTGCAACCCCATGTCGTTCTGAAAAATACGGCTCAAGGCGTCATAACTCAATCCCATAATCTCCGGGGACCATTGTGCAAGCAGCCCGGTCAGGAACCCGGCCAGAACAAAGGCATAAAACGGACGCCAACTGATGGTCATTCTGGCCGCGTACTGCACCGCAATGATAAAACCAGCGGCCAGGAGGCCGACCAGCACGCCCATTATCAACATCACCGGCAATTCAAGCAGCGAGCCAATCGATACTGCCGGCACGTTGAATGCCGGGCTCGGTCCGTAGACGATATGGCTTATGATGGCACCGACGACCGAGGCGACGATCACCGGCACGATGTTATTGATGGCATAACGTACACGTAGCACTTCGATAACAAAAATCACCCCGGCAAGCGGTGTATTAAAAGCAGCCGCAATGGCGGCCGCTCCACCGGCTGCCGCCAGCAGGTAGCTGTCATCTTCAGTCAGTTTAACCTGTGTTCCCAGCAGACTGGACGTTGCCGCGCCAAGGTGTACACCAGGTCCTTCCCGATCAACCGAATTACCGGAAACAATGGCCAGCAAACCGCAAAAAAACTGCACGACAGCGTTGGAAAAAGGCAGCGCCTGCTTGCGAAAGCGTAAATAATCCAGCAAATGTACGATCCCGACAGTACGTTGACCTTCTGGCAGGCGCTCGAAGATCAAGGCAAGAACCAGTGTGCCTGCAACGGGAAACAGGAATCGCAACCAGCCTGGTAGCGCCTCGTAATTACCTACCTGTCCACCCGGCAAGATCCAGTGTTGACTCCATTCGATCGAAAACCGGAACACAGTGACCAGTACACCTGCCATCAGGCCGGTCAGTGCACCGAGTAAAGAAATTCGCAGTAGTGATTTATCCATTGAATTCGCTTTTCGTTTATTTACAGCATGATCCTACAGGTAAGTCTTGAATCTACAACAGATTAAAGGAGACCAATCCTACCGTTTCTTCCCTCTCGGGAGCCTGAAACAGAAAATCACGAAAAAACAGTTGTCACAATGACTCGGCATCTGGTGATGAGAACGTGAATATCTTTCAGGTCCGTTGGCAAACCGATTTATAGCCTGTAAAAATCTTCTGTCGAAATCATTGCACACAGCCCCACCCGGATAGTGGGTCTTTTCCGTACCGATACAAACCATGGCAATGTAACCGCAGACCTTCTTTTACAGACTGCACAGGTACATTGTCATAATTTTGTAAGCAGTGATTACAGCACATAGAGTAAAGGGGAAAGCTGTATCCACCGGAGTATCCGCCAGGCCATACGTGCCCTCAACTTCACCTCACTCGCACTCATCGAACTTACACATTCAGGACTGATACTGATTACCGTGTTCCGCCTGGGAAATGCTACACAAATGTGCGTGCCTTCAACTGTTGCACCACGTTTGTGCCATTATTTGCCTCGGTTTACTGGTGGCCATTTAAAATTCCGAGAAAATAGAATCAGTTAAGACTCCTGCATTACATGGCACGGCGTTTGCCTGTTATTACTGAATAACTTCGTGTTGCTGAACCGGAGGGTAGATGACGAATCGAATGATCATGATTCTGGCGGTTGGGAAATGACCGGAACCCGGTGAACCCTGCAATGATTCAGGAATTCAATCTTGATGTCTCGCACACAGGAGAAGACACCATATGGAACAAGCAAACCCCATTAGAGAACTTGAGCCTGAGCATACTGTTGAAATTGTTGTGCATATAACCGAAACCCTCGAAGGGCAACAGCGTCAGGATTTCGTTGCCGCACTCGAAAATGATGATCGCATCACTGCAATAACTTTCTGTCCAACGCGATGCCATCTCTTGCTGGTCAAATATGACAGAAATTGCTATTCATCACAGGACGTATTGGCCAGCATCAAATCACACAAGATAAATGCAAAGCTGGTTGGCCCGGTATAAATGACTGGCAATCGTCCAAAACAGATATTATTCATGTGCCGTGTCACCACCTTGTGGTAAGCGGACACATAGCAAGGAGTGTATTTAGTAACGCGTATAAAAAAACCGGGGGGCGGTTATGTATACACAAAGAAAGCAGGATCGGCGTAGTTTCGCCGTGAAGAAGTCATTTCCTCTAATAACGAAAGGCGGCTGTCTGGTGAAAGAGGATCGCCGTAGCATTCCTGATCGGAGGTTTAGTAATATTCACCTGGAAATGGATGACACAGCGGGTCATGTGTTCGCGGAGTGCGTTGCAGATACACCGTTTGATTTATCGGGAAAAGAAGATTACTAAAGTAAATGATCTGGCAGGAACGGGAGAAGGGGCACGCTAAAGATTATGATTTTGATGGCAATCCCCCTGATTCCAGAAGCTTCGGTCATGTAGCCCGGTTCGAGTCCCTGAAGTCTTCATGCCACCAGCCCGGTCGGTCAGTAAGATTGTGGCTGCTTACGCACTCGCGATGTGTGGCACCAGTAAACGGGTAGCTAACTCAGTAATGTACTCATGCACGTTGGGTAATCTTATTGCCCAATGAGGGCGGTTGCTAGAGCAAAAAATATTCTCAGCATCCACAGAGCCCATAATAAATTTCTATATATACATAATGTAATATGGCCGTTTACACACAGCTTGGCTTGAGTATTGCGACTGAATTGCCGCAGCATGCCAGTGAAGTAAATGATTATCTAATAATAAACTCAAGATTCTGAATTGTTTGTAAATATATCTGTGGATAAAAATTGATCAATTCAACCAGAGGCTAGTGAAAATACGGCCTTAGTGCTTTTTACAACAATTCATCCACAGAGTTGTCCACAGTTTTTGTGGATAAGCGTTATCAATCACAAAATAAAAATCTGGTGCTTGCACGATGGCGAGAAGATGATCACTGGGTAATGGTGTCTCCGCCATACGATACACCAAAGGACATGATCCCCCGGCCTCAATGCCATAACACGGTGATTTTTATGGGGAGTGGTGGACCCGACTCGCCTCGAGTCTGAGGACACTGGATAAGGGAGTCTGCTCGGGTTTCTGAGCCTCGACGCCCCGATGCGGATAGTCCCAGGAATTTAATCTCCATCACGCTGTCACTATTTGTTTGCCGATGCTCGCGGTCGTACGCCCAGAACATTTGGAATGGGCCAGGTTACCGAAACACCGTCATTCTCACGGGATGATGTGCCGTGGCTGCCGGAAAATTCGAATTCCATGTCCCCGACGTTTATATAGAGTTGGGCCTGCGGTCCACCTTCCAGGTGCTGGGCGGCTACCAGGCCTATGCCGAGGCCTAATAGTTCGTTGTTCAAATCATGCATCGTGTAGGGAGAACGGCAAAAGATAAACAGTATCCGGCCTGATTCGTCCTCTCCCAGGGCCGCCTCACTCCACCTCTTCTGCTGCTGACTCCAGCGGTTTTGTCCCGGCCGTTTGATCAGCCTGAGGTTCTGTACCAGCGATGCATAATCCTGAAGAATTGTATCCATACTGACACCCGGGTTGTCCAGGTCAAAGATACGAAAATGTGGTAGCCCGTGCCGGCGTGGATCGAATGCCGCAACAGATTTGTAGGCATTGACATTATCGTTGTGCAGATGTTCCCGGAAGCGGAGATGCCCGACATGGGTCCTGTAGTCTGTACCATACATCCCGGCATTGATGGCAGCCGTGAGGTGATACGCCTTGCTCCACTGCCGGGCTGTCCGTCCGTTCGACCCGCCGTCAATGCTTAGTCCGATGAACTCCAGTGACCAGCGGTCCGGGTCGATGCGCAGGATAGTGATAACAGAGTCACCTGATTTTCCGGGTTGCCTTGCCGGGAACGTTCCAAGATCCATCCCGGGTGCGAGTGACTGCCACGGACCGTTGGTAATGCCCGGGGATGTGAGCAGCAGGAACGCGAAAAACATGATGCCTCGCATGCCTGTAATTCTGCCTTTATGAAATGAAATGTGATAGATCCCTGACTGTGAAAACTGGCTGATACTATCTCACGGTTGACGGGGCGGCCGGGTCGATACGATCCAGCACCTCCTCGTCAGCATTCAGCAGTCCAGCCTGCACCAGCCGCGGCACCAGCACGCGCCAGCGTTCATCATCTCTGAAAATTCCTGCAAAGATTGGTGCTGCTGCGTCAGTACGACCGGCATTGACCAGCGACACGGCATGCCAGAATTTCATCTCCAGATTGTCCGGTTGCAGCGCCTCCGCCAGACCGTACTCCTCCAGTGCGCCGTCGATATCACCACTTTCCAGCGCATGATCACCCTGGTTCATATGTTGGTATGCTGTATTGAGTGTCAGTAATCGCTGCAGTTCCTTCAGTGGCTGCGCGCTATCTTCAACATGAAGATCCACCAGGCGGTCTTCCCAGGGCCGACCGCTGGCCTTACCGCTGACTACCAGAATGGCTGCCGACTGCTTGCCACGCAGGTCACCACCGACTGACTGAGCCGCCTCCAGTGCCGTGAGCATTCTTTCCGCGAGCGAGCCTGTTGCCTGCTGAAAAGCCTCTGCCATGGCTTGCGGCACACCAGGCCTGATCATCAAATTTGACTGCACCGAAAAATTTTCACCCAGCAGATGCCCCGCATACGGGATACAGTTTTCGCCGGTGTGAACGGCGACCTGGCCGCCCGAGTCAATCATGGCAACCTGGCGAACATCAGGATTTGCATCTGCTGCCAGCAGTGCATCCAGGGTGCGTTGTGCGCTCAACCCGGACGCCATCAGATCAAGACCGGATGTCCCGTAGCGCACCTCGACAAATGATTGTGTGGCGATCGCGCCTACCCCTGCCTGAGCCCAGGGCACCAGTGTGCCGACCGAGAACCAGTGTGACTGAACAGCCACACCCAGTTGCCCGCTTTCAGGATCACGGGCCACAATGGAGTAGGTATGTACCGGCCGTCCGGTGACAGACGCCGGGTCCGCCCAGGCACGCGCGCCGGACATGACCAGCATAAACAGAATAAAGGTAACGGGAATTCTGTGCATACCTTGTTCTCCTGTTACAAACTGTGCAAACTCGAAACGAGTCACGCAATACAGAGGCATGGTATGCGAATCAGAGGGCAATATCTATTCACTGCACAGCCCATATTCGGTGTGCTGATTGGCACACTGCTAGCTACGTCCGCCTTCGGCATTGATCGGCCCTATCCCGGTCCGTTTGTTGAAAATGACGACATTCTCATGGTAATCATTCCGCGTAGTTCCGAACAAATGGCGGCCTTCTATGAAGCACGGGGTTTCCCGGAAGCGGCCCTGGAACTGATTACCAGCGCCTGTTTTGTTACTGTCCATATAGAAAACAAAAGCGAGCGTGTGATCTGGCTGGAGACAGCGAACTGGCACCTCAGCAGTAGCGACATGGCACTCCAGCGTCTGGGTAAAACCCACTGGGATACCCGGTGGGACGAGATAAATCTGCCACTGGCCAACCGTGCAACATTTGCGTGGACCCAGTTACCTGTGCAACGCGATTTGCAACCTGATGAGCCGGTTGGTGGGAATATTGTGCTTGAAGGCAACGTCAGGAAATTTAATCTGGAGGCACACTTCCCGACCGGCAGGGATAAACGTGGTGGCATGCTGGAAGTTCGCTTTCAGGATATTGAGTGTCCAGAAAAGGAAGCACGCAAAGCTCCAACCCGGTGACGTCGATCGAGGCCGGTGGACCACGGAAATTGCCTTTCGCCGGTTCCATCCGGTCTCTCGGTCGCCCATAAAAAATATCCGGCCTCAACACCATAACACATTGATATTTATGGGATAAATAGCCCATGCTGTTGCGTGTTTTAAAGCTGCAGAGTATGCAACTATTTGCATCAAGGTAAGTGGAAAGTCCAGTAATTCCGATGCTTGTTATTTGCCCAGAGATCGCGTGATTTGTGTCCACGCTGCATGTAGCTCCGCAGGGATGTCTTTCAACCTGGGACGACGGGTGCTGTTATTACGGAGATCCTTTGCTTGCCACACGTTGGACGGCTTGTCCCATGGAAATACGGCATTGTTGGTGAACAGATGCATACCCCTGACTGGAGCCTTCGGGATAGTATTTCGGACGACGCTGACTTGCTGTAAAAGATAGTGATCGGGATTGCGAAATTTGTAGCTGTGGCAATTAATGGTCTGGGTCCATTCATCGGTCTGGGCTCCTCCGAATATCATCCCGTCATAGCGCTTCACGCCAATTACCAGTATTGCATCAATAGATAGCACCACAAAATCAATGCTGATTTCGCCGCCCATGCCGTCAGGCAAGTGCACATCACGCAGCATCCGGGCACCGAGCTGTTTTGCTGCCCGGGTGATTTGGTATCCCTCCCACCAGTGGCACAGGGCCTTGCGGAACAGGAATAGTAGAATCAGCAATATAGCCAGGGCCAACGGCCCTATCAGCCAGGGTTGGTCTTCTATTGACAGGCTCTCTATCCGGATCGGGAACATACCTGTGATTATCGGCACTCATCTCCAGTCAGATTGTGACAGTGGTCCCATGGTCTGATGTGTATACGATAAAAAGGACATGAAACTATATGGTGCTTTGTTATAGAAGCAGGGGTGGTGACGCTGTCCCTCGATTTCCTGAATTGTCCATCACCGGACAGGCGCTATCCGGATCAATGAAATTTCCGAGTTCAGCCATATACGCAAGGCAGTGTGAGGCAGGCAGGGTGTGGTGTGTTGACGGTTCAGTGGTTGGAAAGGGTAGCCGATAGTGAGCTGACTGTAACAACCGGCATACAGGGGGTATCACAATGGGTAATTTGCAACGTGACGATGAGTTTTGCGAGGATTTCCTGGATACTGACGGGTACGTTGATGACGTGTACGATGAGTTGGGCTTTGATGAAGACGGGTACGATGTGGATGGATACGATGAAGACGGGTACAGCATTCATGGTTATGACCGCAAAGGGTATGACCGCGACGGTGTACACCGTGACGATGAGCTGTTTTAGTAGGACCTGAGGTTCTGTTCTGGCATTGCTGTCAGCCTTTGGCACACGGACCGTGCCGATATTTTTCTGAAGATTCGTGGTTGCAGCAGTTGGATTAGAGGGTTATCTGTGGCTAGACAAATAGCCATAAAGGTAGATTCACTTCAAATGCTGGATCTTCCCCTGATTGAGTGGGTAGCACATCTATTCAGACGAGATGCATTCTTTCTGATGGCAAGGATGATTGCCACTAGAATGGCACTGACACGGGTCGACTACGTTCACCCATCGCGATGGCTCTCAGCGGGACCACCGGAATGGGCAGGGCCTATCCTGTGTTGTACCTGATAATCACCAGGGCTGGCTTTATCAAACGTGCATCAGCGCACGTATATGCTGAACAACAGCGCGACCCAGGGCATGATACTCATAGCCGCCTTCAAGCGTGGAAACCACGTGTCCTCCTGCATACTGCGCGGCGGCCTCCATGATTTCCCGTGTTACCCAGTAATAGTCACTGTCCAGCAGATTGAGCTGCCCCATGCAATCCTCGAAATGTGCGTCAAACCCGGCAGATATCAGGATGAGCTCGGGTCTGAACCTGTGTAATGCCGGCAGCAGGTGATCCTGTACCGCGTGCTGAAAATCATCACTGTAGGCGCCAGCATCGAGCGGGGCATGAATAATATGCTGGCTATCCGTGACCAGGGAAGTGTAGGGATAAAACGGGTGCTGGAATACCGAACACAGCATAACCCGATCATCAGTCTGAAAAATACTTTCGGTACCATTGCCATGATGGACATCGAAATCGACAATTGCGACCCGGACAAGGCCCGCGGACAGGGCATGGGCGGCACCCACCGCCACATTGTTGAAGATGCAGAATCCCATAGCGCTGTTGCGTCCCGCGTGGTGCCCCGGAGGTCGTATTCCACAGAATACTGTGTCGACCTCGTTGCGTATTACCATATCAACACCCAGCACCATGGCACCGGCGGAACGGTAGGCGGCTTCCAGACTACCCGAGCCCATCACAGTGTCCGCATCGAGCATAACCAGACCGGACATCGGGGAGAGACGCTCAATTTTATCCAGATATTCAGGTGAGTGCACCCGACAGAGTTGCTCACGGGTTGCGCGTGGCGCGTCAAACCGCTTCAACAGGTTCATCAGACCGGTCGAAATCAGAGCATCCTCGATGGCGTAAATGCGTCGCGCTGACTCCGGATGGTCACTGCCAGTTTCGTGCTGCAGACAGGCCGGATGGGAAATGTAGGCAGTAGTCACGTCAGGGGCCACGAGTTGCTATGATGGTCGCCATCTTAACAGTACGCAGGGCGTGTCGCACTGGCACGTCTCGAGCATGGAGTTTTTCAGTCTATGGGCAAGCACTATCTCAACAAGCTGTTTGAACCGGCATCTGTCGTCGTATTCGGTGCCAGTGATCGCCAGGGCTCGGTTGGTAATCTGGTTTTCAAAAACATGATCGAGAGTGGTTTCAAGGGTGATGTTTTCCCAATCAACCCGAAACACAGCAAGATACAGGGTCACAAGGCCTACCCGGACCTCAAAAGTATTGGCAGGCCTGTCGACCTTGCCGTCATCACAACGCCGGCAGTGACGGTACCCGCAATCATCGAGTCATGCGGTGAACACGGTATACGCGCTGCCGTGGTTATATCGGCGGGGTTCCGCGAGATCGGGCCGCAGGGGCTGAAGCTGGAACAGGCCCTGGTGGGAAATGCGCAGCGTTACGGAATGCGATTTATCGGACCTAACTGCCTGGGGTTGATGCGCCCTGATACCGGGCTCAACTGCACCTTCAACAAGGGCAGTGCCAACCCCGGCAACATTGCCCTGGTGTCACAGTCCGGTGCGCTTTGTACCGCGATACTGGACTGGGCTGCTGCAAACAATATCGGTTTTTCCACAGTGATCTCTACCGGCATCTCGGCAGATACCGATTTCGGCGATATTCTTGATTACCTGGTGAGTGACCCTAAAACCAACAGCATTCTGCTTTACATCGAGGGAATACACGACGCACGTTCATTCATGAGTGGCCTGCGGGCTGCTGCACGAGTAAAGCCGGTTATTGCTCTCAAAGTCGGTCGCCACATGAGTGGCTCCAGGGCTGCCATGTCCCACACAGGTGCCCTGGTCGGGTCCGACGATGTGTTTGAGAGCGCCTTGCGCCGCGCCGGTGTTGTGCGTGGACTGCGCATCGGCGATTTGTTTTCTGCAGCCACTACATTGACCTCTGTTTTCAAAGTGCAGGGTGAACGTCTCGCCATTGTTACCAATGGCGGTGGCCCGGGGGTCATGGCAACCGACCGTGCAACCGATCTTGGAATATCGTTGGCGGAGTTGTCGGGGGACACGCTCGAGAGTCTGAACACAGTTTTGCCGGTGACGTGGTCACAGGCCAACCCGGTCGACGTCATCGGTGATGCCACGCCCGAGCGTTATGCACAAGCGGTTGAAATCTGCATGCAGGACCCGGGCGTGGATGGTCTGCTTGTCATACTGACGCCCCAGGCAATGACTGATCCGGCCGCGGTTGCCAGCTCACTGGTCAGTCTTGGCGATAAAAATAACAAACCGCTGCTGGCATGCTGGATGGGTGAGATCCAGGTCGCAGAAGGCCGTCGGATATTGCGTGATGCCAGTGTGCCCACCTTCCATACCCCGGAAGCTGCCGTTGAGGCGTTTTCCTATCTGGTTAACCATCACCGGAACCAGAAACTGTTGCTCGAAACGCCCGGACCGCTGTCGCCGGGCGAGGCACCCGACGTCGAAGGTGCACGGATGATTATCGAGGGTGCGCTTTCAGAGGGACGTAAAGTGCTCAGTGAGTCCGAGTCCAAGGCGGTGCTACGTGCCTTCCATATTCCGACTGCCCAGGCCAGTATAGTGCGTTCGCCCGGCGAGGCGCTGGTCCAGGCCGAGAGCCTTGGCTTTCCCGTGGCTTTAAAGATCAATTCTCCGGACATCACCCACAAGTCTGATGCTGGCGGGGTATGCCTCGGTATCAGCAACGCACAGGCTGTTCGCAGTGCTTACAATGATATGCTGAACGCGGTGAAGAAAAACCGCCCGGAGGCACGTATTGACGGGGTCACCATCGAACCGATGCTGCAGCGTCCCAACGGCAGGGAACTGCTGGTAGGCCTGGTCACAGATCCGGTGTTTGGTCCGGTCATAACCTTCGGCGCTGGTGGCACCGCCGTCGAGGTTATGGGCGATCGGGCAGTTACGCTGCCACCACTTAACCGCAGACTGGCGCAAGACCTGATCAGCCAGACACGGGTATTCAAGCTGCTCGGCGAATTCCGCCATATGCCAAAGGCTGACATGGAGGCCCTGGAGCAGGTACTGCTGCGTGTCTCGGAAATCGCCTGCGAGCTTCCACTGGTGAAGGAACTGGATATCAATCCACTGATCGTCGATGAGCATGGCGCCATTGCCGTCGATGCGCGCATGGTCGTGGATTACCATTCCCAGACAGCTGAACCCTACAGCCACATGGCATTCTACCCTTATCCCGGCCACCTCGTGACAAAGTGGCAATTACCAAATGGTACAAACATGGTGATTCGGCCAATACGCCCCGAGGATGCCGACATCGAACAGACATTCATCCGGAAACTCTCACAGCAAGCGAAATATTTCCGTTTTATGCAGTCCATTACCGAGCTCACCCCGCAAATGCTGGCTCGCTTTACCCAGATCGACTACAGCCGGGAAATGGCCTTGATCGCGGTGGTGTATGTGGATGGGCAAGAGACTGAAATCGGTGTTGCACGTTACATTACCAACCCGGATGGCAAGAGCTGTGAATTTGCTATCGTGATCGCAGACAACTGGCAGCGACAGGGTATTGCACACCGCTTGATGCAGCTGCTGATTGAAACAGCACGCGCACATGGATTGCAGATCATGGAAGGTGATGTACTCGCCGATAACCGCGAGATGCTCAACCTCGTGTCGAAGCTGGGCTTCAGGATTTATCCAAGCGAAGAAGAAACCAATATGGAACGTGTTGTTTTACGCCTGTAGATTATTGCTACTCGAAATGAGAGGCTGTCTCCGGTTCTTGCGCGACAAGTATTCTTACCCCTCGGTGTGAGTACAATCGAGTTCTGTAATCAGCAGCTGGTACACTTTGTACCAGTTTGGAAAAATGATTGTCCGTATCTGGTGCGTGCCCTGCCTAATTGGCTTGATCGGTCACCTGAGTCGCTCTGCCCCGCATCGAACATCCCGTGGAATTCCCCATCCATTCAACCCGCCCTGTATCCCACCCGGGGATTCCGGTCTCCTGGCCTCAATGCCATACATATAAGAATTTTATCGGGAGTGGCGCGCTCGCCAGGGTTCGAATCCGCTGACGTCGGATCGACGGCCTGCCTGGATACAAGTTCCGACGCTGAACCGCCGGTTTCCGCTACCAGACAGGAAATCGCCAGACAGGCACAGCAGACCTGGCCTCGGTCCGCTAAATACTCGCCCGCATAAGCCGATAAGCAATGCGCGGCAGCGAATCGCGATCGATCCCCGCGAGCGGGGGTAAATATCACTTCATCCCGGGTAAGGTGGACATGCGTGCGGCGAAAAAAATAACGGTTGACCAGAATCTCCTGCAACAGTTAGTTCCCCTGAATGCGCTGTCAGCGGAGCGATTCAGGGCGGTGTCGGAGAAAATTGTAATCGAAGAAATACCGGCGGGCGGTTACCTGTTCCGCAAGGGAGACAGGGACAATCAGACAATCTATCTGATCAAGGGCAAAATCAACCTGATTGACGGTTTCCACAAGGTCATCAGCGAGATTGAGGCCGGTACGGACATGGACCGTTATGCCATTGCCAATCAGCAGCCGAGGCACCTGTCAGCGCGCGTCGTCAAGAAGTGCGTCATTGCACGAATAGACTCGGGATTGCTGGATGTATGGTTAACCTGGGACCAGTCCGGAAGCGCAGAAGTTGCTGAAATCGGGACTGTTGACAACTCGGACTGGATGACCCGTATCCTGCAGTCGGGAGCTTTTTTAAAGATTCCTCCGACAATGATACAAAGCCTGCTGATCAAAATGCAGCCATGCCCGGTAAAGGCCGGTGAAGTCGTGATTCAGCAGGGAGATCCCGGCGATTATTTTTATACCATCCACGAAGGTTGCTGTGCGGTCAGACGTAAAGACACACCTGATGGTGAAGAACGTTTGCTGGCTGAATTGCATGATGGAGATTCATTTGGTGAAGATGCCCTGGTATCCGATGCAAAACGTAATGCCACTGTAGTAATGCTGACTGATGGCTTGCTGATGCGGCTCGCCAAGGAAGACTTTATCGATTTGCTGAAGAACTCACTGGTCAGGCATGTGGATTACGAACAGGCGGCCGCCATGGTTGAAAACGGCGCTGTCTGGGTCGATGTCAGAACGCCGGATGAATATAACAACGGTGCATTGGTGGACAGCGTTAACATTCCATTGTCCAGTCTGCGGGACGAACTGCCAGAACTGGTTTTTAACTCAAGATATATCATTTGCTGCGACACCGGTAGACGCAGCGAATCGGCCGGTTTCCTGTTGAGTCACAAGGGCCTTGATGTCTATGTGCTGGAGGGTGGCATTCCCGATTCCACACCGGAATCTGCGCATGTTGAGAATGTTGTCTATTCCGTAGCAGATGCCAGACCCGGTAATCAGGATGCAGCGAAAAATGAAATGGCGCCAGGTGAAGCTGAAGTACCAGATCAGTTACTGGAGTCGTTGCGTGCTGATAAAGAGAAGCTGCTTGCAGAGATTAAGGAATACCAGTCTGCTGAATCCCGGATGAAGGATCAGATAGAGCAACTGCGTAGAGAGCTCGGCGAGTCGAATGACAAGCTCAGTGAGTTGTATATCCAGACACGGGAGGATGCCGAGCTACTTATACAGTTGCGTGGCGAGCTTTGCGAGTCAGGAGAGAAGTTATGCTTGCTGTATGCTCAGGTAAAAAGTGATGCGGAAAAAATGCAGTTTCTGCAGGACAAATATACAACCCTGGAGGGGCAGCATGAAGATGCGGTGTGTGCTCACAAGCTGGAGCTTGAACAGCTCGAAGCACAGTTAAACCAGCATGTGTAACCTGTCCAGCTCGATCCCCCGATAGTCAGCGTGGATCAACGAGATGTGATCTCATTAATACATGATCCCCATTCTCACTAGCTAAGGAAACTCCATAAGCTTCTGAAATATAATGGATTATATATTTGGTATGGATGTTGCCCAATTAATGGCAATGAATAGTGAGGAGTAAGACACTTAATAGTATAAACGGACATGGGATCCACTCACATTCACGCCATGCTACCAGTCGGTCCCACCATCAACACCTCTACGAGACCTGTGAGAAGCGGAGGCTTAGGCTTAAAATCGTTGCTCCAGGTCTGGGTGGATTGCTGGCTGTCAGTATCCTGCTTTGGGTTTTGGCCTCGCTGTCGAGGGGGGCACACAATGAGGAACACTTGACGGAGAAAGCCAATGTCTAC
>Ga0210064_1000489_pt1 | contig 18663 bp, 14 predicted proteins | sample Muzzi_CordC_D2_FD_185531 | JGI IMG/M metagenome (GOLD analysis project Ga0210064, IMG submission 185531) | Wetland microbial communities from San Francisco Bay, California, USA, that impact long-term carbon sequestration - Muzzi_CordC_D2 (SPAdes) | ecosystem: Environmental > Aquatic > Marine >...
TTGTCGGCCTGATTGCCCGCCGCATGATGATGCCGCCCTCGCCCACCGAGCAACAACTCCTCGTCATCGGTCAGACGGCCTCGCGCTGGAGCATCGGGTCCATCTTAATTCTTTTTGCCATCGGGGCTGTTCTTTTTTATTTTGTCGATGAAGAAAAGGGACGCGAGCAGGCTAAATACCTATCGCAAGATTGATTCGCCGCGCTTTATCCAAAGGAGACGCGATGAGGACTGAGGACTGACTTAAAGATACTGCGGGCGATGGAAACAGGCAATTGCTCAGTCCTCAGCACTCAGTCCTCAATCCGCGTTGCCCAGTCCTGATAAGTTTTTTCCAGCACTACGCCCGATCCCCGAAATCGGTGATATGGCTCGCCAGTTTCTCGTCGTCACCGTACATGAAGTGCTTTTTCATGTTTTCCGAATACCGGCTGGCTGGCGGCTTGCGTCCCATGGCTTCCGCCACTTCGCGAATGTGGATGGGGGCCGCTCCACAGCAAACGCCGAGATATTTAATGTTATTTTTCCAAGCTTCAACAGCAAAATTCCGCATTTCGTAGCGATTGCAGTAAAGCGGGTCTAGTGCCGTTGGAAAGGTCCTTCCGTGAGGGGACGGCACCGCGCAGCCATGGTTGTCGTCAAGGTTAAAAAAAGTTGGCTGCCTCTCGGTTGTGCGGTAAGGAACGGGAAGCGCTGCCATGTGACAGCTGACGGCCTGGCGTATTTTTTTTAGATAGGGCATCATGGTTGCCGGCCCCCGAAAACAATTCATCCCGACAACGTCTGCTCCCCGCTGCTCCAGTTCTTTGCAGGTATCCTCAATTTGCCAGTTGTCGCGCATGATATTTTCGCCCATGGGAGCGATGGTGACCACGGCCGGTAAACCGGTTTGCTTGATGACATCAAGCGCACAAAATGCCTCATCGGCATAGTAAAAGGTTTCTCCAATAATATAGTCCACGCCTTCATCAACGGCCCAGCCAACCATCTCTTCAAACATCTCCCGAACTTGTTGCTGAGATGTTGGGTCTGCCGGATCCCAGATATTCGAATTAGATATGTTTCCGGCAACGAGGTTGGGCTCCTGTCCCTTTTTCACGTTGGCGGCCACTTCACGCGCAATTTTCAAAGCGTTTCGGTTCAGGGGCTCGAGCAAATCTTCCTTATCAATTACACGCATTTTTTCGCGATGAGCATTATACGTAAAGGCTTCGATGACATCTGAACCGGCATGCTGGAAATCCTGATGAAGGATTTTTAAGGCATCAGGATTTTCCAGTGCCACCTCCGGTACAAATTCTCCGGAAGTTAAATATCCGCGCCGCTCCATTTCAAACAGATAACCCTCGGCACAGACAACACCCTCGGAATCCAATCTTTCCAGTAATCCCCGTTTCATACGAAAATCTCCTTAGCAGTATTTACCTAATTTCACGCACGATTTATGAATAAATTTAACATAACCACGGAACGCCCATTCGCAACACGAACATTATGCTTGACCGGACAATTTCACTGGAGAAGATACAATTACGGTACCAATTATAGTGGCAAACACCTCCCTGGATTCGATAAAATTAATGTTTTATTAACAACTGCCGATAATGAATAAGTAGCAGCGATTTAAATACTTCATAGAAAGATCGAAAAGGAAAATATAATGAGCCAGAGTTCATATTTAAAAGTGTGTAAATCTTGTGGCGAGGATTTTGCCAAAACAGTAAAAGAATGTCCGCATTGCGGCAAGAAAGTGCAATCCGGCATGTTACTGATGCTGATTATCGGTCTCGGGTGTTTGGCCCTGGTCGCAACATTTGCAATTCCGGTCAATAAAGGTCAGACGAATGGTATGCAAAAGATCGCGGCTGCTCCTGTCGATCAGATTAATGCCGCCGAATTGGCGACCCTGTTAAACAACCAAAGCACTCAGAATAGTCCCCGGACGCAGGATAAGGTCAAAGAAATCACGGGCAGGATCGTTGAATGGGATCTGGAAGTTTTTGTCAGCACCAAATCGGCCGATTGTTATCAGATGGTCACGAAACCGACTGCCGGTGCTCCCGGAACCCTGTTAAAGGTTTATCCACGGAATAATAAAGAAAAAAATTACCTGGAAAATATCAAACCGGGAAACACAATTCGAGTAAAAGGCAAGATTACAGGCCTGCAACAGGGCAGAGTTAAAATTGACCCGGCTGTTATAATTTAACATCTGTTTCGATGATCCGCCTGACAATCGCCTGCAGTTCAGCTGCATTATTGGAAAAAATCCACTCCACCCCGCGGTTGATTTCCCTGAATAGGCAATTTTTGGATCCTGGATAGCCGGTGCCGGCTTTCTGTCCTGCGGCACGGTGCTTTGATAATATAGAATTGTTCAGTAAGTAATAGTGCCCTGCAATACCCCCCATCTTTTTTCTCAGGGCAAGGTCACTGAACCGGTCCAGGTTCCACAGGGCAATCGGCATAAAAGTTGAAGCCGGCACAAAAGTGATCAGATCGAGCATTTCCACAGCAAGCGATATCAGATGATAGTCGAACCGTGGTTTAAGCGCCGCAAAAAGATCCTGTAAAATCTGATTTTGCCGCTCAGGGTCGGGATAGGTTTCGGCTTTTATTTCCACCATCAGATGCAGTTTCTGACCATAATTTTGAATGACCTCTGAAAGCATGGGGACCTTAGGACACTCAGCCCTCAAAACCTCCAGTTTGACATCTGCGACCTTAAGATCGACGTTAAAAACTCGATTAAGATCCGGATCGTGAATTACGACCGGCTGCAGGTCTTTGGTCCACCGAATATCACATTCAAGCCCCCAAACCCCCGCATCACAGGCGCTGTCAAAGGCCGGCAGGGTGTTCTCAAAAACAGTGTGATTGTCATATTCACCCCGATGTGAAATTATTTTACACTGTCTCAAGCGCTCATTGCCGGGAAACGGCTGCGGCCATAGCGCATAAAAACCATCGAGCATCCGCTCCAGTCCATTTTCAATATAAGAAAAGAATTTCATTTTTCACCCAAATCGATTAGGATCACTAAATGATTGAAGATTGTTGATTGAAGATTGAATATTGAAGGTCCGCTTCTCTCCGAGCTGTAGGCTCTACGAGCCGGAAGCCAGCGAATCCGGTTTAGATATAGAAATAGTATTATACACGCATAACGGGCATAATCAATCTGAACCGTATCCAATTTTGATAAAAATTTCTAATCATTATAGTCATGAAAAAAACTGAGAGTTCCGACTGGGAAAAACAGGTCGTTGCCCCCCGGAAGGTCATTGAAATGATCGAGCCGGGGATGAGCATTTTTTTAGGAACCGGTGTCGGAGAGCCCCGCACACTGGTTAAGCACCTGATGGCCGCGGAAGCCGGAAACCTCAGAGATCTGGAGCTAATTCAGCTGGTCAGTCTGGCGGATGCAATATCGCTGAAGGCACTCAAAACAAATACCTATCGTCTGAAAACGTTCTATTCCGGCTACGTTGCCGGTGAGGCGATTACCGCCGGGATGGTGGATCTGATTCCCAGCAGCTTCTCAAGAATTCCGCGATTGATCGAGTCCGGACGAATTCCGATCGATGTCGCTTTTGTGCAGATTACCCCGCCCAACGCAGCCGGTTATTGCAGTCTGGGCGTTGCGGTGGATGTGATCCGGCAGGTGATGGAAAAGGCTTCGCTGATGGTCGGTGAGATAAATACTCAAATTCCGGTGACGTTCGGCGATACCTTCGTTCCGATAACCGATTTTGATCGACTCATCCGTTCCACCGAACCGCCGATATATTTCAGGCGTTGGCCGCTGGAGGATATTTTCGATCAGGTCGCGGCCAATGTTGCATCGGTTATCGAAGACGGCAGCTGCATTGCCTTTACCATTGGCCCCTTGTTTGAGGCACTCAGCCGCCACCTGAGACACAAACACAACCTGGGCATCCACACGCCGTTTTTCACGGATCCGTTAATGGACCTGGTCAAAAGCGGTGCGGTAACGAACCGGAACAAAGAAATTTTTCGCGGCAAGTCACTCACCTCCTATGCATTTGGTACACCCGAGTTGATGGCCTGGTTAAACCGCAACCCGCTGGTGGAATTTCAAGGACTTGACAAGGTGTTCAATCCGGCCCAAATCGGTCTGAACCCTCGTTTTGCAGCAGTCATGCCGGCGCGCAAAGTCGACATTTCCGGCCGGATCGCCTTGCATTTCGGCAAGGGTACCGTTACTGCCGGACCCGGGGATGTGGTGGACCTGTTTCATGGCGCCGGCTTATCGAAGGGCGGAATTACAATTTTTGCGCTGCCCAGCCGCAACCGCGATCAGGAATCCAATGTTCGGATTTCAATTGAAGACTTTCCAAACCAATTTAGTATTCGCGAATCAGTGGATATGGTGATCACCGAATACGGCATTGCCAGTTTGAGCGGCCGCACGGTGCGCGAACGTGCCCAGGCAATCATAGAAATCGCCCATCCGGATGACCGTCGCCGGCTTGTCGAGCAGGCCAAGGCCCGCAAGATCCTTTATGCAGATCAAATTTTCATCGAGGCCTCCGCTCACCTGTACCCGGCAGAAATTAATTCCCGCCATACGTTTAGACAGGCCACCATGGTCCGGTTCAGGGCCATAAAACCCTCGGATGAAGAAGAAATGCGTCGTCTATTCTACCGGTTCTCCGATCAATCGGTGTATTATCGATATTTCGCCCCGCTCAAAGTAATGCCCCACTCAAAAATGCAGCAGTATGTCAATGTGGACTTCAGCCAGGTACTGTCAATCGTTGGCCTGGTAGGAGAATCCGGGCAGGGACATATCATCGCCGAAGCACGCTTCATCAAGGATCAGCGCCGCCCCTGGGCTGATGTTGCCTTTGTGGTTGATGAGCAATATCAAGGGCTGGGTATCGCCTCCTATCTTTATAAAATGCTGATACGAAGCGCCAAAGATCGGGGCATCCAGGGTTTTACAGCCGATATCCTGGCATCCAACAAAGCGATGATGAATGTTTTTGAGAAGGGCGGGGAAATGATAAAGGCCAAGCTGGAATACGGTGTTTATCACCTCGAGATCCCTTTTTCCCTTGAAGCGTCACCAAAATAAACCCGATAACAAGCTTTAATCAGGCCTCCGATAATGAAAACGCTAAAAAATATTATCCAAAAAGTACAGATCAACATCCCGTTTACGATGCTGCACGAGACCTATCTGGAAGCCTTCATCGAAAACGGCCTGAATCCGGAAATCGGACTGGATGCCGCCGCGCTCGATCGTTTTTCGATGGCGGACTTCCGGGGCATCGCCCGCGAATTCCATAAAAAATCGCGCACCATAACCCTTCACGGACCCTTTATCGATCTTAGTGCCGGGTCTCCGGATCCGGCCGTGCGCGGGGTAACCCGCGACCGCCTGGAACAATTGCTTGAGCTGGTTCCGCTGTTTAAACCCCTAGCGGTGGTTTGCCACGCCGGTTATGATACCAAGCGATACGGCTATTTTAAAGAAACCTGGGTGGAAAACAGTCTCGAGCTGTGGTCCTGGATGGCAGGCCGGATTGCTGCCCATGGCGCGCGCCTGATGCTGGAAAACGTATACGAAGACGGTCCGGAAGACATTCAAATCCTTTTTGAAGCCCTGAATAATCAGAGAGTCGGTTTTTGCCTGGATATCGGACATGTATCCGCTTTCGGCCAATCCGGCCTCGAGCTCTGGCTGCAAGTCCTTGGACCCTACCTTGGTCAACTTCATCTGCATGATAACCATGGCGAGGAAGATGAACATCTGGCAATCGGAAGCGGCGGCATTGATTTCGCCAACCTATTAAAATACTTTAAAAAAAACAGTTTTTCACCCCCTATCGTGACCCTTGAGCCGCACGAAGAAAAAGACCTCTGGCCCGGCTTGGAATACCTTTCCCGGATGTGGCCCTGGTGATCCCCGCCGGTGTTTCAGGCTGAGATCTTCGATCCGAGGACCCATCCGTCCTTTTTACCAATCACCGTTTGAACACTCCAGCCGCTTGAAAATCATATCAAAACGCTTCCAAATGATTATTTACACACGAATTTTCACGGATCGACCGGACTGCACCGCCAATTTTCGGTACAATTGGAATTCGAAGCCCGGATGAGGGAAAAATATATGGGTTAATTAAAAATTCCTGTTAAAGCCTGACAGAAATTGGCCGATATAAACCTTGTATCGGTTTGTAAATCAATCAACCATCAATTCACTTTCAGGAAAGCCATGACAGTCATCAATCAGGAAGACAAAGATTCTGCCAATACCAGGGCGGGCGTTCCACTGGAGGCAAAAACAATGGTCCTGACCCGGTCCAGTGAAAAAATCATCGGACCGCGACTGGTGTGCACATCTGCATCCGGCGAAAGCAAAATCTATCCCCTTCAAAAATCGAAACTTGTCATCGGACGATCCGTGGAAGCGGATTTAAACCTGCTTGACCCATTAGTATCACGCAAACATTGCGTGATTGAGATGCGCGACAATAATTTCATCGTTAGAAATGTCAGCACAACCAATCCGTTGTTGCTGAACGACAAGCCCATCGCCGAAAAACGACTGTACACCGGGGATCAATTAAAAATCGGCTCTGCCACGCTGGCATACATTTCCGATCGCCCGCAGGATGTCAGCCGGCTTGACACCAAAATGATCAAACAAAAAAAGCAGTCAGGACTGGGTTTTTGGATTGCGGTATTTCTGTTGTTCATTTTTGCAGCCTACTTCGGCTACTTCCAGGCATACACGCCATTAAAGGTCAAATGGGCCTTAAAATCCGTATCCCACCAGATCAAGTCCGAAAAATACCTGTCGGCCCAAAATACGCTGAAGCACCTGTTGGATCTGGATCTGCCGATGGAACAGACGCATCAGGCAATGGAACTTTTCGCGCAAACGGCCCTGGCGATTACCGAGCAAAAATCCCGCGAGGAGGATCTGGAATCTGCCATGGAATATTTAAAATCATATCTGGCAGAATACGGAGCCGGTAAAGAAGCGGAAATTTTATGGGACCGGCTGGATTATTTCCGACTGACTCTGGCACAGCGTTTGGAATCCGCCAAGAAATTCCAGCCGGCCTTAAGGGAATATGCCGCCATCAATGAAGAGAGTGTCTATTTTGATGAAGCTCACAAAGCCATCCGCCGGATATGGCTGGCTCATCAGCAGCCAACCCGTGAAGATCAAACCCTGGCTCAGATTTTAAAAGAGGCCGACGCCCACTTTAAAGCCCAGCAGTATCTCAAACCGGTCAATCAAAATGCCTATGTTCTGTATCAGGCCGTCCTTTCGCTGGACCCCAAACATAGCCTGGCACTTGAACGAATTGAACACATGAAGGCTTTTTACCGTGAAAATGGCGAAACCTATTATGACAAAAAAAACTGGTCCAAAGCCTTATCCTATTTTGAACGCTATTACCTGATCGATTCGGACACCAAAGAAATAAATAATAAAATGAAAGTCTGCCGGGAAAATTTATCCATCCTGCGCGCGAATTCACTCAAATCCAAATACGCCAAGACTTCCTTGAAGAAAAAGTCCAAGGGAGCCAACAACACCAAACAAACCCAGGCTGAAAAGAAGGAAGAGATCAAGCGCATGCTTGAGGAGTCCGGCACCGAAAGCTCCTGGATTATGCATTATCTTTTCGAAGACCAGAAGGATGAACAGGACTCTGAGAAGCCCTGGTAAACAGGAAAAAAGTTGCCCGCATGAAAAAAATCCGGCTGACCATGATCATAAAACCTAATTATATCCTTTCATTGGTATTCATTATCGCGGCCTTGAACACATCCTGTGCGCTTCGGATGTTTCAACCCGCCCCGGAACCGGTCTTATTGGAGGAAAAACAGCTTCCTTCCAAAGTCGCCATATTGCCTTTCGTGAACAGGACCTCCACTCCCGAAGCCGGCATCATTGTACGCAGGATGTTTTATAATTTTTTCAGTTCATTAAACTACCTTGACATCGAACCATTTGCAATTGACGATAATCTTCGGCTCAATGATCTGTATACAGAGGTGGCCAGCGGCAAAAATGTTTCGCCCCAGAAGCTGGGCCAGTTACTGGGGGTTGATGCCGTTATTTATGGTGATGTTATCAGTCTTGGCAAAATATTTGCGCTGGTCTATTCCGACAATCAGGCCGGACTCAAAGCACGGATGGTCAGCTGCACAACCGGCCAGACGATCTGGGAGCTTGAGCACACCATCCATATCGAAGAAGGTGAAGTACCGATCAGTCCGATCGGTTTGGCCACAGCCGTATTTAAAACCGCCCTCAGCCACACCCAGGCCAGTCACATGAAAGCCGCTTCCGAATTGTGTATGGTGATGGTCAATACCATACCCAATCCGCCCGGGGTAAGCGAATCGCCTCCCAGGATTCAGGCCTTGGTACACAATGGTGCCGGCCAGCTGCTGGTTCCGGGGGACTATTTAAAAGTCGCTATAATCGGCGACAAAAAGCAGCTCGCCAGCTGGAGTTTGCCGCCGCTGATTGAAAATCTCCCGCTGACCGAAAAGGAACCGGGCGTGTACATCGGCGCCTACCGCATCAAACCAAAAGATCGTTTGCCCCACGGCCGGCTGGTGGGATATCTCAATGGCAAAACCGGTGTGGGCAGCCAGTGGATGGATACCCTGGGTCCAATCAAAATCGGAAAACCAACGGTGCTGCCTTCCGTCATAGCCGGGGATTATGTCTTGAGTGTTGAAAAAAGCCCCTATCTGGTCGAGGATGCACTGGTCGTCAAACCGGGTGCAAAACTCACCATGAAACCGGGAACGGTCATCTGGTTTCGCAGTCTGGGGCTGATTGTCAAAGGGGAACTTCAAATTTTGGGCACCGAAGACGATCCGGTCCGCCTCTCGAGTCTGGGGAGGACCACCTGGAAAGGCATTTTTTTGGACCGCAGCCCCGGCGCAAATAAAATTAGCTATTGCGCCATATCAGATGCTGAATTCGGTTTCAGAGCATCTAAATCGAATGTCACCATTCAAAACAGCCAGTTCCAGGACAATGTCTGGGGAATCGTGATGGAAGAAAGCAAGGCTGAAATCTCCGGCAGCCTCATCAGGACATCGCAAAAATCGGGCATCGCTGCCCGCCAGGCCAGCATTCTGGTAAAAGATTCCGTTATTACCGAAAACAGTTCCGGTGGATTTTTACTGGAAAGCAGCCAAGCCAAATTAGAACAAAATAATATTTTGAACAATGGTGGCTGGGAAATTAAAGTGCTGGACAACAAAGGCCGGGTTAAAGCCGCACATAACTGGTGGGGCAAAGATGATCCGATCAAAAATGAAATTATCGGCCCGGTTGCCGTTAAACCGGTTTTAAATTCCCCGATCGAATTCAGTATTATGGAATGAAGCACAGAATGACGAATGTCAAATGTCGAATGAAGGAATGCTGTCTATTTTATTTTAATCTTTTGAATATGTTAGCTACTTGCGGCAGGCGGGGTTCATAACTTGTAAAATAAAGGCATTAGAGCGGAGCGGCATCCAAAATTCTTCATTCGTCAATCTTCATTCGACATTCCCTACATCCTTTCCTCCAGCCAATCCTCCAGGTCCTTGAGCACTTTTTCTCTTTGCGCTTGCGGTTCGTTGTATATTTCATGATACAACCCCTCATAAACATGCAGGGTTTTGTCCGTTACTTTCAGCTTTTCATACCACTGCCCGGCCGTCCGGGCATTGACCAGATGATCATCGCCGGCTACCTGCATTAAAATCGGAACCGCAAGCGATGAAGCCTGCTGATTGACGGTTTCCATAGCTGCCATTAATTCGGTAAAGAAGCGGGTGCTGACCCGATCATGCACCAGGGGGTCATTCTTATAAGCGCTGACGACATCGTGATCGTGACTGATTTTGCCGGCATCCAGTTCATTGCCCATGGTCAGACCCGGCCAGAGGTAGGACATGATTAAGCCTAGAATATTTTTGGCGGCAGGTACTTCGGTGACCATCCCCAGGGCAGGTGACGAGGCCAGCACTCCGTTGACAGGTTCCGGAAACCGCAGAGCATAATAAATGGCAATCAAACCGCCCATGCTGTGCCCCAGCAAAAAACATTTGCGATCGCCGGTCAAACCTTCCCGGGCCAGTTGAATCATCGTATGCAGATCCGTAAGATATTGCATAAAATTCAACACATGACCGCGCTTTCCCTCGCTTTGGCCATGGCCCCGGTGATCGGGCAGCCAGACGCTGATACCCATGGGAAGCATCCGCTCGATAACATTACCATAGCGCCCGGAATGCTCACCCAGGCCATGCGCGATCACCATGCGCGCCCGTTCCGATTCAGCCGGGTAATGGCGATAGAAGATCTGAACACCGTCGGAACCCGCAAATGTATCGCTTTTTTCTCGCAATATGCTCATAATACCTCCAATATCTTGGGTTGTTTTTTTTCAGGTTCTCATCGCCTTTTATCCGACAATATAATTTAAGGTTTAAGGTTTCGGGTGTTCCGCCGGCGGACCGCTGGCGGTGAGGCGGCCAGTTTGATCGCATAAGAAATTTTGTGATTTTGTATCGCTTGTTCTTGAAATGTGGGAGCGGTTTTTAACCGCGATGACCCGATCTATTGTGGCTGGAAGCCACTCCCACCTATCATTAATTACAGTCTAAAGGACATTGAATTCTTTGGAGTTTCATATGAGCACCGCCTCTGGCCGCGAGCATCCAGTCTGATCGGAAAAGAAACTTAATGTAGTTTCATATAAGGTTAAAGGCTTGGTGTCATTTAATACAATATTTGTTTAGGGCATTGTAGATTTGAAATTGGATATTATTTGTAATTTGCGATTTGGTGCTTGGATTTTTGTCAATCCAAACCCTTCTTTCTCCTTCCAATCAGTATCTGACACCTGAAACCTGACCCCTATTATTGTGGTAAATCCTTTAACCCATATATCCGCAATCGAAAAATTCCACCTTCCGCATTCCGACTTCCGACTTCACATAATTCCGACTTCCGCCTTCAAAAGAGTCTACCCCGCCCGGTCATGGTTTTTCATCTCCTTATATTTTTCCAGCAGTGCCGCAGCATTTTCGGGGTCCCCCATCGCCTCATAACAGCGGGCCGCAAATTGTAAGGCATCTTTTTCATCCTGGAATTTGAGGAACCGGTCCAGGGCCTGGTCATATTTTGCCTGGTTCATCAGGCCGACGCCCATGCAGATATTGAGCCGGGGGTCATTCGGAAAATGTGACAGACCTTTTGAAAGGATATCGATGGCGTCCTGCTGCGCGTCTCTTTTCTGATAGCGGATCCCCAGCCCCAGGTAGGCCTCGGCATCCGGGAAATAGGTCAATGACTTTTGGTACAGCCTTTCAACAAGCCGGTCTTTATCCGGGATTGCGTCAATTGCGGCGTAATCGCCAAAATCAAACGTCATGCCAAGCCGGGACAAAAACCGCGCGTGCTGCGGATAAAGATCGATGTTATCGATTAATTCGATCGCCTCGACAAATCCCGGCAGGTTTTCAAAAAAACTCGACCTCAGCTTTTGCCCGAAGCCCCGTATCATCTCCCGGGTTATGTCCGGATCGGTCTCAAAATACATGATATCTTCGATGCGATTGAGCCAGATATCATCGCTGGCATTCAAACGTTGTTTAAAATCCTCATAGAGTGCTGTTCCCGGAAATATGTCAAGAATATAGAAAATGGTGCTCAACGGTTTGATGGCATTTATCAGGTCGATCGTTTCCTGGATGGTTTGCCGGTTTTCCCCCGGATTGCCGTAAATAAAATAAGCCCGGGCCATGATACCGTATTTTTGGGTTATGGCAAAAGCAGATTGAATCCCTTCGATTGAGATGTTTTTTAGCAAAAATTTTCTGATTTTCTCCGAGCCGCTTTCGACACCGTAGCTGATTTGAATACAACCGGCTTTTCGCATCCAGTATAGGATCTCTTCGTTGACATGATCCACCCGTGATATGGCATTCCAGGTGACATCCAGCTTTTTTTCAATGATCTTGCGACAAATTGCGATAACGCGCTTTTTATTGACGGTGAACGTGTCGTCTGAAAAATAAAAAAACCGAATACCCTTATTGAACAATCGCTCGAGTTGATCAACAAAGTAGTCGGCAGAATGAAACCTGACCCGGCGCCCCCAAAACCGGGGGGATCCACAAAAATTACAGTTGCCGCCGCACCCGCGGGTCAAAGCCAGGTGCTGAAAGTCAAAATATTGGGCCGGGTCGGGCAGATCATCAAGCTGATGGATGGGGTCGGCATCCGGGGTCCGCAGCACCTGACCGTCTTTTCTGAAGGCCAGGCCCTGGATGGATTCGATCGCCTGCGGCTGCCCGGCGTCCAGAGACCTGACCAGGTTCAAAAAGGGGTATTCCCCTTCCCCGATCACGACATAATCAATTTCCGGGAAATGGGTCAAAAAATGCTGCCACAAAAAGGTGGCCCCGATGCCGCCAAAAACGACCGTCACCCGCGGGTCGGCCTGTTTGGCGATCCTGGCGATGTCGATGCCGCCCCAGCGGTTGGCGTTTAAAATAGAAAAACCGATCACATCAGGCCGTCTATCAGTCAGGGCTTCCCGTATGGTGTGGGAGGTCGTATTGATGTTGTGCCAGTTTAAAATCTCCACATCGTAATTGTGCTGCTTGAGCATGCCGGCCACATAATAAACCCCCAAAGGCACGGCGCGCACATCTGCGGGGTTGTGCAGCCGGGTATTCAGAAAATACGGGTATATCAGCAGGATTTTCATGGGAGAAAGAATTGACATTTGACAGGCTTTCTGTCAAGGGTTCTGATGCTCAAAATCAGAAAGGATTCGATGATAGATCGGTATGCCACGCAAAGCAATCCACATCAAAGCCGTATGCTTTCACCTGGAAGGCACCTTGGTACACATTCCAGGCCCTGAAATCATGCCCGCCGAACCACCCTCCCCTGCAGCCGGGGCTGAAAAAATTTTAAGTTACCTGGCCGAAAAAAAACTTCGCCGGGCTATAGTTAGTCTCAGCCGCGGCAGGTCTGTGCGCCGGATGATGGACAATTTCAGTGCCGCCAGCTTGTCGGATTTCAATCCGGTTATCTGTGCCGAGGATCTGCCGCAGCGCGCCACCGCCACCCATGCAGTTCAGGCTGTGGTCGATAAATTGAATTTGCCGGCAGACCAGGTGCTGTTCGTGACCGCCGATCCGCAGTTCCTGCAGCAAGCCATAAAAGCCGCCACCATACCTGTTTTTTATGGCCCATCGCCATCAGGACCCGGCAGTCGCAGCGCTGACCCCTTTCATATTTCAAAGCTGGAGGAGCTTAAAGCCCTCGTGAGATTGGGGATACCCCTGCCTCCGGGCAAACTGCCAAATGATCTTTTGCGCGAATTTTTAAACCAGTTTGTTTTTGATGACCCTTCGATTCTCGTCAATCCGGGTGTTGGAGAAGATACGGCGGCGATAAATGTTGAATCCGAAGAAGTGCTGGTGCTCAAGTCGGATCCGATCACCTTTGCCACCGATTCCATTGGTCAATATGCCGTATTGATAAATGCCAATGACATCGCCACCTCGGGAGCCCGCCCGCGATGGTTGCTAACCACCCTGTTGTTTCCCTGCGGGATCACGCCTTCGGGAATCCAGCAGATCATCGACGAACTCAAAGAGACCTGCCGGCGCTGGGATATCACCTTGTGCGGCGGCCATACCGAGATTACGGATGCCGTCACCCGACCGGTGGTAACGGGCATGATGGCGGGTACCGTAGCCAAAAGCAAGCTGATCGACAAAAGCGCTATGGCACCCGGTGACCGTGTTTTGATAACCAAAGGTGTGGCTGTTGAAGGCACGGCCATCATCGCCAGGGAATTCGGCAAGCGGTTAAAAGGGTTGGGTATGAGCGAATCGGAGATCGACGGCAGCCGCCGATTCCTGACCCATATCAGCGTCATCACGGAAGCCCGGATTGCTGCCGAATCCGGATCCGCCAGCGCCATGCATGACGTCACCGAAGGCGGACTGGCTACGGCCCTGGAAGAATTGAGCATCGCCGGCGGACATCGCCTCAAGATCGATATGGATGCGATTCCCGTATTTTCCGAAACCCGGAAAATTTGCCGTTTGCTGGGTATTCAGCCGCTGGGGCTGATCGGCTCCGGCAGCCTTTTGATCTGCTGCCGGGAGACCGGTTGTCAATCGCTAATGGCAACCATTCGCCAAAGCGGCATAGACGTATCCTGTATTGGTGAAGTGCTGGATGATCGGGGCCAGGGGATTTACGCGGTTAAGAAAGGCCGGCCAACCGCATGGCCCCAATTCGAAGTGGATGAAATTACAAGGCTTTTTTAAACTTCCTTGACGCCGCGTCCGAAAATCTCAAAAGCAAGCTCAAGCGTCTGCTTGAGGTAGTCTTTTTCCTCGTTGATCAGTCTTTTGGAGGTCAACCAGAGCACGACGCCGGAAAACAGGGCCCAGAAAGTATCGGCCATCGCAACCGGATGACGGTCAACAAAAAGCCCCTGGTCAACTCCGTTCTGAAAAATTTGGGCAATCGAACCCAGAGACTTGCGGGACAAATCCTTGATCTCGGTCATCAGCTGAGGCGACAGGTTCTTTAACGTTTCGCTGGACTGCAGATGAAACATGTTGATGATTATTAACGGATCAAACTCATAGACGTCATACATCGCGTCCATTAAGGTCTTTAATTTTTCCTCCGGATTGGCGTCTTTCTCATCATTGACATGTTCAACCCGGATCAGAAGATACTGGAGTATTCTCAAGGATAGCGAGGCGTAAAGTTCTTCTTTATTTTTAAAGTACAGGTACAGGGTGCCGGGACTAAGCTCGGCTTCCTGGGCGATATCTTCCATCGTTGCCTTGTTAAATCCTTTATCTGAAAAAACCCGTTTAGCGGCAACCATAATCTGCTGCCGCCGCCGCTCCTTTTCCCGCTCTTTGCGCTCTTGGATTCCCATTGCTCTGATGCTCCCTGAATGCGATTTATTTATAATACAGACTTGTATTTTATTTTATTTATTTTTTCAAGAGAAATATTCAGTTTCTGATTTAGCCTATAATGGCATTGTAATTTGGGGCCGAACCAGATAATATCTTTTAAAAAAATAGGTGAGTGGCATGTCCTCAAATCTAAGTTCAAGTGCCCGGAAGGTACAGCAAGCACTAAGTGCGTACGGTGTATCGTGTCAGGTCGTTGAAATGCCGCAATCTACGCGCGCCGCTGACGACGCCGCCCGGGCCGTCGGATGCCGGGTGGGCCAGATTGTCAAATCTCTTGTATTTCGAGGCCAACAATCACACCAGGCACTGCTGGTGGCAACCAGCGGAGCCAACCGGGTGAACGAAAAACTAATGGCAACTTTCATTTCCGAGCCGATATCAAAAGCCGATGCTGATTTCGTGAGGGAAAAAACCGGATTTGCCATCGGCGGGGTTGCGCCGGTGGGTCATGCCCAGAAAATAAAAATCTTTATTGATGAAGATCTACTTCAATATGACGAAATCTGGGCCGCCGCCGGCACGCCGAATGCGCTTTTCAAATTAACACCCCAGGAGCTTCAAAAAATCACTGCCGGCCAGGTCGTATCAATCAAATAAGGGAAAGGTTTACGGCGCCAAGCGCCGGGTATAGGGTTGAGTTGGAATTCGGAATGTGGAATGCGGAAGTGGGAATTTACCTGAATTCGGAAGTCGGAATGCGGAAGTCGGAAAGAAGGAATTAAAACCAATTTTCTATGTTTGCCCGAACTATTTGAATTTGCAAAACATAAAACCGGCTTAATACCGCCGGTTTTTTCTTGAGGTCCTGGAACTTTAGTTTGGTGTATCTGGCTTCGTCATCTAGCCGCGATTAACTTGATACAGCGGTGCAGGTAATTATCGCGGCTAAAAGCCGCTCCCACATGCATAATCATGATTATTGCCGAAAATTTCCGGCTTCCTTTTTTGAATTGCCTTTTTCGCTCTGCGCGATGCTCTATGCCCGATGCGAAGCCCTACCCGCTTCCACATTCCGACTTCCAATTTCCATAATTCCTATCTTTTCCGCTTCCGCATTCCGCATTCCGACTTCCAACTTCCAATGTCTGTCATCCGATGGCGACCTGCAGCAGGTCCTTTCTGGCTTTCACATTCTGGATCGTTACCTGGATTAGATCCTCGGGTTTCAGCTCAAGCCCGCTGGATAGCGGAAGGTCGCATTCTATCATGTATTCGGTAAGCAGTATCTGGTAATTATTGCGGCGTTTATTCAGAACAATAGCCTCTTCTTTGCGGCCAATGTGCTGTTCGAGGTATTTTAACAGCCAGAAGCGATGTCGCCCATATTGAATTTTACCGACGTTGCTCATCGGCACTTGCAGCATCTGAATGAGTTGGTCTATTTCTTCCGAATTATAGGGTTGCTCAAGGCCGAGTATCGCCCTAAGCTGGCGCTGGTTAATCAGATCAAAGTATTTTCGGATGGGGGAAGTTGAAGTCACATAGGCATCCACTCCAAGGCCTGAATGCTTGCCGGGTTTGTGATCTAATACAAACCGGCTTAAGAACCTGCGCTGCATCCAATTTTGGAACAGGGTGCCCTCATCTCCCCGGTAAAGACGCTCCCGCGGTTCCGGTTGGGACCTGAATATAGCCGGCATGCCATTTTCGGCCAGAAATTTGGCCATCAGCCAGTTGGCTAATATCATGAGTTCGGAAACCAGCATCCGACCGGGGCTTTCGCGATTGATCTTGTTGACGCTAATGGATCGATCGTCCGCCAACCAGACATTGACTTCCGGCACCGTGATTTGAACCGCACCGCCATCCAATCGGCGGCGGCGAAATTTTTCTGCAATCTCACGCAGAATTAGGACGTCCGGATTTTGATCCGCTACCAGATTAACATCGTAATAGCTAAGCTGTTGTTTAACATTGATCAGACTGGGCAGAATTTCATAATCAATAATTTCCTTCGAAGGACTCAGGTTCACCATCGTGCTAACGGCGGGACGCAGTTCGCCGGCTTTCAGGCTGCAGAGCCCTTCGGCCAAGGCCGCCGGCAACATGGATATCTTCTGGTCGGGCATGTAGATGGAACTTCCGCGGGCAAGCGCTTCCTGGTCAATGCGGTCGTCTTTGCCGACAAAATGGCCTACATCAACAATGTGAATGCCCAGACGGTAGTCCGCGCCCACTTTTTCAATGCTTAAGGCATCGTCAAAATCAAGGGTGGACTGCCCGTCGATGGTCATCAGCGACAAAGATGTCAAATCCCGGCGCACGTTATCCGCGAACAAATCCCGCGGGGACACGATGAGCTGTTGAGCACTTTGCAGGGTGGTATCGTCAAATTCAACGCTGACCTCAAAGCGCAGCAGGTCAATATTTTCGTTCTCATCAAATACGTTCAGCTTAACCAGGAGCGGAAAAAGCGCGGAAGTTGGTTCGATACCTGAGTTGCTGATCATTGCCCTGGCCAGGGCACAGTCCTTACTTTCCTTTTCAAACAGGTAATATGATTTTAATATATTTAAAATTTCCTGGGAATCCGCCTCGCTCACATCGACCGGGGGTGATGTCCCATTTACCAGACTTTTCAACCAGCTCCCACCAAGCTCGACAATCCGGTTTTTGCGCGTTTCTTCCAGCCGCTGAGCAGTCAGCAGCTCGACCTGCCGGGCTGAATTGGGAAAAAATCGGTCCAGGTTAAATTTAAAATACAGCCGGTCATCAAAAAACGCCCGGATAACCGCCGATTCATGATCTCCGCCGGGACTGTCCGGGAAACAAAACTCCGTCATCGTTTCAAGATCAATCCACACCTGTTCCGTGTTTAAAATTTCCCATAAATCTTTAATATCCACCTGACTGTGCAACGCCTTGCGTTTGCTGGCAACCTCCCGCAAGGCATCGACCATCTTGTCCCGCCCCATGGATAAATTAAGGCGTGCACTATCCTTATGCAGCAGTCGCCCGGCCGAAAGTTTGACCTCACGATTATTTTCGGTTAACAGCCGCAACCGTTGATTTTTGACCTCCAGAACAACTGCACACATAATTTTTTGGCGATCAATATATTCCACAATACTTCCTGATTCCATAGGAAGTACAATAACAACCGGCCTGAATAAAGTCAATGATTCCAAAATGGTTTCTGGATGCTGGTCACTGGCTGCTGGCAACTGGTTGCTGGATACTGTTTTCTGGTAACTGGATGATGATTGCCTGCTATAAAAAGGCATCTGGTATAAGGATTAAGGTATAGCTATTAGAACGGGCTAATTCCCGAATCCCCCATGGTTGCCGAGCCATAGTCTCGACAACGGCGGGTCCAACTTCCGAATTCTTAAAACCTTATGCCCTATGCCTTAAACCTTGCATCCCTTCTTTTATTTCTTGCAGATATATACTACTGCTCTTATATTTAACCATTCTCCATAATAATATTAAAGGCCGGAAATCAGCATCCAATAGCAACTGGCCTGAGATCAGAGACCAAGAACCAGCAACAGGCGGCCGGCAGCCAGCAGCCAGAGAGCAGAGACCAGTCACCAGTGACAAGAAATCAGCAGTCAAATACAGGCAACCGGAAATCGGCAACTTCCCTGATCATACCCTACCTGGTTGAAAATCGTGCCAAGATCCTGGC
>Ga0210064_1000490_pt1 | contig 18659 bp, 21 predicted proteins | sample Muzzi_CordC_D2_FD_185531 | JGI IMG/M metagenome (GOLD analysis project Ga0210064, IMG submission 185531) | Wetland microbial communities from San Francisco Bay, California, USA, that impact long-term carbon sequestration - Muzzi_CordC_D2 (SPAdes) | ecosystem: Environmental > Aquatic > Marine >...
GACTGAGGGTTAAGATCAACGCGATGATGATATACAGGCCGGAATACAAGCCCCAGTAAACACCCTGTTCGAGTTTTCCGGTAACACCGAGGAAGAACACCAGGTTACTCGCCAGCAGCAAAACAATCTTGCCGACTATGGCGATATTATGCCACTGTCGGGTGCGAATGATGGGCGCCGCTATCGCAGCTGACAGCACCGCCAGGAACAACAGATCAAAACTGGCAGCGGCAAGAAGAAAGTCAGCCCCTCCCAGCAGGATAAACAGCCGCGCCAGCAGCCAGAAGAGGAATAACAGGAACAGGGGCGCACCGTTTAAGGTTCGGATGCCGGTCCAGTTGCGTACTGCGGTTAACAGAAACCCCGCTACCACCGCCAGACTATAGCCATAGATCATCTCGTGACTATGCCAGGTCACTGGTGCCAGGCCGGCAAAAGGAAAACTCCAGCCATGTACGTAGGCTGCATACCAGATCAGGATGCTGATCACAGCATAGCCACCGGCGGCGAGGAAAAACGGCCGGAATCCCAGCCTCAGCCAGGCGCTGCCGCCGGGAGTGGATGGATCGGCTATTTGCACGCGCGGGTCAGTACTCAGCCTGCATGGCTGATCAACTAGTCCAGCCAGCGAACCAGGTAATACAACTGCTGGCTTTCCGAAGACGTGGAGGGTCCGGCAACCACAGCGGCGTAGCGATGGCGCTGCGGACTGGATGCTTCCAGCGCGGCCTGTTCAGATTCCATGACTACGACGCAGTTAGCGGACAGACGTTTTTTCTTCTTTGGCGCATAAACAACAGCAAAGCGCTCCTTTACCACGCCACTGGCACGATCCATCATCAAACCACGAATGGAAACACCCACCGCTGATGCCCTTTTCTCAACCGCCGCCCAAACCGCACATGCCGCCGCCACAACCACCCGCTGCACAAGGCGGTGTGTTGTCGCCAAGGCTGGAACTCTTTACCACCTGACCACCTGTTGCCAACCGTTTTACCGGCGCGTCTGCAGGTGTGTTACCCGCCTCAATGCCGGCTTTTTCACACACTTGCCCCCAGCTCGACAGCTTGTCGCTCATGCGGTGTTTGACTTCGACCACTCGACCGTTGGCCTCACATAGATAATCGTAGCTTGGCATATATTACCTCTTGCAACCGTTTGTTCTGAAAAGCGTCCAACACCCGGTTCTCACCGAATGACACAAAGATGAAGACGTTTCCAGAGTTGAACCTGACCACGCGGGCTGACATACCGCGACTGGAGAAATTTTCACAAATAACCTTGAAGCCGCCTTTCCTTTGATGACCTTAGCCCCCTTTGTTGTTGAGGCTGCGAAAACCACGCATTGATATTTTACTACTTTGCCGGCGGAAATTGTTCAAGAATCTTCTGCACCGCGTCGCGTACACGTTTTTCCCTGGCTTTCGTGCTGTTATCCGGGTACACCTCATCTCTTGCCGTACCGCGCCAGATCAATTGTCTATCAGTCGCACGCACGACATCGAGGATCAGCGTGCCGACCTGATATTCGCTCACCACCGCCTCACGGCCCGGATAGCCGTAATGCATGATATTGCGGCGATAGTTCGGCCCCCATCCCGGCCCGTAACCATATAGTTCATTGAGATAGGTGACTGAGATCTTGTTGTCGATAGCCACATGATAGGTCACCAGGAAATCCGCATGCCCGGCACTCCGTTCAAATCCCTTCCGTTCGAGTTGCTCATTAACAGCAGTTTTTACCCGGTTCGCCAGCAGGCTGTCGTACTGAATCTTCGGGTCACCGGATTCGATTTGCGGTGCCGGCAACCAGTCATAGGTATGCAAGGCTGAGAAATCGGCCTCCGAATCATAGTCCGAGGACACCTGCAGCGAAGCGCAACCGGCCAGGCCGAAGGCAACAATCAACCAGCCCCATCGAAACACCTCTTTCTCCCTTTTACTTCGTGACGACAGATCTAAAGCTTACCTGTTCGTCCATGAAAAAGCCGCTGGAGTCTGCACCAGAAAAAAAGAATATAAGTAAGTAGTTATACACAGGCGGACATCACAGCCAAAACTACCGGATAAAACCCGCCATACCTTTTGTAGATTCTAGATATATATTTTATCTTTTTGTTATTATTATATATTTATAGATTGATTATTATTTGATCAATCTAATGCAGAGCCCTTTAGAACGGCCTGAAAAGGTTCTAACCCCACACTTGTACACAATGTTATCCACAGGTTTTGTGGGTAACTCTTGGTACCTTATTGACCTTGTTGCCTGCCGGACTGCCTAGGCTCGGGCAGCTGCAGCTCACCGGTATAATCAAATGGCAATTTCCGCCCGTACACCCCGGTCGCCATGCTGCCACTGATCCGGTATTCGAAACCGGTTGACTGGCTTTCCTGCAGCGACTGGAATTGTCGGAACACTTGGAAAAGATTCGAAGAGACCTCCAACTCGATGACGTTTTCTCCATAGGCCGGCACCTCGACCGACTGATTGCTGACACCATCGGCAAAAGTCTCACCATTGATATCGAGTCGAAAATCGATGCCACGCACAGGCAGTTCAAAGGCATTTGGATTCTTTACCCGCAAACTGACCTGGTAGCGCTGCTCCAACAACTCGACCGAAATCAACTTGAGCCCGACCAATGTAACCCTGGGTGACTCCGGCTTGCTGGTCAGCGCGCTGCAGGATACCAACCCCACCATCAGCACAAAGCCGGATAACAGCTTGCCGAGCAAAACAGATCCGTTCAATTTTTCCTCTCCTGCACGATAACCCAGGGAGCCACCACCACAGCCCAGAGCTCAGGATCCCGCCCTCCCCAGTCTTTGGCAGCATGCATGCCAAGGTGTTCCACTTTACCTTCGTTGATCCTGGCGGTTTGCAGGTGCAGCGCTTGTCTGCTGTGTTTCGTTCCGGTCATGAAGGTTTATTGCGGCTACTCAATCTGCGCCATTGTATATCAGACCGACAAGGTACGGATGCTGTAGCTCAAGCGCGAAGACGGCCGGCGCGGGTCGAGCTGGGGAATCCTTTTCAGTCGATCGCGCAACTGTCGGGTAGTCGCAGGTCTTTTCAGAAACACTCCCACGGCATTGTAATTCTGTGCTGTACCAAGATAAAAAGCCGAGCTGAAATTCTCACGCAGCTCGCTGTCACTCAGGTACGCGGATGCCATGAGTTCCAGCCGGCTGGCAAAATTACACACAATCATGCCATCACTGGACAGACAGCGAATCAGGGTTGATACCCAGTTCCTGTCAGGGAACACGCTGCGTTGCGTTTCACCATCCACGTGACCGAACAAATCGTCGATGACAATATCAAACACGGTTCCCCGATACTCGTTTACCCAGTCGACGGCGTCACCCCTGATCAGTTCCACATCGTTACCGCTGACACCGAAGAAGCGTTTGGCAAGGTAGAGATGGGTGGCGTTCAGCTCAACACCGACAATGGTATCCGGTTGAATAAAGCGACGTAACTGCTGGATCACGGCACCACCACCGACACCCAGCACCAGAACCCGGCGAATGCTGTCCGGCGGATAGAAAAACGCCGGCAGGAACAGCAGATCCCAGACACTACCGGTGACTGGCCGGCCGGGGTTGTACTGACTGTGAAACACCCCGTTGGTATACAGCCGCAATGAGTTACCGGCCTGACGCACCTGGTAGTTTGTCGAACCGATGTCCTGTTCCCAGAGGATACTCATGGGCGGTCGATCTACAGATGCAGGAGCTTCATGACAGGCTCATCCTTGTCGGGGTCATCGCTGAACCCTGACACCAGCAACACATCATGACCCACCTTACCCAGGTGAGACTGCTCGGCAATATGGACGCAGATCCGGCGCCAGTTTCGGGCCTCGGCCTGCCCGATTTTCACCGGCACAATACCCCAGTGCAGGGTCATCTGCCTGCAAACCTTCTCATCTGAACAGGCACCTACAGCGAGTGCCAGAGGCCGGTGCGATGCCATGATACGCGCCGTGTTTCCCGTATGGGTCGGAACAATAATGGCTTCCAGTTGCAGGTCGTGCGTCAACTGAACCGCCGCGTGCGCCATCGACTCACGCACAAGGTGTGCTTTGGTGCGACGATCGGCGATAGGATCGATGGCGAACCGGCCTTCCTGCCACTGGTGGCGCTCCACCTCGCGCAGTACACGGTCCATGGTCTGTACCGCCTGCAAGGGGTATTTTCCGGCGGCTGTTTCACCCGACAACATGGCCGCATCGGCACTCAACAAGGCGGCACCCGCGACATCGGTGACTTCCGCGCGGGTCGGCCGCGAATGGGTCATCATGGACTCCAGCATCTGGGTTGCGACAATAACCGGGATGCCTTTCTGACGGGCTTTATGAATCAGATCCCGTTGTATCAACGGCACTTTCTCTGCGGGGAGTTCTAAACCCAGGTCGCCACGCGCGATCATTATGCCGTAGGACATCGCCATTATGTCATCAATCGCCTCGACCGCTTCCGGCCGTTCAATTTTGCTGACCACGGGAATACCGGCCCCCAGGCGCTTCATGTAACGCGTCAGCTGCCTAACATCTTTTGCGGACCTGACAAAGCTGAGCGCCAGGAAATCCACCTGCAGTTCGACGGCCAGCTGAACATCTTTGCGGTCTTTGGCGGTCAGGGCCGACGTTGATAACTGCGAGCTGGGCAAGTTCATACCCTTGTGACTGGAGAGGACGCCGCCTTCAATGACCTTGCATGCGACCTCGGTGCCATCAACGCTTTGCACACGCAACTCCAGATTGCCGTCATCGAGCAGGATTCGTTCCCCTGCCCTGACGTCCTTGTGCAGACTGCGATACTGCGAGGGAATGAGGCCGTCAGATCCACCAAGCGGGAGTGTCGTCACAGTCACCGTCTCGCCAGCCCTGAGTTCGATACTGCCTGCCGCAAAGCGGCCAACACGAATCTTGGGGCCGCACAAATCCATCAGAATGCCAATATGCCGACCTGCCCGTTTGGCGGCACGCCGTACCCGCTGCACCGTTTTGCGATGAGTTTCATGGTCGCCATGCGACATATTGACCCGCACGACGTCAACGCCGTACTCGATCAGCTTTTCGATCATGGCGGTTGAACTGGAAGCCGGACCCAGCGTGGTAATGATCTTGGTTCTGCGCCACCGCAGCACAACTTCCTTGCGATCGAATCTCTTTCGCAGCATCTTTATGAATCCCTGATCTGACCAGTTGCCAGTGTACCCCGCCACTGATATTAACCCATTCAGCGAGCCAGCAAGCGGTTAGTCGCAAGACCATTGCTGCGTCCCAATCCCTGGAAAGGGCATGCCATTCCCTGTGAATCGCGCCTCGCCTGAAGCGCCTGCTGCTGGTGCGCTGACCTCGTGGGGACGCTCTGAATGTATCAAACTCAGCGGCGGGGTGCAGTAGCATGACTTCCGCGCCTGAATTTGTCACTATGCGACTTCCCCATTCCAGCAGAGGCAGCCGAACGTGAAAGCGATCCACATGACAGCCGTTGGCGGTCCCGATGTTCTGGCAACGGTGCATATCCCTACACCGGCACCCGGTGACCATGAGCTTCTGGTCCGTTTGCACGCAGCGGGAGTCAACCCCATCGACACAAAGTTGCGCAACCGCGGCATGTTTTTTGAAAATGCGCTGCCTGCGGTACTGGGTTGCGACGCCGCCGGCACCGTCGAGGCCATGGGTAAGCAGGTGACATCACTGCAGCCGGGTGACGAAGTCTGGTTCTGTCATGGTGGGCTAGGCAGGGAACAAGGCAACTACGCCGAATTCACCATTGTCAACGAACAGATCGCGCGAAAAAAGCCGGCATCACTCAGCTTCGAACAGGCGGCGGCTGCACCCCTGATACTGATTACAGCCTGGGAAGCCCTGTTTGACAGGGCCAGGCTCGAGGCCGGCCAGACCGTCCTGGTCCACGGTGGCGCCGGTGGTGTCGGACATGTCGCCGTTCAACTGGCAAGCAACGCTGGCGCCAGGGTTTGCACAACTGTGGGCAGCGAAGAAAATACCCGCTTCGCGTTATCTCTGGGTGCCGAAAAGGCAATCAACTATCGCCATGAGGATTTTGTCGGGGCTGTGCTCGAGTGGACGCACGGCCGGGGGGTGGATGTCGCGCTCGATATCATGGGTGGCCAGGTTTTTCAGGATACACTCAAGGCGATGGCTCACTATGGCAACCTGATCACCTTGCTCGACCCGGGTGCCGATATTGCCTGGAAAGAAGCCCGCAACCGCAACTTGCGCATCGGCTTTGAGTTGATGCTGACACCCTTGCTGGAACACTTGCCCGGGGCGCGTGCCCATCAAGGGGAAATCCTGGATCACTGCGCGGCATTGGCTGACGCCGGCAAACTGAAAATCGAAGTCAGTCAGACTCTGCCACTTGAACAGGCCGCGAGAGCACATCAACAGATTGAAAGCGGGCATACACGCGGCAAACTGGTGTTGATTCCCTAACCATGATGTCTCGCAGCCTTAACCACATGCCCCGGGGCACCCTGGGGGAGAGGGTGCACTGGGGCATGTGGAATTCCCGAATCAAGCCTTCGGTGGCTTCAATCCCGCTGCCTGATAGAGCTCCTTCTGTTCCCCGAACGTCAGCGGACGGTACTTTCCGGGGCGCAGTTTTCGCTCGAGGATAACGGGGCCGTAACGTACGCGGCAGAGACGGCTCACCTTGAGCCCCTGCGATTCCCACAGGCGGCGCACTTCGCGATTGCGACCCTCTTTGATTATCACGTGGTACCAGCGATTCGCACCGCTGCCACCAGACTCCTCGATGGCGCTAAACCGGGCAAAACCGTCTTCCAGGTCAACTCCCTGGATCAGGCGTTCCAGCATGGGCAAATCCACTGTGCCGAGCAGCCGGACGGCATATTCGCGTTCGATTTCCTGCGCGGGGTGCATCAGGCGGTGAGCCAGTTCCCCGTCAGTGGTGAACAGCAACAGTCCGGAGGTATTGAAATCCAGGCGTCCGACACCGATCCATCGCCCGGCGGGCAGCCTGGGCAGGGCTGAAAAAACGCTGGGCCGTCCGTCCGGATCATCGCGGCTGCATATCTCCCCGGCCGGCTTGTGATAGAGGATCGTTGCGGCCGCCACCTGTTCGCCGGTGTTCAGCTGGACCTTTTTACCGTCGACAGAAATACGCTCATGCCCGCTGACTTTCTGTCCGAGCCGGGCCGGCTTGCCATTGACCTGAATACGTCCGTCCCGAATCCAGTCTTCAATCTGGCGTCGCGAACCCAGGCCGGCACGTGCCAGAATTTTTTGCAGGCGTTCTTCCATGCGGAGAAATCGAGAAAAGATCAGTGAATGGTATCGTTGCTTTCGGGCGTATCTACCACAACCTGTACGACACGTGGGGACTCTTCTGACACGATAGCCGCTCCGTCCGAAGCTTCACCGGCCTGGTCCTCAAACACCTCCGTCTGTTCTCCCGGCATCGCCAGTTTCAGCTCAATATTGATGGTATCGATGTCGCGCAATTCCATCAGTGTCGGCAGATCGTCCAGGCCTTTCAGGTTGAAATAATCCAGGAACTGCCTGGTGGTGCCGTACATAGCCGGACGTCCGGGCACATCACGATGACCGACAATACGCACCCATTCACGTTCCTGCAGGGTTTTCACGATCGAGCTACTGACACTGACGCCACGAATGTCTTCGATTTCGCCGCGGGTGATGGGCTGACGATATGCTACTAATGCCAGTGTTTCCAGCAAAGCACGTGAATAACGTGCCGGCTTTTCCTCTATCAAGCGTGAGACCCAGGGTTCCATGGTCTGCTTGACCTGCATACGATAGCCACTGGCCACTTCAACCAGTTCAATACCACGTTCCGCATAATCGTCCTGCAAGGCGCCAATGGCTCGCCTGAGCTGATCACGTTCGGGCTTTTCACCATCGCCGAAAACGCCCAGCAGCTGCTCCAGTGTCAACGGCTTTCCGGACGCGAGTAAAACGGCTTCAACGATATGCTTGATTCTTGCTTCACTCATTACAGGTCCCGTTACTCATGATTCGCCAGCCGCCGCGACTTGCCGGTTTTCTTCATAGACCCCGCTTGAACCGGCCGCTCTGATATGGATGGGTGCAAAGGGCTCCGCCTGTACCAGTTCAATGAGGGACTCCTTAATGAGTTCCAGCACCGCCAGCAGAGAGACCACAACGCCCATGCGCCCTTCCTCGGGCCGGAACAAGGCGGTAAACGGCGTAAAACCGCCGCTGCCGACCTTATCCAGAACGGCGGACATGCGCTCGCGCACCGACAGGGGCTCCATTTGTATGTGGTGGTGCGTGAACATCTCGGCACGGGTCATAGCGTGCTTGGCCGCTATCAACAATTCCTGCAGGCTGATTTCCGCTGATTTGGGAATTATCTGCTTTTCCGGTGCCTGGATGGCAACCGGGAATATGTCGCGACCGACGCGAGGCATCCGCTCGATATCCTCTGCCGCCTGCTTATAACGTTCGTATTCCTGCAGGCGGCGTATCAGTTCGGCGCGTGGATCTTCTTCGTCCTCCGCTTCAACCGGCCGCGGCAGCAACATGCGTGATTTGATCTCAGCCAGCATGGCCGCCATCACCAGATACTCGGCGGTCAGTTCGAGCTTGAGGCCTTTCATCAGATCGATGTAATCCATGTACTGCCGGGTGATCTCGGCAATCGGAATATCGAGAATATCGAGGTTCTGCCGCTTGATCAGATACAGCAACAGGTCTAGCGGACCTTCGAACGCTTCCAGGAAAACTTCCAGCGCATCCGGTGGAATATAGAGATCTTTGGGGAGGGTCGTGAGCGCTTCACCCTGCACTAAGGCGAAGGGCATTTCAGCTTGTTGTGGCGCCTGTTCAGTCGGGATTGGCGTTTCTGTCATGCAATCGGCTCAGGTCGTATCGGCGCATTGTAAACGCCGGCGCAGCAGATGGGAACAGGGAACAGGCAACTTGTCAACTCTCACCACCATAACCATTAAGGGCATGAAGCCCACAACACAACAAGGTGGGTGAGAATTCCGGCTGCGGAGGGCGGACGCCCCCTTTACCCACACACCCTGAAGCATTAGTACTATAATTAACATTGATTTACAAGGGATTACAACGAATAAACCAACACCTGAACGCATCGGTCCGCAACCCGCCGCTGCGCACAGTACCCACAGCCTCTGCGCCGGACCCACCAGTTGTCGCACCCGGATAGAGTCGACAGTGAGGCAGGCGGTTCGAAATCCTCGCCACAATCAGCCCTCCGGGGAAGGGCGTTTTCGAGCGGACCGGTGCCATGAGGCCGAACTCAGAGAACGACTGATACGTCGCGCCGGCTACTGAAACCGGGACAACAAAGCCGGCCCTCAACCACCGGGGAGTCGCAGAGAACCGGGTCTGGAGACGCGCATGCTGGATAACGAAGTGCCTTTCTGATCAGGAGATACGCCTATATAGTTTCTGTTTATAGATTTCTTAGTTACAGATCAGGAATTGCCTGGCAGATATGCGAACGCAGTTCACTTCTCGTTAACCCGCAGCAACGAACATAAGAGTAGATATCAATTGCCAACACTTGCACACAACCCTGGAGAACGGCCAGAACCAGTTCCATTCCGGGAAGCATTTATCTACTGGCTTAAGCTGGGATTCATCAGTTTTGGCGGGCCGGCAGGTCAAATAAGCATGATGCACCAGGAGCTGGTGGAAAAACGGAGATGGATTTCAGAACATCGTTTTTTGCATGCACTCAATTACACCATGGTTCTTCCAGGACCGGAAGCGCAGCAACTTGCGACCTACATTGGTTGGTTGATGCACGGTGCAGGGGGCGGCATTACAGCCGGCGTTCTATTCGTTCTGCCGTCACTGTTTATTCTTATTGGTCTGACATGGGGCTATCTGGCCTATGGCGATGTGCCGGCAATGGAAGGTATTTTGTACGGTATTAAACCAGCCGTCACCGCAATTGTAGTTTTTGCAGCCTACCGCATCGGCTCAAGGGTGTTGAGGAACAATCTACTACGCGCCATGGCGATACTGGCATTTATAGCAATTTTTGGCTTTGACGTACCTTTTCCCTATATCGTGCTCATGGCCGGGATCATCGCTTATGCTGGTTCACATGCCGCACCCGATAAATTCAAGGCCGGAGAACATCATGCGGATTCGGAAAATCCCCGCGGACCCGCGCTCATCGATGACGACACCCCTGTTCCAGCGCATGCACGATTTAATTGGAGCAGATTGATCGCAGTCGCTTTAACAGGGCTGTTTATCTGGGCTGCGGGAATGGCCGGCCTGTTTGTCGCTTACGGCTGGCAAGGCACTCTCACGCAAATGGGATGGTTTTTTTCCAAGGCGGCCCTTGTCACCTTTGGCGGAGCCTATGCAGTCTTGCCCTATGTCTATCAAGGTGGTGTCGAGCATTATGCCTGGTTAAGCGGAGCGCAAATGATAGATGGGCTGGCGCTTGGAGAAACAACGCCGGGCCCACTGATAATGGTTGTCGCATTCGTAGGCTTTGTTGGCGGCTGGACAAAAGAACTATTTGGGCCGGAAATGCTTCCTCTGGCAGGTGCTGCCGGCGCGGGTGTGGCGACACTGTTCACGTTTTTACCTTCCTTTCTTTTTATCATGCTCGGCGGGCCATCTGTTGAAGCAACCAGGCATGATGTCAAATTCACAGCACCGCTAACCGGCATAACTGCAGCAGTGGTTGGCGTCATACTGAACCTGGCGGTCTTTTTCGCCTATCACGTACTTTGGCCTGAAGGTTTCGAAGGGCCGTTTGACTGGTTGTCGGCTTTGATAGGATTGCTTGCATTCATTGCATTGTTTAGATACAAGTTTGGGATTGTGCCTGTTATCGCCGCCTGCGCATTTGCAGGCCTGGGATATTCCCTGTGGCTATAAGGACCGCGGAAACAGGACATTTCATTTCAGGAGGACCCGGCTATCAAATATATCTGGATTCTGGTTTATGGCATCGTATTTATATGGTCCGCTATCGAGCCAAAAGATCAGTTGACCTGGTTTCTCGAAGTCGTTCCGGCAATTGCAGGGGGCATTTTACTGGCAGCTACTTATAATTCCTTCAGGTTGACTTCATTGCTGTATATTCTGATCCTGACTCACTGTGTCATTTTGATGGTTGGCGGTCATTACACATATGCTGAAGTCCCATTGTTTGAGGATCTCAAAACAGTATTCGGGTTCGAGCGAAATAACTATGACAAGCTGGGGCACTTTGTTCAGGGCTTTGTGCCCGCTTTAATTGCCAGAGAAATATTAATCCGCAAAAATGTTGTTAACGGGAGGGCCTGGCTTAACTTTTTTATTGTCTGTATTTGCCTGGCTTTCAGTGCATTCTATGAGCTCATTGAATGGTGGGTCGCTATCGCGTCAGGAGAAGCAGCCGAAGCATTTTTGGGCACCCAGGGTTACGTTTGGGATACACAGTCGGATATGTGGCTTGCGCTGCTGGGGGCAGTAATAGCGATATTAACGATGTCCAGATTCCACGACTCACAATTAAAAGCGTTAAAAATGTAGCCAGGGATAACCGGAAACCAACTACGCCTGCACTCCATTGTATCCGGTTATGCCAGAGATCATGTTGAAAGAACATGAAAAAACTTCTTTTTTGGCTGTTGTTGCAGTATCGACAGTGGGGTATGTTCAGGAACAAGGCGTTTCCATAGCTGGATTACCGTTATCGACACAAAGCGCTGACAACACTCTCCAAAACGCATACAACAACAGGCAAAGCGATCTCCAGGTTCAGGGCGAAGGTTTTGTAACCAAACTATTGCCTGAGATCTCGAAGGCACAAGACAGCGAAGATTCATTTTAAAGCTCACTAACGGACAAACATTCCCGGTCGCTCACAACATTGATCTGGCGCCTGGAATCAGCAGATTAAGAACAGGGGAAACAGTAGCTTTCTATGGTGAATATGAGTGGAATTCAAAAGATGGCGTTATCCACTGGACACATCGCGACCCGGCGGGTCGCCAGATTGGCGGCTGGTTAAGACATGAAGGCCGACCCTACCAATAACCCGCCCAAGTCATATTTTTTTAGTATTTTAAACCAATTACAGACCTTACTTCATCCATTGTCTCATCTGCAACATCGCGTGCTGCCTCGCCACCTTCCTGCAAAATGTTGCGCACCAGCTGCGGAGCTTCCTCAAACTCGCGGGCACGGGCACGAATCGGCGCAAGCTCGCTGAGCACCGAATCGATAATCGGTTGTTTGCAATCCAGACAACCGATTCCGGCCGACACACAACCCTCCCTGACCCACTGCTGCCTGGCTTCATCTGAATACACCTGGTGTAACTGGAACACCGGACACAGATCCGGATTACCAGGATCCTGGCGACGTACACGTGCCGGATCGGTCGGCATGGTGCGCAGTTTCTGCTCAATCTCCCTGGGGTCATCGCGCAGTGCGATGGTGTTGCCGTAGGACTTGGACATCTTCTGTCCGTCCAGACCCGGCATCCTGGAGGCCGGCGTTAACAAGGCCTGCGGCTCGGGAAGAATAATGCGACCACCGCCTTCCAGATAACCGTACAAGCGCTCGCGGTCACGCAATGCCAGATTACCCTGCCCTTCCAGTAGCGCGCGACCGACATCCAGGGCTTCCTGATCACCCTTTTCCTGATACTGCCTGCGCAGCTTGCGATACATCTTGGCATTCTTTTTTCCCATCTTCCTGATGGCTTCGTCGGCTTTTTCTTCAAAGTCCGCTTCTCTGCCATAGAGGTGATTAAAGCGCCGCGCCACTTCCCGGGTTAGCTCGACATGCGCAACCTGGTCTTCGCCGACCGGGACCAAACCGGCCTTGTACATCAGGATGTCGGCACTCTGCAGCAGCGGATACCCCAGAAACCCGTAGGTTGCCAGATCGCGCTCACGCAATTTTTCCTGCTGATCCTTGTAACTGGGCACCCGTTCCAGCCAGCCCAGCGGTGTCACCATGGACAACAGCAGGTGCAGCTCGGCATGCTGCGGAACTTCGGATTGAACAAAAATCCTGGCGTTGGCGGGATTAACACCAGCCGCCAGCCAGTCGATGACCATCTCCATGACGCTGTCACCTATAATCTGCGGATCTTCGTAATGAGTGGTCAGTGCGTGCCAGTCGGCAACAAACAAGAAGCAATCGTACTCGTGCTGAAGTTTGACCCAGTTTTTCAGTACACCGTGGTAGTGCCCCAGGTGCAAGCGACCGGTAGGTCGCATGCCCGACAACACCCGATTCTTGGACTCGCTCGTCAAGGTAATTCAGCTCCCCATCAACACAAACAGTATAGTTTCAAGATACCCCGGTTTCATTCCCGCCACCGACGCCATCAGTTGCAGAAACAGCTTGACCACAGGCCACATGGCAATTCCCAGAACACCCGTCACCAGCAGCGCCACCAGAATAAAGAATCCATAGGGCTCAATGCGCGCAAACTGATAGGCATAAGGCGCGGGTAACAAGCCCGTAAGCACCCGCCCGCCATCCAGTGGCGGCAACGGCAACAGATTTAAAACCATCAGTATCGTGTTTATAAAAATGCCTGCCACGCCCATAAACAGCAAGGGCAAGGCAATCCAGTTGTCTGCGGACAAGCCCAGGGCAACTCGTGCAGCGAGCGCCCACGCCAACGCCATCAGCAGATTGGAGGCCGGGCCTGCCGCTGCAACCCAGGCCATATCCTGTTTGGGATGCTTGAAATTGCGCCAGTCCACCGGCACCGGCTTGGCCCATCCAAACACAAAACCACCAGGTAGCAACAGCATCATGGCAGGCACCAGAATAGTTCCAACCGGGTCGATATGCTTTATTGGATTCAAGGTCAGGCGCCCGAGCATCTCTGCGGTTTTATCCCCGAATCTGCGCGCCACCCAGCCATGCGCCGTTTCATGCACGGTAATAGCCAGCAATACCGGCACCACCCAGGCTGAAATCTGCTGCACAGTACTGACTTGCAACATGGTCTCAGCGCCTGTTAAGCCGGTTAAAGCGACAGCGGCCAGCCGGCGTTACTGTTGGCTCATTTACACTCACTGAACTTCCCTCCTCGTGCTACGACTGCCGTGCATCCCATGGCAACTAGACCAGCCCTTCGCTGGAACCTTTACCGCGGCGGATCAGCTGCGGCACAGCTTCAGTCAGGTCAACCACTGTCGTGGGTTCCACACCGCAAGGTCCAGCATCAATAATCAAGTCCACCTGGGCTTCCAGCTTGTCGCGGATGTCAAACGCGTCGGTTTCCGGAAGGTCATTGCCTGGCAGAATCAGTGTCGAGCTCATCAGCGGCTGAGCGTGTTCAGTCAGCAACGCTGTAACAATCGGGTGATCCGGCACGCGAATCCCAATGGTTTTTCGTTTCGGATGTTGCAGCCGACGAGGTACAGTCGCCGTCGCGCGCAACAGGAAAGTATAAGCCCCTGGCGTTTTCGCCTTCAACAATCGGTAGGCAGAATTGCCCACACGCGCATAGACCGATATCTCCGCCAGGTCCCGGCACACCAGCGTAAAGTTGTGTTTCTTGTCAAGGTCACGAATACGGCGAATTCGTTCTACCGCACTCTTGTCATCCAGATGACAGGCGATGGCATAACAGGAATCGGTCGGCAACACCACCACACCGCCATCGCGAATAATTTCCACCGCATGCCTGATCAGACGCGGCTGAGGATTCTGCGGGTGAATTTCGAAATACTGACTCATACGGCTAACGCGGGCGGCCAGGATTCGGCTTCCCAGATGGGGGTACAGCCATCCGGCAGGCGACGCAGCCGACCCAGCTCAACCCAGGGTTTCTCCGGCCCGTGATAATCCGAGCCACAGGATGCGAACAGGCGGTGTTCCCTGCAGACTGCCGCCATATGCAGGGTTTCGTCCCGTGAATGACTGCCTGACACCACCTCCAGGCCGACGCCACCCGCTTCACGGAACTCACCGACCAGTCTCTTGAGTTTACTGCGAGTCAAGCTGTAGCGCGCTGGATGCGCGATAACCGGCAAACCACCGGCCTGCCGGACCCAGCCCAGTGCCCGTTCCATTGACACCCATTCACTACGGACGTAGCCGGGTTTGCCTTTTACCAGGTAGCGTTTGAAAACGTCAGGCACGGATGCTGCGTAACCCGACGCCACCAGGAAATGCGCGAAATGCGTACGGCTGAGTATTTTACCCTTGCGGAGTCGATCGGCGCCTTCCAGTGCCTCTGCTATCCCCTTGTCTGCCAGTTTGCGGCTTATTTCACCTGCCCGCCAGTGGCGAACTTTCTGCAGTTCCTGCAAACCATCAGACAAGGCCCGGTTGAGGGGATCTATGTTCAGACCCAGAACGTGGATGGTCATAGCCCGCCAGGTCACGGATATTTCAACCCCGGGGATCAAACCGAGATCCAGCCCCGACACCGCCTGCGCCGCCTCTGCGAGGCCGTCCAGCGTATCGTGGTCGGTCAGCGCCAGCACAGCCACCCCGGCAGAATGGGCCTTATCCACCAGGCCGGCAGGGGCAAGCGTGCCATCCGAAGCGGTTGAATGGCTATGTAAATCGTAACAACACATTTTTCATATTGTACCGGAGCCATCCGTTTCGCGCTGCCCCTGCGCGATTAATCGCAATCCGGTACCATTCACCCCATGAAACTGACTGACCCGACCTCCCAAGCCTTCCGCAAGCAACTTGCCGAACCGCTGGCCGAGATGCTTGAGACCTACCGGCTTAGTGAAGACAGCTCAGCTCCCGGCAACTCTTCACCACCGCTGCTGGTAGAGACTTTTCAGCAGTTATTTGATGCAATGCAACAAACTGAAGCCAGCCTGGAAGACGACAAATCGGTGCAAGGCGGGAACCCGGCCAGCCCCGAAGCTGTCACTGAACTGGGAGACTACGCGCTCGAGCTGTTCGATCAGTCGCTGCAATGGGCCAATCACCTCAATCTTTCGATGGTTTTAGACCGCTTGCAGGCGTTTACCATTGCCATGGCGCGCTGGATCGCCCGTCACGGGGGGCAGTTGCTCCACCTGGAGCCGGTGGTGGATGCGCTGGCGCGCAGCGCCAACCGGACACAGGATCCCGGCGAACTGCTGGCCCTGTACCAGGCGATGGGGGAAATTATCGATGCTGCGGCACCGGTGATACGGCAAGACCTGGAAAAAACCAATCCGGGCCGGCCGTGGCGCATTCTGCACCTGAACCGTGCGATCGTGGCAACACGCAGCCATCAGCCCGATGTCATGGATGAGGCGTTTGCAGTACTGACCGAACATCTGCCGGAGGACGCGGCCGTTTTTTTTACACAAGGCATGGAACAGATGGACTTGCTAAACTACCCGCCCCATGTGCGGGAAATCATGGACCGCTATTACAGAAAATGGAGCGTCAACCGCTCCTTACACTAGGTTTAGATAAATAATAATGAAGTTTCTTTACGACTTCTTTCCGATTCTGCTGTTTTTCATTGCCTACAAGATGTATGACATCTATGTGGCAACCGCTGTAGCAATGGCTGCAGCTGCGGTTCAGACCTTTGCGTTCTGGCTCAAACACCGCCGTTTTGAAAAGATGCACCTGGTCACGCTTGGTTTATTGCTGGTCTTTGGCAGTCTTACCATTTTTCTGCAGAACCCTGTATTCATCAAGTGGAAACCGACCGTTATCAACTGGCTGTTTGCGGTGGTATTCATGGCAAGCATCTGGATCGGTGAGAAGCCCCTGGTGGAACGCATGATGAGCCATGCCATCCAGGCGCCACGTCGGGTGTGGATCCGTCTGAGCTGGCTGTGGAGTGCTTTTTTCGCCGGTATCGGCGCGCTCAACCTCTACGTTGCATTTAACTATCCTGAGGAAACCTGGGTCAATTTCAAATTGTTTGGCATGCTCGGCATTACCTTTGCCTTTGTGATCGGCCAGGCTTTTTATCTCAGCCGTTACATCGAAGACCATAAAAAACCGGGAGAGGAGTCCTGAATGCTGTACGCCTTAATCAGCCAGGATGCCGTGGACACTCTGGAAAAACGGATGGCCGCTCGCCCGGAGCATGTCAAACGGCTGGAACAGCTGCGCGATGAGGGCCGTTTGATCCTGGCCGGCCCCCATCCCGCCATTGACAGCGATGATCCGGGTGCAGCCGGTTTCACCGGCAGCCTGGTGGTTGCAGAATTTGATTCTCTGGAGGACGCCAGACTCTGGGCCAACGCTGACCCCTACATGGTTGCAGGCGTCTATGAACAGATTACCGTTAAGCCCTTCAAAAAGGTATTGCCGTAGTGACCGCAGAACGCATTGCCATGATTCGTGAACGCCTCACACATGTGTTTTCACCCCAGTCGCTCAATATCATCGACGAAAGCGCCCGTCACGCCGGACATGCCAGTGCCGGCGGTGCGGGCCACTTTGTGGTTGAAATCGTGTCCGATGCCTTTGAGGGCAAAAGTCTCATTCAACGCCATCGCCAGGTCTACGATGCGTTGGACGATATCATGCACAGCGAAATACATGCCTTGAGCATCAGGGCATCCGCACCTGCCGAAACAGGAAACTGATTTACTTCGATTCACCCTAAATAAAAGGACAAACTGATGAAACTGACTTATTTGACACTTGCGCTCGGCTTGGGCGGGCTGCTTGCGGGCTGCGACCAAACGCCGTTGAACGCAGCAGACCAGATCCCTGCGATCGCCGCTTCAGCTGTTACTGATACCAGCCCGGTACTTGCCACGGTAAACGGTTCACCTATTACCGAAGGTGTGGTAGAGCTTTATGAGCAACAACTGAACGCCCGCAGCCCTGGCAATCCTGCTGTCCAGGACCGCCGGGCTATCCTGGAGGAAATCATCAACCTGGAACTGGCACGACAGGGTGGTGAAAAAGAAGGCCTGGATAAAGACACCACAATCCAGTTACAGATCGAACAGCAGCGCCGAGCTGTTATTGCAACGGCAGCCATTCAGCACGAACTGAAGGCTAATCCGGTTAGCGACGAAGAATTGAAGAAGATCTACCAGGAACAGGCGCCGAGCGGTGACGAATTCAAGGCACGACACATCCTCGTCAAGGAAGAAGACGAGGCGAAGGCGCTGATCGTCGAGCTGGACAATGGGGCGGACTTTTCCGAACTGGCAAAACAGCATTCCACCGGACCATCCGGTAAAAGTGGGGGCGAGCTGGGCTGGTTCTCGCCAAAACAAATGGTTGCCCCCTTCTCCGAAGCCGTCGCCGGCATGGAAAAAGGGACTTATACCAAGCAACCGGTAAAAACCCAGTTTGGCTGGCACGTTATCTTTCTTGACGATACGCGCGAAGCGTCACCGCCCCCCTTTGAGCAGCTTAAGCCGCAATTACAGGCGTTTGTGCAGAAACAGCGCGTGCAGGATTACATTGCCGGGCTGAGGAAGAGTGCAACGATTGAAATCAAGGCACAGCCGGCAGCCGCCGCTGAGAAGGCTGAACCAGCGGCCGATGCAGCAAGCGGTGAAGTCAAGCCGTAACAGCAAGCGCAACTAAAGCCTGCAGGAGTGGTCTCCTGACCGCGATGCTCTGGTTATGTCCAGGCAAATCGCGGTCAGGAGACCGCTCCTGCAGGACCCTTTGTCACCCGATCAGGCCTGCGCGTAGGCATGCATCGCAGCTTCCACC
>Ga0210064_1000492_pt1 | contig 18645 bp, 13 predicted proteins | sample Muzzi_CordC_D2_FD_185531 | JGI IMG/M metagenome (GOLD analysis project Ga0210064, IMG submission 185531) | Wetland microbial communities from San Francisco Bay, California, USA, that impact long-term carbon sequestration - Muzzi_CordC_D2 (SPAdes) | ecosystem: Environmental > Aquatic > Marine >...
CCAGATAACCCTGATTCCAGTTGCGCATGTACTGGTAGGACTTGGGCAACTGGTACTGGAAAACGCAGTTGTTCTTTTCGTACATTTCCCATTGCCTGGGATTGGGCTCGCCCCTCATGAACTTCTCGCCGCCCTTGCCGCGCCAGCCGGCCAGGAAACCAATACCGGATCCCGGTGTGGTCTCATAGTTAATGACAAAGTCCGGGTAGTCGCGGTATTTGCGGCTGCCGTCCGGCCGGGTAAAGGCAGGGAGTTTCAGCCGTGAGCCGAGTTCGATGAGGACTTCCTGAAACGGTTTGCAGTCACCTTTGGGCGCTACCACAGGAAGGCGCACCGAATCGACCGGGCCGTCGTATTCCGAAATCGGGCGATCCAGCATCGACATGCAGTCGTGACGTTCAAGATAACTGGTATCCGGTAATACCAGATCCGCATAGGCTGTCATTTCCGACTGAAAAGCATCGGCGACGATCAGGAAGGGGATTTTGTATTCACCGTCCTCATCCTTGTCGTTAAGCATGTTGCGCACCCGGGTGGTGTTCATGGATGAATTCCATGCCATATTCGCCATGAATATCAGAAGGGTATCGATTTTGTAGGGATCGCCGCGCCAGGCGTTGGTGATGGCGTTGTGCATCAGGCCGTGCACCGACAGCGGGTATTCCCAGGAAAAAGCCTTGTCGATCCGTACCGGTTCACCCTGCTCGTCAACGAACAGGTCATCAGGATCGGCGGGCCAACCCAGCGGCATGCCGTTCAAGGGCGTATTGGGCTGCACGTCTTGCGGACGGGTGGGCGATTTTGCACACGGCGGGATCGGGCGTGGAAAAGGTGCTTTGTGGCGGAAGCCGCCGGGTCGATCTATGGTGCCGAGAATACTCATCAGGATCGACATGGCGCGTATGGTGTGAAAGCCGTTGGAGTGTGCTGCCAGGCCGCGCATAGCGTGGAAGGCTACCGGGTTGCCGGTCACCGACTCGTGTTCCTTGCCCCAGGTGTCGGTCCAGGGAATCGGCAGCTCGATTTTCTCGTCACGCGCGGTGATGGCCAGCTCGTGCGCCAGGCGCTTGATGGTCGCTTCGGGAATGCCGGTGATGGCGGATGCCCATGTGGCGGTGTATTCCTTGACCCGGTCCGCCAGTAACTGGAAAGCCGGTTTGACCGGCGTGCCGTCATCCAGCTTGAATTCGCCCAGCAGGTATGGATCGGCACCTTCCGTGTGTGTCGATATCGGCCGGTTCAAGTCGCGGTCCCACCAGAGTTTGTTCTGTGGATCGAAGCAGCCCTCCTCCGCTGGTACTTCAAAGCGCACAAACATGCCGTACTCGCTGGAGTCCGGGTCCATGTTGACCAGTTCGGGGGAATTGGAATAGTTGATCAGGAAGTCACGGTCGTAGAGCCCCTGCTTGATGATTTCGTTGGTCAGCGCCAGAAACAGTGCACCATCGGTGCCGGGTTTAATCGGGATCCATTCGTCGGCGATGGCCGAGTAGCCGGTACATACCGGATTGATGGAAATGAATTTTCCACCCTGGCGCTTGAATTTGGACAGCGCCATTTTCATCGGGTTGGAGTGGTGGTCTTCGGCGGTGCCAACCATCACGAACAGCTTGGCACGATCCAGGTCCGGGCCACCGAATTCCCAGAATGACCCGCCAATGGTGTAAATCATGCCCGCAGCCATGTTCACCGAACAGAAACCGCCGTGGGCGGCATAGTTGGGGGTACCGAACTGCTTCGCAAACAGGCCGGTCAGCGCCTGCATCTGGTCGCGGCCGGTGAACAGGGCAAATTTCTTTGGGTCGCTGGCGCGGATTTCAGCCAGGCGGTCTTCGATTATGGTGAAGGCTTTGTCCCACGAGACTTCCTCGAACTGGTTGGCACCGCGCTCACTGCCAGCTTTACGCAGCAACGGTTTGGTCAGGCGCGCCGGCGAATACTGCTTCATGATCCCGGCGGAACCCTTGGCGCAGATCACGCCTTTGTTCAGGGGATGATCGGGGTTGCCCTGAATATAACGGATTTCACCATCACGCAGGGTGACGCGGATGCCACAGCGACAGGCACACATGTAACAGGTCGTATTCTTGACCTCGATACGACTGTTCTGGTCGAGATGTTTCGACAATGGATCATGAATCGGCTTGCGCATAATGACGATGCCTGGTGGAAAAAGTGTGTGATCGAGTCCAAACCCCATTAAGTTACTAAACTATTGTGTCTGCAGGCCAATCAGCATTACTGAAACAGGTATAAAGCATCATAATATTCTAATACATATTGTAACCAATAAAAACAATGGCTTATTTGTATGGGATTGAATATATCCAAGAAATAAGGTGGCCTTATGCTTGAGTAAATTAAAATTGTTGGATTTCCCCGGTCACATCATTAAGGTAACAGCCCCTGCCGGAAGCCCGGTAGGGGTAAATACGCCTCATAACCTTCTATCTATATAACCCAGGTTGGTAAGGAGTCTCATGTCCAGTTTAGTGAAGCCACATGGTGGTGGTGATCTCAAGCCGCTGCTTCTCGAGGGCGATGCGCTAGCATCCGAAAAGGATCGCGCAGCCTCACTGCCTAAAGTTAACATTTCGTCGCGCGAAGCTGGCGATATTATTATGATGGGTATCGGTGGCTTTACACCATTGGACGGGTTTATGACCCATGGTGACTGGGAAGGCGTTTGCGACGGCATGAAGATGGCCAGTGGCTTGTTCTGGCCGATTCCGGTGACGCTGTCCACCGACCAGGCAACGGCTGATTCCATTAATATAGGTGACGATGTAGCGTTGTTTGACACGGAACGCGACGAAATTCTCGCCACCATGCAGGTCACTGAAAAGTACGGCATCGATAAGAAACACGAGTGCATGATGGTCTACAAGACCACGGATATGGAGCACCCGGGTGTGAAGATGGTAATGGATCAGGGCGACGTTAACCTGGCCGGACCCATCAAGGTGCTGTCGCTGGGCGGTTTCCCGGAACAGTACGGTGACCAGTTCATGACCCCGGCGCAGACTCGCGCCGAATTTGAAAAACGCGGCTGGAAAACCGTAGCGGCTTTTCAGACCCGTAACCCGATGCACCGTTCTCACGAGTACCTGGCCAAGATCGCTATCGAAACACTCGATGGTGTGCTGATTCATTCCCTGCTCGGTAAGCTGAAGCCAGGTGACATCCCTGCGGATGTACGCAGCAACGCCATCGGCACCCTGATCGAGAAATATTTTTCCGACAATACGGTGATCCAGGCGGGTTATCCGCTGGACATGCGCTACGCTGGTCCACGCGAAGCCTTGTTGCACGCTGTGTTCCGCCAGAACTATGGCTGTTCACATCAGATTGTCGGCCGTGATCACGCCGGTGTGGGCGATTACTACGGTCCGTTCGACGCGCATCACATCTTTGACGAAATTTCTGCCGACGCGCTGGAGACCCAGCCGCTCAAAATCGACTGGACGTTCTGGTGCAACAAGTGTGACGGTATGGCTTCCATGAAAACCTGTCCGCACGAAGGTTCGGACCGCATCCTGCTGTCCGGCACCAAGCTGCGCAAGGCGTTGTCCGAAGGTGAAGATGTCTCAGACAAGTTTTCCCGTCCTGAAGTGCTGGAAATCCTGCGTGCCTACTACGGTGGATTGAAGGACGAAGACAAGGTCGAAATCAAGATGTCCGGTCATTCGGCCAAGTAAAGACTCTAGAGACCGTCGCCTGCTTGCTGGCAACGGATGATATATCACTAAGTAAATAAAACGGAGAGAAAACCATGCCAACATTTGTACGTACTGATAAGTGCGACGGCTGCAAAGGTCAGGACAAGACGGCCTGCATGTACATCTGCCCGCACGACCTGATGATGCTGGACAAGGACGGATCTGAAACCGGCCACGCCATGCGCGCTTTCAACCAGGAACCGGAGCAGTGCTGGGAGTGCTACTCCTGCGTCAAGATCTGTCCCCAGCAGGCCATTGAAGCTCGCCACTACGCCGACATTGTGCCGCTGGGCGGTTCTGTGCAGCCATTGCGCGGTACCGATTCCATCATGTGGACCATCAAGTTCCGTAACGGCACCATGAAGCGTTTCAAATTCCCGATCCGCACCACGCCGGAAGGTTCCATCGATCCTTATGCTGGCAAGCCGACTGCGGACATGTCCAAGATTGAAGACATCGGTTTCTTCAATCAGGAGAATGGCTTCCGCGCAGGTGATCGCAGCGAGCTGATCAATCTGTAAGGGTTCGGTAGCGGTTTAAATTTAGTTCAAGCATTTAGAGGTAACTACAAATGGCAGGAGAATTCGGAAATCCCGAAGTCGTCGAAGAAGAAGTTGATATTCTTCTCATCGGCGGTGGTATGGCTTGCTGCGGAGCCGGTTTTGAAATCATGCGCTGGGCAGAAGGCACTGACCTTAAAATCAAGCTGGTCGACAAAGCCGCCATGGACCGTTCCGGTGCCGTGGCACAGGGTCTGTCCGCGATCAACACCTACATCGGCACCGAGCAGGATCCGGCTGACTATGCGCGTATGGTCTCCAACGACCTGATGGGCATCACCCGCGACGATCTGGCCTACGATCTGGGCCGTCATGTTGATGAATCGGTACACCTGTTCGAAGAATGGGGGCTGCCGATCTGGAAGCTCGACGAAAACGGTGAACGTCACGACGGTTCCAAGGGTATGACTCCGCTGAAGGACGGTGGTAAGCCTGTGCGATCCGGTAAGTGGCAGATCATGATCAACGGCGAATCCTACAAGTGGATCGTTGCTGAAGCCGCTAAGAAGGCACTCGGCATTGACAACATCGCGGAGCGTATCTTCATCGTCAAGCTGGTCAACGACAAGAACGATCCTAACCGGATTGCCGGTGCGGTCGGTTTTTCGACTCGCGATCACAAAGTTGTCGTGTATAAATTCAAGGCCTGTCTGCTGGCTGCCGGTGGATGCGTTAACCTGTTCCGTCCCCGTTCCGTGGGCGAAGGCCAGGGCCGCGCCTGGTACCCGGTCTGGAACGCCGGTTCCACCTACGCCATGGCTGCCCAGGCGGGTGCCGAGCTGACCATGATGGAAAATCGCTTCGTGCCGACCCGTTTCAAAGACGGTTACGGTCCGGTAGGAGCCTGGTTCCTGCTGTTCAAGTCGCAGGCCACCAACGCATTCGGTGAAGTCTACATGCAGCGCAACAAGGAGATGCTGAACGACTACCCTCCTTACGGTCAGGCTGCGGTGCCAGCTTCATGTCTGCGTAACCACTTGATGCTTAAGGAGATGAAGGAAGGTCGTGGTCCCATCTATATGGACACTGTGACCGCCCTCGCTAACCTGCGCGAAACCCTGTCGCCTCGTGAAGTCAAGCATCTGGAAGCCGAAGCCTGGGAAGACTTCCTTGACATGTGTATTGGTCAGTGTGGTATCTGGGTGGGTGAGAACATCGAGCCGGAGAAGAAGAACTCTGAGCTGATGCCGACGGAGCCCTACCTGCTGGGTTCCCACTCCGGTTGCTGCGGTATCTGGGTGTCCGGTCCGACTGACGTCGGCGCACCGACTGACGAAGACTACGATGGCATACCCGAGCACCTGCCGAAAGGCTGGAGCTGGGGCTACCGTTCCATGACCACGGTCAAGGGTCTGTTCACCGCGGGGGATGGCGTGGGCGCATCCGGCCACAAGTTCTCTTCCGGTTCTCACGCTGAAGGTCGTATGTGTGCCAAGTCCATGGTCAAGTACTGCCTGGATAACCCTGATCTGAAGCCTGAGCTGGATACCCCGGTTGAAGACCTGGTTGCTGCAATCTACCAGCCGGTGAAGACCTATCTGGAACACAAGGACTACACCACGGCGATCGACATCAACCCGCACTACATTACGCCGAAGATGCTGCAGTTCCGTTTGCAGAAAATCATGGACGAGTATGTGGCGGGTGTAGCGACTTACTACACCACCAACAACAAGATGTTGGAAGTGGCCAGTGAGAAGCTTGACATGCTGAAGGAAGACGCCATGAAGATGCGCGCCAAGGACCTGCATGAATTGCTGCGTGCCTGGGAGAACTACCACCGCATCCTGACGGCTGAAGCCCACATGAAACACATCCAGTTCCGTGAAGAATCCCGTTACCCGGGCTTCTACTATCGCATGGACAAGAACTTCGTTGATGAAGAAAACTGGAAGTGCTTCGTAAACTCGGTCTATGACAACAAGACCCAGAACTGGACCTGCTTCAAGCGTAAGCACGTTGATCTTGTCGACAAGAGCAAGCTGTTCAAGTAGTCCATAACAGTAGCTTGAGTATAAAAGCCCGGGCACCGCAAGGTGCCTGGGCTTTTATATTTCATGGCCACGCAAGGCTGGGAATTAATCCCTGATTCCTTGTTGTTAGTGGTTAATTACCGCGCCGCTGTTCGTGGTATCATCTCGGGCTGTTATTAGCTGACTCCCACGGCGGTAACGAATTGGATATTCGATTTCCGTGCCTTCCGTGTTTTCCGCGGCTAGTTTAAATTTCTGTGAGGATGCCGCAATGGCTGATATTGACCTTTCTGTCGAAGACTCCCCGATCCCGGCCAGCCCGGTAACACCGCGAACATTTGACGAAAACCATGTCATCAAGTTTCGTTGCTACAAGGGTATCGAGTGCTTCAATGCCTGTTGCAGCAATATCGATATCATGCTGACCCCCTACGATATTCTGCGGCTCAAGCAGCGCCTGGGAATCACCTCTACGGAATTCCTCGCCAAGTACACGTATCCCTTTGAGTTCAACAAAAACAGTATTGCAGGCGTCAAATACAAGCCGGTAGAAGGCGGAACTGCCTGCCAATTCATGGTTGAGGAAGGCTGCAGTGTTTACGAGGACCGGCCAACCGCCTGTCGCTACTACCCGGTGGGTTTACTGTCCATGCGCCGCGCTGACGAAAATTTTGATACCGCTTCTTATGCGCTGGTTGAAGAAGAGCACTGTAAGGGGCATCTGGAAGCGCGTGAGATCACCATCAAGGATTACCGCAAAGAGCAGGAAGTCGAGGATTATGATGAATACGGTCGTGGCTGGCGTCAGTTGATTCTGAAAATGAAATCGGCGGGCCCGTCTATTGGCAGCCTGTCCAAGAAAAGCCTGCAGCTCTTTTTCATGGCCTGTTATGATCTGGACCGTTTTCGTGAATTTGTCAAAAGCGAAGGTTTTTCAGCAAGTTTTGATATCGATGAGGTAACCCGCAAGACCCTCTACGAGGATGACCTGGCACTGCTTAAGTTCGCGGACCGATTCATTCGCCAGGTGATGTTTGGCGAAGAAAGCATTCCGCGCAAGGCGGATGCTTACGATCAGCTCGTTAAGCGACGCAGGGAACAGGCGGAGATTCGGCAAGAACTGGAAGCCGGGCCAGGCGATCAGCCCGGTGACAGCACTGTGGATAGCTAACGGTCATCAAAGTGTGTGCTTGCTTACCAGATGCCGCTCAGCAGTGCCACGCCGTGCGCTCTGTGTGTCATCGAGGTTTCGACCATGTCGAGGCGCATACCGCCCAGCGCAAACACCGGCATCGGCAGGTCCAGGCACAGTTCCGCAAACTGTTCCCAGCCGAGTGTTGGTGCGCCTGGATGGCTCCGGGTCGGCAGCACCGGTGACAACACGACGAAATCTGCACCGAGTTCAGCAGCGTGTAACAATTCCTCACGATTGTGGCAGGAGGCCCCCACCAGGCGGGTGTTCGGGCGGGTACGGCATTGCATGAGTTGCCCGGCTTGCAGGTGCACGCCATCCGCACCGGCTTGCAGGGAGACGCTTTCATCGCCGTTGACCAGAACCTGCGCGTCATATTGATGGGCCAGGGCCACCACACGGCGTGCGAACTGTGTCAACTGTTCCGGTGCCCAGTCGCGTTCCCGCACCTGTATGAGCCGAACCCCCTTATCCAGAGCCAGCCGTAAGCGCTGCATGAATTCAGTGATAGCGTATTTCCTTGCCTGTGTGATGGCGTAGACCTGCGGCAGATTCAACGCCTGTACGATCTGGTGGTTGGCCGGCAGCAGCGGCGAGACGCTGATTGCGCGCGGGTCTTGCCATGACAGCTGTTGACCCTCGCGTCCGTGGGGTTCTCCATGCCAGTTCAGCACGCGATAGAGGTGCAGACGCACCAACCTGTCAGGATAGCGGTATTCGCGTGTGATCCAGGGATAGGCCGCGTCCAGTTCCACTCCCAGTTCTTCGTGCAGCTCACGCGCAAGTGCCTGCCTGGGGCTCTCGCTGATTTCGAATTTACCACCGGGAAATTCCCAGTACCCCGCTGATGGTTTTCCGGGCGGACGTTTGGCCAGCAGCACGCGGCCATCGGTGTACAGGACAACGCCAACGGCTACATCGATGACAGAATTGTTTTGCACTGAAGTCTATTCCATGAAATACAATGAGTTGCGCTTTCGATTGACGGCTGGCAGGTAGCGGCGTGAGCGCCGGTCTGGTCATGCCGCATGGCTTGTCGACGGCACCTTGAGGAGCGTCTTCGATTCAGTCAAAACAAATTCCTTGAAGGCCTGGGCAATGGCGGAAAAGCGTTTGCCATGGCGGTGTACGATGTACCAATGTCGCATAATCGGGAAATCCACCACGTCGAGGACAACAAGACGCTTGAGCATCAGCTCGACTTCCAGGGTGTGAATGGACAGTACGCCAAGGCCGAGCCCGGCCTGTACGGCCTGCTTGATGGCCTCATTGCTGCTCATTTCCATACCTGTTTTCAATTGAATACCCTCATCCTCGAACACCCTCTCCATGGAAATTCGTGTACCGGAGCCCTGCTCACGCATGATAAACGGCTCCTGCTGCAGGGATTCCATGGGGATATGACGCTTTTTCACCAGCGGGTGGTGAGGTGGGGCAATGACCACCAGGGGATTATCCAGAAAGGCCTCTGATTCCAGAACCATTTCGCCTGGCGGCAGGCCCATGATAATCATATCCGTATCGTTGGCCTCCAGATGAGCCAGAAGACCCTCGCGGTTGGTTACGTCCAGGCTCAGGCTGACAGCTTCATACTTTTTATTGAATTCGGCAAACAGGCGCGGCACAAAGTAGTTGGCGGTGGATGCCACGGCGAGCACCAGTCGACCCTGTCGGAGCCCCTTGAGATTCTCCAGCACCGTTTCGGCTTCACTGAGCTGCTGTTCCACTCCGCGGCTGTAGTGATACATTTCCTGTCCGGCCTCGGTGATATAGACCTTTTTCCCCACGCGCTCAAACAGTGGAAGGCCCAGATTGTCCTCCAGCTGCCTGATCTGCATGGATACCGCAGGTTGGCTCAGGTGCAGTTCCTCGGCGGCCCGGGTATAGCTGAGATGACGGGCTACCGATTCGAATACCCTTAATTGGCGTAATGTGACGTTCATGGTGCAGAAATTTTATCATAAGTAAAATCTTATGATATCAATCATAAATATTGACTGTTAATTATGCGCGAAAGGATCTAAAGTTGCCGTCCCTTGAGTGAGTGTCCCGACTTTTTCGGTAACTGTTATTTCCCGAAATACAGTGGGATGCATCATATTACCCACTCTCGGACCGATTTCATTTAATGTTTGAGGAGGCTCAACATGGCAGTAAAAAGTTACAATGCGGGCGTTAAAGAGTACCGCGAAACCTACTGGATGCCAGACTATACGCCCAAGGACACCGATCTCCTGGCGTGCTTCAAGATCACCCCTCAGCCGGGCGTGCCGCGCGAAGAGGTTGCGGCTGCGGTTGCTGCAGAATCTTCCACCGGCACCTGGACCACGGTGTGGACCGACCTGCTGACCGACCTGGATTACTACAAGGGCCGTGCCTACGCCATCGAAGACGTACCGGGTGACGACACCTGCTTCTACGCCTTTGTTGCCTACCCGATTGACCTGTTCGAAGAAGGTTCTGTGGTAAACGTGCTGACTTCACTGGTGGGTAATGTATTTGGCTTTAAAGCACTTCGCGCCCTGCGTCTGGAAGATCTTCGCTTCCCGGTGGCTTATGTTTTGACCTGCAATGGACCACCTCAGGGTATCCAGGTCGAGCGTGACATCCTGAACAAATACGGTCGTCCGCTGCTGGGTTGCACCATCAAGCCCAAGCTGGGTCTGTCCGCCAAGAACTACGGTCGTGCCTGTTACGAAGGCCTGCGCGGTGGTCTGGACTTCACCAAGGATGACGAAAACGTCAACTCCCAGCCGTTCATGCGCTGGAGACATCGTTTCGATTTCGTGATGGAGGCTATCCACAAAGCCGAAGCCGAAACCGGTGAGCGTAAAGGTCACTACCTGAATGTTACTGCTCCCACCGCCGACGAAATGATGCGTCGTGCCGAGTATGCCAAGGAGCTCGGTGCACCAATCATCATGCATGACTTCCTGACCGGCGGTTTTTCCGCAAATACCATGCTGGCTCAGTGGTGTCAGAATAACGGCATCCTGCTGCACATTCACCGCGCCATGCACGCTGTGCTCGACCGCAATCCCCATCACGGTATCCATTTCCGTGTACTGACCAAGTGTCTGCGCCTGTCGGGTGGTGACCACCTGCACTCCGGTACCGTTGTCGGCAAGCTGGAAGGTGATCGCGAAGCGACCCTGGGCTGGATCGACACCATGCGCGATTCCTTCATCAAGGAAGACCGCTCACGTGGTCTGTTCTTTGACCAGGATTGGGGCTCGATGCCTGGCGTTATTCCGGTTGCATCTGGCGGTATCCACGTCTGGCACATGCCTGCGCTGGTCAGCATCTTCGGTGACGATTCCTGCCTGCAGTTCGGTGGCGGAACGCTGGGCCACCCCTGGGGTAACGCCGCCGGCGCTGCTGCCAACCGTGTTGCGGTTGAAGCCTGTGTCGAAGCACGTAACCAGGGTCGTGAGCTGGAGAAAGAAGGTAAGGACATTCTTACCGCGGCTGCCAAGCACAGTCCGGAGCTGGCTGCTGCGATGGAGACCTGGAAAGAGATCAAGTTCGAATTCGACACCGTCGACAAACTCGACGTTTCTCATAAGTAGGAGCCCTGAATTCGGTGGCCCGCCGCGAGTAATCGCGGCGAGGACCCCGATCCTGCAGTGAGCAGTTCGAATATAATGAGAGGATTTAGTAATGAGTGAAGTGCAAGATTACAATTCAAGCCTGAGCGATGCTGCTCAGAGCCGTAAATATGAAACTTTTTCATACCTGCCGCCGTTGAGCAAAGAATCAACGCGTGCTCAAATTCAATACATCGTTGACAAAGGCTGGAACCCGGGCATCGAGCATACCGAGCCGGAAAATGCCATCAGCAACTACTGGTACATGTGGAAATTGCCGATGTTCGGTGAAACCGATGTAGACGCAATTCTTGCCGAAATAGAAGCCTGCCATAAAGCGCATCCAGACAATCATGTTCGTCTGCTGGGCTTTGATAACTTTGCCCAATCCGCAGGAACAGCCATGGTTGTTCACCGCGGTAAGTCCGTTTAATCCCAAGGCAGGTTAGTAGCATTAAAAAAGCCCCTGCCCGATTTTAATCGGCCAGGGGCTTTTTTTGTAAAAGTTGAGAGTATGACAAAACCACAGACATATATCGGTATTGACCAGGAAATATATGGCGGTATGACTGCTATCGGCAAGTTGATCCGTGATGCCTGGGTTTTCGGGGTTATCCCGGAAACCGAGACCTGCGCCGGCTGGAATCTGGCCAGGATCGATGCCCTGTTACATAAGGTCAATGACGAGTGGGACAAGTATGGCTGCCTGGTCAGTCACCTGCCTGACGAGCTGCGCGAGCGCCACCAGAGAATTCATGGCGACGCGATTGAGCGCGCGCGCGCGGCAGGTTGGAGTGGTGAAATCGAAACAAACGATGAGTTTTGATGACGTGACGCGCATCGAATTCATCCTACAAGCGTCTGGAAGGTGAAAAATGTCTGCTGTAGCGATTGATCAATACAAAATCAAACAGGAACCGTTCTATAAATCTGTCGGTGATGAAGTTGCCCTTTATGAGGCGGCTTATAACGCGCGTATGCCGATGATGCTCAAAGGGCCGACCGGTTGTGGTAAGTCCCGCTTTGTTGAGTACATGGCCTGGAAGCTGGGCCTTCCCTTGATTACCGTCGCCTGTAACGAAGACATGACCGCCTCTGATCTGGTGGGCCGCTTCCTGTTGGACAAGGAAGGCACCAAGTGGCAGGACGGGCCGCTCACTACCGCTGCACGTCTCGGTGCGATCTGTTACCTCGATGAAGTCGTGGAAGCGCGCCAGGACACCACGGTCGTGATCCATCCCCTGACCGACCATCGCCGCACCTTGCCGCTGGACAAGAAGGGTGAGTTGATCCAGGCCCATGCGGATTTTCAGCTGGTGATCTCCTATAACCCAGGCTATCAGAGCCTGATGAAGGATCTGAAACAATCCACCAAACAACGTTTTGGCGGTCTGGATTTTGATTATCCGGAAGAAGCGACCGAGACGGATATCGTTGCTCAAGAGTCAGGTGTGGATAAGGATACGGCACACAAGCTGGTGCAAATCGCGCACCGTGCACGTAACCTCAAGGGCCACGGTCTCGATGAAGGTATCTCAACCCGTTTGCTGGTGTACTCCGGCCAGTTGATCCATAAGGGGGTTGAGCCCGTTGCCGCGTGCAGCATGACCATGGTAACGCCGCTGACCGATGATCCGGACATGCGTGATACCTTGAACGCCGCCGTGCAGACGTTTTTCAGTTAACCCCTTGGTTACTCGGGAAATGTCGTTATCGGCGGGATTCTGTCCTTTGCGCGTGCGGCGATGCCCGGTGTGTGGAAGCGTGTAATGGCGATCAAACTCGAAGACTACGAAGAATATCTAGAAGGCATTGCGCCGGAAATCCGCGACGTGCTGGAAGGCACATTTACGGAGGCCTCGCATGTCATGTCGCCGACCGGTATGGAGAATTATCTGGAAGGTGCCAAGAGCCTTGCAAACCTGGGCCGCGGCAAAGGCCTGGTGATTTCCTATCTGCAGCAGATGCCGGTGGTCGCCAAGGAATGCGGCGAGGACATCATTACAGATTGCATTAGTGCGGCTATGAAACTTTCATCGATGACCTCGGGAGAGGTCATTACGCTGTTGTTCGACAGCCTGCCGACTGCCTCGCGACGTCTGGGCGATGCCGAGCTGTTACGCGGTTACCTGACGCTGATCCATCAGCTCTCGGCGACCGCGGCGCGCGGCCTGCGTCCGATGCTGGGTCATATCGACGAACTGCTGTCCAAGCTGACCCTGAGTGGACTGCGCCGCTGGGCCAATTTCGGGGCGCAGGCCTATCGCCGAGACTTCCAGAACCTGACGTCCTATTTCAACCTTGAATCCCAGGATAGTCTTGCCGTGCTGCAACAAGAACGGCGTGGCACGCTGTTTATCGATACCCAGCGCAAACTCAATTTCTATTTGCGCGCCCTGTGGGGGCGTGATTTCTTTTTGCGCCCGACGGGCGCTGACTACACCGATTTCAGGCCCTATATCGACAAGAACATCGTGCATATGCCGGATGCCGTCGATGCGATCGGGGACATAACCGGTCTGGAGTTGTACCGCGCAACCTCGGCGCACATGGCTGCGCATGTCTGTTATACCTCGTCGCGCATTTCCGCTGAGCAGCTGAGTCCGGCACAGATGTTTTTTATCGGTATGGCGGAAGACGCCCGCATCGAGTACAAGGCGATAAAAGAATTTCCCGGCCTGAAAAAACTCTGGCGTTCCTTGTTGATGCTCGAGTATGAGGAGGACGCGGAACATCCGACCATGCCGATACTGGAGCATTTCGCGCTGATGCTGCTGGATTCATCGGAACGCTCCGACGACGAAGAACTGAACGCCCTGGCCGAGCGTTTCCACGCGGACATCGAGCAACAGCAGGATAACAACCAGTTCTCGTGGAACCTGGGTGTCGATCTGTTCAACCTGTTGTCTGCGCGCCGGGAAGTCCCCAGCCTGCGCATCCTCGAGCGTATCCGCATACCGTACCGCGATGACAATCGCTTCGTTTGGGAGTTCGAGGAGTTCGACTGGAGTCAGGGCGTGGACTATCTGCCGGCCAGCCAACGCCAGGTGCGGCGCACGGTCAATGTCATGGAAATGATCAACGAACTCGACTGCGAGCTGGCTGGTGACGACGCCCAGGAGATCTGGACCTGTGAAACCGAGCTGTTCCCCTACGAAGATGAAGGTATCAGTTTCAACGACATGTGGGGCAAGGAACCGGTCTCGGAACCTTTTCATTACCAGGAATGGGACTACCAGATTCAGCTGCACCGTCCCGATTGGGCGACGCTTTATGAACGCCGCCAGCCCAAGGGCGACCCGGAGATGATCGAACAGATCATCACCGAATACAAACCGGTGGCGCACCGTATCAAGCAGATCATCGACCTGCTGACACCCGAAGGTGTGCAGCGCATACGCAACATGGAAGACGGCGACGAAATCGACATCAATGCCGCCATCGATGCCATGGTTGCTATCCGCATGGGCGAACAACCCAACCCGCGCATCACCATGCGTAATGTACTGAAAACCCGAGACCTGGCCGTTGTGGTGTTGATGGACCTGTCTGAATCCACCAATGAAACCGTGGAAGGTTCAGACAAGACCATCCTGCAGCTGACGAGAGAGGCGACGACGCTGGTGGCTACAGCGATTAATGGGATTGGTGACCCATTTGCATTGCATGGTTTCGCCTCGGATGGCCGTCATGATGTGCAGTACTACCGCTTTAAGGATTTCAATCAGCACTTCGACGATGAAGCAAAGTCGCGGCTGGCCGGTATGCAGGGTGGTTTGTCAACACGCATGGGCGCCGCCATGAGGCATGCCGGGCAGCATTTGCTCAAACAGCCCGAGCGCAGAAAGCTGTTGCTGATCATAACCGATGGCGAGCCCGCTGATATTGACGAGCGCGACCCGCAGCATTTGCGTCACGATACCAGGAAGGCAGTTGAAGAGCTGTATAGCAAGGGCGTTATGAGCTACTGCCTGACGCTTGATGCCAATGCTGACAATTACGTCAAACGCATTTTTGGTGCCAACAACTACACTATCATTGACCATGTACAGCGCTTGCCGGAAAAACTGCCGGTATTGTTCGCAACGCTGACATCGTAGCCTGTGAAAGATCGGAAAAGCCATGCCGGCATCCACAATGAAGCCGTTCGGCGGGCGAAAGCAGCCTGTTAGTGTAGAGTTCAAGACAGTGGTGGGGCAGTCGTATGGAGCTGAAGTTTGAGCGAGGCGAAGAGATGCGGCGTGAGATACGTCAGCTGCCAGCCGAGCACTATAACAAGATTCGCTTGCTGTTTTCCCGCGTCGGCAGCGAGGCTCTCTTTGTCCCGATACGTTCCATGCAGTACCTTGCCATAGTCGATCGTGAGGAAATCGTATTTGTGGACGGCCAGGGGCCACGCCGTATTGAAGTAGCCTGGCGCGATTTTCAGAGCGGCGAACGCGAAGACCTGCGAGAACCGGTAGCTTACACCTGCATTTACTACGATGAAAAAGGTCGGGAAAACATGAATCGCCTGCAGAGTGAATTCCTCAAGGCGCTTGATCTGATGCAAGACCGCCAGCCCAAGGCTGAAGGCGCGACCATCACACCGCTGGAAAGACGTTGAAGCCGCGTGGCCGGCTTAAGCTCCCGGCTGGTCCCGTCACGCCCTCGATCGAACAGCCGCGGAATACACGGAAATAAACCGGCAATAAATTTCCGTGCCTTCCGTGGCTATTTACATGGCATCAGCTTAATAACCATTCGGGTCGGAACCCGGCTATTCCCTGATCAGGTGGCTGACCCAGTCTTCGCTCGCAGCACGCGTCAGCTCCAGTACGCTGTTTGGATAGAATCCGCCAACCAGAATCAGGATGCCCATCACTGAGACGACCAGCAGTTCACGCGCACGCAGGTCAACAGCATCGGCGATTACTGCATTGTTTGCCGGGCCCAGGAAGGCGCGGCGGTAGATGCCGAGAAAATAGGCGGCACCCAGAATAACACCGGCCAGGGCCGCCAGACCGGCGCCGGTATGCGTCTTGAGTGCGCTGAGGATGAGCAGGAATTCGGCCGGGAAGCCGCTGGTCCCGGGAACACCCATGCCGGCCAGGCCGAACAGGAAGAAAAATGCCGCCAGCAGTGGCATGCTGTGGGTAACGCCGCCGAGGCTGAGCAGGTCGGTAGAGCCGACCCGGTGGTGCAGAAAGCCGGCTAAAAGAAAAATTCCGCCAGCGACGATGGTGAAGTTCAGCAATTGGTAGAGGGCGCCCTGAATGCCCTGCAGGTTGAACGAGGCAATACCGAGCAACACCAGTCCGACATGGCTGAGGCTGGAGAAGGCCAGCATGCGCCGCAGGTTGGTCTGAGCGAGTGCCGCCAGCGCCCCGTACAGAATGCCGACCACACCGAGGCCGGCCAGCAACCAGTGGAAGTTCTGTGCAGCATCGGGTGCCAGCGGTACGGTAAAGCGTATCAGGCCATAGGCCCCCAGCTTCAGTCCGGTCATGATGGCCGCGATTGCGGCCGGCCCTTCCATGGCCACGGTTGGCAGCCAGGTATGCAGAGGAAATACCGGCGCCTTGACCGCGAAGCCCAGCAGCAGCAGAAAAAACACAGCGACTTGTTGTTCCGGCGGAAGGGTTTCATTGAGCAGGGTGGGGTAGTCGAAGACCAGACCGGCCGGCACGCCCGATCCGCTCAGGCCGGCATGGTTGAATGCCAGCAGCAGAAAGCCAAACAGCAACGGCACACCGCCGGCCAGCATCATCAGGGTGTACTTCACCGCAGCGTAGCGCCGCTGCGGGCCGATGCCCCACAGGCTGATCAGGAAAAAGGTCGGGATCAGGGTCAGTTCCCAGAACAGGAAGAACAGCATCGTATCCAGGGCGCAGAAGATGCCCAGTATCGCACTCTCCAGGATCAGCAGCAGTGTGTAGTACAGGCGCGGCAGGGTACGCACACTCGACCAGGAGGACAGCAGGGCGGCGATGAACAGTAGTACGGTAAAGGGCAGGAACAGCACAGAGATGCCGTCGATACCGATGAGATACTCGATATGCAGGGTCGGAATCCATGCATGATGTTCGACAAACTGAAAGCCGCCGGCATCGTGGTCGAAACTCGTTACCACCGCCAGCGCGAACACCAGGCCGATCAGCGCCGTCAACAGCGCGATCCAGCGGGCATGGCGCGGGTCGGGAATGAGCCAGATGAGCGATGCCCCGAGCGGCAGGGTTATTATCAACAGACTCAGCAGTGGAAAACCGTATTCAGCCATAGTCAATATCGCCGGGCGAGATCATGTCTCAGACCGGCAAGACGTGAAGATCTGTTTAATCTCTCGCAAAGATGCAGAGACGCAAAGGATTTACCTGGCGGGCTTTGCGGTTTTGCGAGAGATATGATTGAAATTTGACTCATCTGTCTAAAGGCGCTGTTTATTCACGGATTACTCATATCAATGTGGTACCAGTTCCATGGTGCCGGTATGGACATGCTGGTACTGGGTGCTCAGACCTTCGAACGAGTGCTCGATGAGTTCCAGCCAGGGTTCGGAATAGAATCCCGTGCCCAGCAGGATGAGAATCATCATGATGGCGATGGTGCGTTCCATGCCGGTTGCGGGATCGATGTGATGTTTCAGCGCCGACTCGTCGAGCGGCGCCAGGAAGGCGCGCTGAAAGGACCACAGCAGAAACGCAGCCGCCGCGACATTGCCCAGCGCTGCTGCGATCGTCGCCAGTGCGCCGAATTCATGGATCGCTGCTTCCAGCACCAGGTGCGCGGCATCGAAACCCGGCGTGCCCGGCATGCCGATGATGGACAGTCCGGCGACCAGAAACGCCACGCTGATCACCGGCAGAGTATCGAACAGGCCACCGAGGCGCGACAAGGTCAGGGTGCGCGTGCGGCGGTAGATGATGCTCGACATGAACAGCAGTCCGGCGGTGGCGAGGCCGAAATTAACCGACAACATGAGGCTGCCCTGAAAGGCCGCGGTGCTGAGCGTGAACAGGCCGATGATCAGCAAGCTGGTGTGGCTGACCACGGCGAAGGCCAGCAAACGGCGCAGGTTGGTTTGCATCAGCGCCAGGATTGCGGCGTAGAAGATACCGGCGAGTGCGAATGCAATCACCCAGACATGCCAATGCATCACGGCGTCGGGTAGCAGAGGAAACACAAAGCGCAGCAGGCCGTAGATCCCCACCTTCAGACCGAGCAGGAAAACCCCGGCCACGGCCACGGTGCCGTGTTCGACAATCGGGGGCAGCCAGCCGTGCAGCGGGAATACCGGTAGGCGGATACCCAGGCCATAGAACAGCAGAAAGAAGATCACCGTCTGGATCGCACCGGGTAACGGTACACGTGCAAGCCGGTGCAGGTCGAAATTCCATTGGCCGTCGTTGGCCACGGCGTAGTTCCAGCCGAGCATGACGAGACCGGCGCACAGCAACAACAGGCCGATGCCCATGAACTGCAGGTAACGCTGTAAGGCCATTTCTTCCTGCGGTGCGTTCGACCACTCTTTCAGCAGGTAGGCGACCAGGATGAGCTGAACGGGGGACAGCAGTGTGAACCAGAGCAGGTCCTGGCTGGCAAACATGCTCTGCAGGGAGGCCTGCACGGCGAAAA
>Ga0210064_1000493_pt1 | contig 18644 bp, 21 predicted proteins | sample Muzzi_CordC_D2_FD_185531 | JGI IMG/M metagenome (GOLD analysis project Ga0210064, IMG submission 185531) | Wetland microbial communities from San Francisco Bay, California, USA, that impact long-term carbon sequestration - Muzzi_CordC_D2 (SPAdes) | ecosystem: Environmental > Aquatic > Marine >...
ATCCAGACTGCCGCTGCGCGAGGTTTCGCCGTCTCCTTCAAATTTACTTTTCAGATTGCCTTTTATCGACGGGTTGCCGAACGGATCAATTTTGGGCCAATCACCATGGATATCCGGCAGGATATCGTTTTGCCACCAGTTCTCCAGACCGAAAAGTTTCTCAATGCCGGCCTCGAGGTTGGAACTGCGCTCCGTATCGGTCTTGGCTTTGTTGGTGGCTTTGGCGGATTCCTCAATTCGGACAGTGACAATATCGCCGATATTCCGGGCCTTGGTGTCGATGAACATTCCGTTTAATGAACTGCTGGCCTGCCACAGGGATCCATCGGAATCAACAGATGGTTGCGGGGTGTGAGGGGGTATCATCCGTTGCTTGGCCGCCATTTTTTCCATTTCATATTCGATATTGTTGCGATTACCGGCACATGCGCTGAGACTCATCAACAAAATCAGTGCGCCGAGGACGAATATTGAAGGCGTAGTTTTTGTCTGCATTTTTTCATACCTGTTAATTTTGGATATGCTTATTTAAAATCAATCTTTACTGTGTTGGCATCCAGCACCCGGGCAAAAAGAACTTTTTTAGAGTCAAAATTAATCACCGGAATGCGCTCACCGAGCCTTCCTTTCTTTTGGGCCTGTCCGAGGGCAGTAATTTTCAATCCGCCCGTTTCGGCAATAATCACCACGACATCCCCGCGCTTCAACAGCGGCGGAAATTCTACCAGATTCGATCTCAAAACGGTTTGGGATCCGATGGCTCGTCGGGTTCGTTGCCCGAGAACCACCGCTGGATCGGTGATCACATCAGACGGCAGCTTTGCCAGATCCATCCGCTGCAATTGAATATCATCCTCGGTAATCGGCTTATGGCGCCCCAGGGGTTTTAGGGTAACCACAACATTGGTGAATATTTCAACCGTGGCGGTGGCCCAGACACGCTTGTAAAATTTGCCGTTGACATCGAAACTCACCGTAAACGGAATTTTGCCCATCATGTCACTGTTGCTTGACGGCTTGACTTTATAAGTAATATGACCGCCGGGCAGTTTCAGAGTTTCAGCAGCCTGGATCTCTTTAATCCTGGCATCAGGCATATTGTTTATCAGATTCTTCGTAATGTACTCGGACACCAGGGCTTTTATCTTTTCCGGGTTGATTTCGATGCTGCTGCGTTCAACGATAACTTTGGCGGGAAGGCGCAGGGCCAGTTGATCCAGGTCGATTTGATTTTGCTTCAAGCGCCTTTCAACTAAGTCCGGGTCAATCTCGCGCGTCTTGCCCGGTAAGGGCGCTCGGCCGATAACGATCCCGTTTAAGCGGTCAATCAATAGTGAATCATCGCCTTCGATCCTGGCGATTTTACCTAAAAGAATCTGCTCCCCGTCAACCTGAGTTTTTTGGGAAATGTTGACCCGCGTCGCGGTCTCGGCCGGAATCTCCCCGATCATGCCCTGCAGGATCAACCCGGCGAAGACGGCAATCATGACCAATCTCAAAAGCTTTTGTTGATTGTATTTCAATCTGTTACCTTTCAGCATTTAATGCTATCGTTTAACATTATTGGCGATTGCCAGCATTTCATCGGCAGTTTGGATTGATTTACTGTTGGCCTCATATGCCCGCTGGGCTGTAATCATGCTGACCATCTCGTCCACCACGCTGACATTGGACATCTCTAAAAATCCCTGGGCCAGGGTCCCCAAACCGTCTTCGCCGGCCGTACCGGTTATCGCATCGCCGGATGACTCCGAGGTGATATAGAGGTTTTTGCCCATACTGATCAACCCGGAAGGATTGATAAAGCGGGCCAGTTCAATGGTGCCAACCTCTGTCGGAGTTGAATCACCGGCTTGCAATACCGAAACCGTGCCGTCCATGCCGACAGCGATGCTAACGGCGTCGAAGGGGATTGTAATTTCCGGCTCCAGGGCAAATCCATCCCCATTGACGATGCGGCCTTCGCTGTCAAGCTTGAACGCCCCGTCCCGTGTAAAAGCCGTTTCCCCGTTGGGCAGTGCGATTTGGAAAAAGCCGCCACTTTCGATTGCCAGATCGAGTTCGTTTTTGGTATTTTCCAGATCTCCCTGGGAAAAAATTTTCAGCACGGAGGCGGGCCGCGTGCCGTGTCCCAGCTGGATACCGGCCGGCACCTGGGAGTCCTGACTGGAAGGCGTTCCGGCCGGCCGAATGGTTTCGTACAATAAATCCTGAAATTCGGCGCGACTTTTTTTAAATCCCGCGGTGCTGACATTGGCCAGATTATTTGAGATGACATCAAGATTCAGGGCCTGCGCCTGCATGCCGGTAGCTGAAGTCCATAAACTGCGTATCATTTGGCCTCCCTGTAATGAGTATGGTTATTTTTTATCCGTTATGCGTTATGGGTGAGCGGGTCGCAGCAACGATTTTACTGCAACCGATGACGATTCACCCAGAATTTTATCCGTTCAGCGACCCCACCTGGTTGATGGCCTGGGAGTATGTTTCATCCGCGCTTTGAATGATTTTTTGATACGATTCATAGCCCCGCAGAACCTCAATCATCTCTGTCATCATTTTGACGGAATCAACATTGGACAATTCGATAAAACCCTGGCTTATTTTGACATCTTCGACTTTGATCTCCCCGGCCCCGGCATCCGGCGGCTTGAACAGGGTATTCCCCACTTTGGTCAACCGGTTAGGCTCTGCGAATTCGACCACTCGCAGGCTGTCGACCTGCTTGCCGTCCACCGCAACGTTACCCTGCTCATCGACGGCAAATTTAGCATATTTATGTGGATTTTCCGTGCTATTGATGGTGATTTCACCGCCGTTTCCCAGCACCGGCCAACCGTTGCGGGTCACCAGAACACCATCGGCATTAAGCGTAAAATCACCTTTGCGGGTATAGTGGATGCCATCCGGTCCCTGCACACAGAAAAAGCCATTGCCGACCAGAGCCAGATCAAAATCATTATCGGTCCGTTTTAAGGCACCGTTGCTGTAATCGGTGTATGAACTGAAATTATTCCAGAACAAGTGCGCCCGCGATGTTGCCAGATCCGCCGGATCGCTGGCGCTCTGAGCGGGCAAATCCGCCGGGTTGATCATCTTAAAATAACCCTGGTCCATTTTAAAACCGTCCGTATTGGCATTGGCGAGATTATTTGAAATTATCTGCAGCCGTTTTTCACATGCCAGGGCGCCGGCTGCCGCCAGATAGATGTCTCCGCTCATTGAATTTCCTTTATTTGAAGATTTGCCGAATTAACATTTCATCACGGTCGAAAATTACGAAGCCCGTTTTCGGGTTTCCTCGCTTTTACGCCAGGATTTAATGCAAGAGATATACCAAGCCCGCAATACTGCCGAAAGCCGTCAATCCATTAGTTTTAAAGGCATCCGGCGAATCAATCTGTCGCCGGAAACACGTTTAGTACCGGATTAAATGATTTGGGTAGGTAATATTTGCCGGGTTTTAAATATTTCGCCACAAGACACAACGGCTAAAAGGATGCAAATGAAGTTTAATTCTCCAAACTGGTTCGCAGGCTCAACACCAGTTCAACTTCACCCAGCGGGGTTTTAAGTTCATCGGAAATTTGTCGGGCGGACAGGCCCTTGACGGCCAGTTTCTGAATCTGCTCATGCAGCTGATCGCTGCCTGGCCCATGATTGGGGTTTGCGATAGTGGCAATCTCCTGGCCGCTGGATGGATGCCGCAGGGATTGGTATTGCAGGATTCCGTATACTTCCTGGCCGCGGCCATAGCTTGACAGGACCTTGTACAGATTACGTTGCTCGACGGCATTCGTATCCGCGATATTTGCAAAGGCCTGATCAATCTGTTGTTTTAGCGTTTGGGTAAAAATTTCCCCATTGAAGCTTGGCCCGGATTTACCGGTTGCTTCTTGCGAAGCGGACCGTTTTTGCTTGCTGCGACTTCGAATTAGAAACAACAGGATCAATAAACATGTAAATATTTGGATGCCGTCAATTGCAACATCCCAGTATTGGGTCAATTGAAATACCATTTCAACTCCTTGCTCCACTCCTGCTCATCATCAGCTAAACTCGAATATCAATTAATCTAGTCGGCAAGGATGTCCTTGATGGTCCGAACTTATCCCCACCCTTGCCGTCGGCTTGCCGATTATGCGGTACGGCGGCAATTGACCGTTTACTTTCAGATACCCTGACATGCTCAGAATCATTTTTTTTCTTTTTTTTCTGCTTTCGCGCAAGGTCTTCTCGAAACGGAGTTTGCTGGTTGTTGCGGCCGTTAGCGTCCGCCTGTTGGACTTTGCGGGCGGGTGATAAGGAAGGCAGAACCTTGCCTAATTTAATGTTATCCACCATAGCGCTACCCCTTTTAGGAGTTATTATTCGCCTGGCCAACTGATCCCCTATTGATGTGTGACACCCATGATCCCACTTACCCTTCGATGAGTTTTTCTTTTCTGAGTTTGGCCCGCAAACGCCTGACGGCCTGGGAGTGAATTTGCGAAACTCTTGATTCGGTGATATTGAGAACCTTGCCGGCCTCTTTCATGGTCAGCTCTTCCAGATAATAAAGGGAAATTACCAGGCGCTCTTTCTCAGGCAGTTGTTCAATTGCCCTGGCCACCGCTTCCTTAATTTCTTTCAGTCGGGTTAAGGTTAACGCATCTTCATCATTGTCTACCAGGTAACTCATCAGCTTTTCTTTTTCGTCCCGCGAAGAATAACCCAGTTCCTCGAAGCTGATAAATGAGATATTGGACATCTGTTTGGTGCGGTATAGCTGCTCAACACTGACCCCCATCTCCTGGGCAACCTCAAAATCATCAACATCACGGCCTAATTTCTGCTCCATTTTAAGGTAGGTGTTTTCCAGATCTCTTATTTTGCGCCGGTTCGATCGGGAAAGAAAATCCCGGGATCGGAGTTCACTCAATACCGCACCTTTGATCCGGAAAACGGCATAAGTCATAAACTTGTTGTCCCGTTTGGGATCGTAGCGGTCGACGGCTTGAATCAGTCCGATAACGCCGACGTTCATTAAATCATCGATGTCAATCGTAGATGGCAAATGAACCGCTATCCGATGAACAATACGCTTGACATAGGGCAGGTATTCGGAGATCAGTTGATCCCGATACGACGTGTCGTTTTTGTCTAGTTGTTTTGCAGGTGTCTGTGCCGGTGCCATAAATATATATCTCCCTATGGGAATGACGAATGACAATTGAAGATTGAAAATTGAAGATTGACAGTATCCCTTAAATATTCAATCTACATTCTTCAATTTTCAATTTGTCTTTTACTCTGAGCTTAAATGTCGCAAGAATAAATTGCTCCCGTCTTTCGGCAACTTCACGGGCGGCATGGCCGAAATTTTGCGGGCCAAATCCCTGAAACATTGACTGGCCGGGGTATCGGGAAACAACTCGCTGACAATTTTCTGATTTTTTACGCCTCGGGTGACTTTCTCGTCCCGTAAAATACATCCCAAATATTCGATATTAATATCTAAAAACCGATCGGTCACCAGATGCAATTGTCTGAAAACTTCGCGCCCCTCTTCCGCCCGGGTGGTCATGTTCACCAGCAGTTTACAAACTTTCTCAGAATATTTTAAAGAAAGCACTTTCATCAGGGCATAAGCATCGGTAATTGATGTGGGTTCGGGTGAAACGACCACAACGATTTCCTGGGCCGTGGCGTTAAAATCCATGACATTCGAGGAAATACCGGCCGCCGTATCAATAAATAAAACATCGACACTATCGATTAATCGATCCAATTGGGTCAGGATGTTGATCTTCTGTTTGCGGGTCAAATTGGTTAATTCCTGAATACCGGAGGAAGCCGGCAATATTTTCATTTTCCCCGGACCTTCGATCAGAATATCTTCAATGGTCTTTTCTTCCATGATAACATGCGACAAATTATATTTGGGCGCCAAGCCCAGCAAAACATCCAGGTTCCCCAAACCCAGGTCGGCATCCAAAATCAGCACCTTCTTTCCCATTTTGGTAAACGCGTATCCGAGGTTGGCAACGATGCTGGTTTTACCGACCCCGCCTTTGCCGCTCGTAATCGCGATAACACGAGCTTTGGATTTACGCTTCAGCCTGTTTTTACCCCCTGAAGGATCGTTTTTTTGTTCACGCCTGCAGGTTAAGCTGATCACCTTATTCGAGGGATCTTTCACGCTCATTATGGTTTGTCTCCTCCTGGTTGAAACAATTATTGGTAGCTTAAAAACTTTCGCGTGGCAGTCCTCGAATCACCGGCATCTTCACGTTGAGGCCGGTCCGGGTTGCAGCTACGACATGGCAAAAAGTTTTGGGCCTCAGCTTCCTGACTGCTGTCAAATTGAATAATATTGTCCGGTTTTATTTTATCGGACCACTTGCAGTCCGTACAGTGATAGACGTCCGAATTTTTATTGGCCACAAAATACAATCGCTTATTCGGCGAATCCTGAAACCCCGGGGGCCGATTCGCCTGGGTTGCCGACAATTCGGTCGTGGGTTTGCGGACCAGATCGCCGACCTGGAAAATTAAGTCGACCAGTTTCTGAACAGATCCCGCTTCTATATCATCCGGCACCCTGCGACCGCAGCTTATAAACGAAAGCGGTATACCAATTCGTATCAGCCCGTTGAGCATATTGCCATAGGTGCTGCTTTCATCTATTTTGGTAAACAGCAATCGTTGAACGCCGATCTCCTTGAAGGCCTCCGATATCCCAATCAAATCTTTTTCTTTGGTGGCGACGCTGACCACAAGATGTTTCTGCACTTCCGGCAGCTTTGCGAAATATGACTTAAGCTCAAGGATTTGATTCCGGTCGGTTGGGTTGATGCCGGGAGTGTCGATAAAAATTAAGTCTTTCTGCTTATGTTTATTAATTGCACCCTTCAGTTCGACCTGATTGACTGCGGTTTCCAGCGGGATGCCAATGATGCGGGCATAGGTCTTTAATTGCTCGTTGGCTGCTATTCCATAATTATCGATGGTAATGACGGCAACCTGTTTCTGGCGCCGGCTGGACTGAATGGCCGCCAGCTTGGCAATGGTCGTCGTTTTGCCCACTCCGGTGGCGCCGATTAAGGCCACCATTCGCGACTTGCCTGTCGCAAAAGCATCTTGATCCGCCGCTACACCCATTTCCTCGAGTATCGAGCACAAATGGGCGTTAAGATCGCCATTTATCAGAAGATCCTGGGAAGCCGGAATACGTTTGATCTCATCGATTAATCCGGATGCAATGCCACGATCGACTCCCTGGGTCAGTATTTGCTGATACAGGACCGAAAGTACCCGGTGGTTGTTTGAGTCAACCTTTTTTTTCCGCGGCTGCTGGTTTTGATAAGTCCGTCCATAAGTCGGGTATCCGCCGGACTCCCGGTTTTCCTGCTTTGCAACCGGGTAGTCATAGGAAGACTGACTGTTTAGCAAATTTTCGTAACCGGTTTTGGCACTTACCGATTTGCCGAATTCCGATTGCGTCTGCCGGATATCGATAGCCGCAGTAACCTCAACCCCCGCATATTTCATCGACCCAAAGAAACCTTTACCTTTCCTGAGGCTGCGGGCAGATAAAATCACGGCCTCCGGACCGAGTTCGCCTTTGATCATACGCAAGGCCGTCGTCATATTCTTGGCTTCAAACCGTTTAATTTGCATCGTTGAGCTCCAGTGTGCCTAATGATTGAATTTCGACGTTGTTTAGGATCTCATCATAGGATAGAATCGTAATGTTCGGAATAAATCGATCAACCAGTTTTTTGAAATGACTTCTGATTTGAGCGGAACAGACAACAACCGGTTGATAATTTAAAGCCGCGCATCGCTCCATCGTTTGCACCAGGTTTTGAACAATCTTTTGAGCCACAATTGGGTCGAGAGCAAACAGTGTGCCATGATCCGTCGGTTGGGCTGCTGCAGTCATGGCCGATTCGACGCTGTGATCAAGGGTCAGCACCGGCAAGGTACCATCATGGGATAAATGCATTTTGGTAATCGTTCTGGCCAGCGCGTGCCGCGCGTACTCCGTTAACAGATCCAGATCTTTTGTCATCGGCGCCCAATCGGCAAGGGTCTCCAGAATCGCCAGCAGATCACGGATGGGAACCAGTTCCCTCAAAAGATTTTGCAGCACCTTGACCACACCCCCCAGCGGCAAAAGGTTGGGAATTAATTCCTCGACAACTTTAGGATGCGATTCCTTCAGGTTATTCAATAATTGTTGGACTTCCTGACGGCCGAGAAACTCGAAACTGTGACGTTTGACGATTTCAGACAGGTGCGTGGTCATCACCGTCGCCAGATCGACCACCGTATACCCCTTGGCCAGAGCGTTTTCCTTGACACTTTCCTTGATCCAGAGTGCCGGTAGACCATAGGTCGGCTCTTTGGTCGGAATACCGTCGATCTCTTCATCGGCCGTACCCGGATTCATGGCCAGGTGGTAGTTTGTCATCAGATCACCACCGGCAATCTCATTGCCCTTGAGCAGGATGGAATATTGCCCGGGTTTCAGCTGCATGTTGTCCTGGATGTGAACCGGCGGCACAATGATACCGATTTCGTTGGCCATCTGGCGCCGGATTGATTTTATACGTTCCAGCAATTCTCCATTTTGATCCGCATCCACCAGAGGAATGAGACCATATCCGACTTCAATGGCCAGTGTATCCAGCAGCGGCAAAGAATCCAGGTGTTCTGCGGGAACCGGTGTTTCCTCCATCAGCTGGGCATCCTGCTCTGCCTGACGTTGTCTCTGGGTGGCTTGATGAATGAAGTACGTTAACCCGCCGGCAAGCGCCGCTAAAACCCAGAAGGGCATTAACGGCAGTCCGGGAATCAGTCCAAACCCGAAAAGGGCGATGGCGGCAATGCCGATGGCGCGCGGTTGGTATAAAATCTGTGAGGTAATTTCCTGTCCCAGATTTGATTCAGCGCCGGCTCGACTGACGATGATCCCGGCTGCAGTGGATACAATCAGGGCCGGTATCTGAGTCACCAAACCATCGCCGATGGTCAGCAGGGTATACCTTTCAGCGGCATCACCAAAGCCCATATTGTTTTGGAACACACCGATGGTCAGGCCCCCGATGATATTGGCCAACGTAATGATGATACCGGCAACCGCATCACCGCGCACAAATTTATTGGCACCATCCATGGCGCCGTAATACTCGGCCTCCTGCGAGATTTCTTCGCGCCGCGCCCTCGCCTCCTGCTCGTTGATCAGGCCGGCGTTCAAATCGGCATCGATGCTCATTTGTTTGCCGGGCATCGCATCCAGGGTAAACCGGGCGGCAACCTCGGCAATGCGGCCCGCGCCTTTGGTGATCACCATAAAATTGATGACCACCAGGATGATGAAAACAATAATGCCCACCAGATAATTGCCGCCCACCACAAAGTTGCCGAAGGCTTGAATGACTTTACCGGCCGCCATCGATCCCTCATTGCCGTGAATTAAAATGATGCGGGTGGAAGCGACGTTGAGCGACAGCCGAAACAGGGTGATCAGCAGCAGAATCGAAGGGAAAGCCGACAATTCAAGGGGTCTTAACGTGTACATCGAAGCCAGCAGGATGATCAGCGCAAACGTGATATTGAAAGAAATGAGCAAGTCCAGCAGCATCGGCGGCAGCGGGATTACCATAAAAACCAAAATCGCCACCACGGCAACCGCCATGAATAGATCGCTGTTTTTCGTAATCAGCGGGAGTTTCCCGCCGTATTGCACTTGTTCTGCTGCTGTCATAATGTTCAATTTATACTTTGAGAATTCTTATATTTTAAGTTGTTCTTCCGATAAAATATTTGTTATTAAATTTGAGAATTTGGGGTTTCAGGTGTCAGGTGTCAGGTTTTAGCATTACTAAAATGCGAGCCTGACACCTGAAACCTGACACCTGAAACCACACGCAAACGATCCTGATTTTTCCATGAATATTTGTGATTCAAATACTCTGGCATTAGGCCGTGCCATACATCCCCTTGAGCCGGTAGACGTAGGCCAGCACTTCGGCCACGGCCCGGTACAGTTCAGCCGGTATGTAGTCTCCGATTTCAACCATTTTAAATAACGCCTGGGCCAGCGGTTTTTCTTCGACCGTTGGAATCTGGTGTTCGGCGGCAATTTCCCGGATGCGTTGGGCAATGTGGCCCGAGCCTTTGGCCAGCACACGGGGTGCGATCATTTCCCGGGCATCAAATTTCAAAGCAATCGCCAGATGGGTCGGGTTGGTGATGACCACGTCCGCCTCGGGGACGGCCTCCATCATGCGGCGCCGGGCCATTTCCATTTGAACACCCCGGATGCGGGCCTTGATCTTGGGATCGCCGTAAGTTTGTCGCATTTCATCTTTAACTTCCTGCTTGGTCATTTTTAAGTCCTGCTCATGCTGCCAGTGCTGGTAGGCATAATCGAGCACAGCCAGCACAATCATTGCCAGACAGACAAAAAAACAGACCTTAAGCGCCACCCGCGCGATAAACACAAGGATTTGTCCCACCTCTTGGTGAATCAGAATGGGAAATTGTTGCATGTCGCTTTTTACCAGCAAATAGGCAATGCTCCCGATAAAAAGAATTTTAATGATGGATTTTCCAAGCTCTACCAACGATTTCAGCGATACGAAACGCTTCATGCCGGATACCGGATTCAGCCTGTCGAATTTGAGCTCCATGGCCTCGGTGCTGATCATAAAGCCCACCTGCATGACATTGGAGACAAACCCCACAACTGCAATCGGCAACAGGAAAGGAAGCAGCACAGCCAGAAATTGATATAAAATTTCCAGGGAAAATGCGCTGGCATCGGATACCTGGGTAAAACGCAGGTTTCCGATATTTTGATAAACCCCTGAAATAAGTTCTGACAAACTCCCGAAAAGCCATGAACCGGCAAAATAAAAAAATCCCAGCGCGGTCATCAGAATCATTGCTGAAGAAATTTCTTTACTTTGCGCAACCTGCCCCTTCTTCCTGGCGGTCTCTCGCTTTTTACCGGTTGCTTTTTCAGTTCGTTCCTGCCCCGTGTTTTCAGCCATAATTGATCAACTCGGATATCCCGCATGTTATTGAAACGCAGACATGGCTTTGAGCATGATAAGGATATGGGCTCCCAGACCGCCAAAAATCTTTTTAAGAAATGCTGCGAAATAAGGCAGACTGAACCCGAGAAACAGAAGCCCAATCCCAATTTTCAAAGGCATTGCCACAATAAAGACATTCATCTGAGGCACCGTGCGGGCCACTAAGCCAAAGGCGACACTGGTCACCAGCAGGGCCGCAATGATCGGTGCCCCCACCTGAATTGCAACCACGAACATATTGCCGGCCAGCTGGATCAGGTGTTCCGTTAAAGCGCCGTCAAAATGCACATTAAAGGGCGGCACCAGCCGGTAACTTTGGGTCAAGGCCCGGATAAACCAGTAATGCGCATTGAGCGATAAGAAAATCAGCAGGGCCACCAGATTATTAAACTGCGCCAGCAAAGGGATCTGCTGACTATCGGCCGGATCCATCACGTTGGCAAGCGCCAGGCCCATTTGGTATCCTCCCAACTGTCCGGCCATCTGAATGCCGGCAAAAATTATTTTTACGGAAAACCCGATCACAAACCCCAGTAATATTTCTCCGGCCGCACCGATTGCCAGCCCAAATATACTCGTCGACACCGGCAGTGGATTGAGATTGAGCATCGGAAACAAAATCAGGCTGGTTGCCAAAGCCAGCGCCAGTTTAAACATATTCGGTATACTTCTGCTCTCAAACACGGGTATGGTCATTAAAATCGCACCGATCCTTAAAAAAACCAAAAAAAACATTTGCAGCTGCGGCAATGAAATGTTCAGCGAAATCATAATTAATGCACATAATATACAAGGTTTTCAAACAGGTTCTTCGTAAAAACAACCATGGTCTGCATCATCCAGGGAAAGAAAAAAATTAGAGCGACCGCCACGGCCAGCATTTTGGGAATAAATGTCAGCGTCATCTCATTGATGGATGTGGCCGCCTGAAATATGCTGACCAACAAACCAACGGCCAGACCGGCCAGCAGCATCGGCGCTGCCAGGCTGATGGCTATCTTAATGGCATCGAAAAAAAATCCGGTTACAAATTCTGGAGTCATCAAACAAACCCTTTCACCAGGCTGCCCACCAGCAAGTACCATCCATCCGCCAGCACAAACAGCATGAGTTTGAATGGCAGTGACACCATTATCGGTGGCAGCATCATCATCCCCATCGACAGCAGAACACTGGCCACCACCATGTCGATGATTAAAAACGGTACATAAAGCAACAGCCCGATTTGAAATGCGGTTTTCACCTCACTGATGATAAAAGAGGGAATCAGCACCGTGGTTGGAATCTCCGTCATATTATTGGGACGTTTGAGCTTGGCGATGCCAACAAACAGGGCCAGGTCCTTTTCACGGGTTTGCTTAAACATAAAATCCCTTAACGGGGAGACGGCATTTTGCAATGCCTGCTGATGGCTAATTTTTTTTTCCAGGTACGGCTGCAGGGCATTCTGGTTGATTTGCTGCCAGACCGGCGTCATAATAAAAAAGGTTAAAAATAGGGCCAACCCGACCATAATTTGGTTGGGCGGCATTTGCATGGTGCCCAGAGCCCGGCGCAATAATGAGAGAACAATCACAATCCGGGTAAAGGAGGTAACCATGATCATAATCGCAGGCGCAAGGGAGAGAACCGTCATCAGCAGAAAAATCTGCAGCGTAATGGCCGGCATCCCTGGTTGTTCGGTGTTATTCATCCCGATGGAAAAATAGGGGGTAGTAAATCCCGGATCAGCCCCCCAGCTGTCAGGTGGCAACACGAAAATTAAACCAACCGCAAACAGCACGGTCAGGCAGCAAATTATCTTGAGTCTGCCGTGGTCGACGCGGTCCAAAAAATTTGGATTGAATTTTAATTTCATAGTCGCCATCTGAATGAAATTTTTACAACCCTGCGATAGGAAATGTCAGGGCGAATGGATTAGATTACTTGCCTGTATTGGCCGATCTGAACCGGGCCGTCAACCGCTGTAGGTGATCCGAAAATGTTGGTGAGAAGCCGGCGCCTTCCTGTTGGATGGCTTCCAGAATGGTCGGATCTTCTATTTTGGTCAGTAATGATATCCGGTCATTTGAAATGCCGACCACCAGAATTGTGCCGGGGACCTTGACCAGAGCGATATTCTTTTTGATCCCGATATACTGACTGGCAATCACTTTGATCAGTTGCCCGTTAGCGCCCCCGGCATCTCTTTTCATATAGCGCTTCATCAGGTAAAAAACGACGAGTAGCCCCCCCAGGACGATGCCCAGTGCCGCCAACATTTGAAATGCGCCTGATAGCACGTCCGGAGTTGAATTCATCGCAACCTCTCAATACGTTCCATGGGACTGATCACTTCGGTCAGGCGAACCCCGTATTTCTCATTAACGACCACGACTTCTCCCCTGGCGATCGGTTTTTGATTCGCCAAAATATCCAGGCTTTCGCCGGCCAGCTTGGTCAGTTCTATAACGGAGCCTTGCCCGAGCTTGAGCATATCATTGATCAGCATTTTGGTTCGTCCAAGTTCAACGGTCACCTCCAGCGGGATGTCCAGAACAAATTCCATGTTCACAGATCCATCCCCGGCGGAAGCGTTGTGCGGATTGCGCGCGGCATTGCCGGATGAAGCCTCCCTGGATGCTTCGGAATCGGTATCCATGGGATCCGGCTGTTCTATGTTTTTATCGGATGTGGCCATACCTATTTGGTGCCTCCCTTCTTCTGGTGCAGTGCTGCAATCTCAACGGCTCGGTTTCCTTTAATAATGCCCGGATAACCCAGAAATTTGGGAATATGATCAACGGTCAGGGTCACCAAATCTTCCGGGCCCGTGTTGAGCTGAATGATATCGTCGATTTGAAGATCCAATAAGTCTCGCACGCTGCGGGTGGTGATTCCCAGTTCCGCCGTCAGCGTTACCGGTGTATCCTGCAGCAGCATTTCCAACTGTTTGCACCAGTTGTGATCCATGTCTTTTTCGCGCAGGTATTTGGTCGACAACTTGTCCTTGATCGGTTCCAGCATTAGGTACGGGATGCAGATGTGAAGATTGCCGGAAAACTCCTGCCCCTTGACGCTGAACACGATCACAACCATCAGGTCATTCGGTGAAGCCAGGTGAACGAAGTCGGGTTTTATTTCGGTTTTTCTAAGGACCACCTTGATCGGGCCGACAATTGTCCAAGCTTTTTGCAGGCTCGCCAAAACCTCCAGTGCAAATTTTCGCATCATCCGTTGCTCGATTAGAGTAAACTCGCGCATTCGCTCGGTGGGTTTGCCGTCTCCGCCGAACATGCAATCGATCAGCGAATACACCAGACGGGGTTCGACCGCCAGCATGGCCGATCCGATAAGTGGCTCCATCGCAAAAATCGTAAAACTCGTCGGATTGGAAAAGGCGTTGATACATTCGGTATATTTCACCATTTCAGTGGATACAAATTCCACCTCGATGGATCGTTGCAGTGATGACGAAAAGGATGTGCTCTGCAGTCCGGCTAATTTGTCATATACTTCTTCCAAAGCATGAAATTGATCTCGCAGCATGATGTTTTGGGAAGTCAGATTATAGGCAAGAACTTCTGCTTCCTGCTTTACCTCTTCCTCAAGATCGACCTCTCCCTTATCCATGGCCGAAAGGAGGGCATCAATTTCTTCCTGAGTAAGTATCTGATCAGACATACAGGCAGCCTTTACTGGACCACAAATTCTTTAAAATAGATATTGGTTATCTTGCCCAGGGTTAAAAACCCGTTGAGCGTCTCTAGAATTTGATCTCTGAGCGCAATTTTGCCTTCCACCGAGCTGATATCTTCAAAGCGTTTGGAGGGCAGAATCATTAATATGCTGTCCCTTACCTGGGGCAGACGCTTGTCAAGTTCGGATTCCAGCTCGGGAATTCCCAGTTCTAAATCCATGGTAACTCTTAAGTACCGGTTGCCGCCCTTATCGGCGAGGTTGACGATAAAGGTTTCCAGCGCATAAATCGTTCCCAGGGGGTGTTCAATAGCGCCTGATTGACCGGGTTGGACACCGGCATTGGCGTTGGTCTGCATATTAATTGCAGAAAGTTTGTTCCACATCAAAAACAGTCCGCCGCCCATTCCAAGCATAAAAATCATCAGGACGCCAATGAGTATTATCAGAACTTTATTTGACATTTTGCTACTCATCCTCCGTTACCAGTACGATTTCCACCCGCCGGTTTTTGGCGCGACCGGCCGGTGAATTGTTGGACACCAGCGGTCTTGATTTGCCATAACCGACCGCAGAAAGCCTTTGGGGATTAATTTTGCCGACATCGACAAAATATTTCACGACACTGACGGCTCTCGCAACAGACAATTCCCAGTTCGATGGAAAGCGATCGGTGTGAATCGGCACATTGTCTGTGTGACCCTCAACCCGCACCGAATAGGAAATTTTATGAATCAACAGCACCATTTTATCCAGGAAAGCAAAACCGCCGGCATTGATGTCGGACCTGCCGAAATTAAAAAATAAACCATCTGCAAATGATATGTGCACACCTTCTTTAGTTTTCCTCACGTTAACCCCTGGTTGCACCGCAAACTCGCCAAGGGCCTCGTCGATTGCGGCCGCCCCGGCCGGCTCGTCCTCAAGGGCCGTCTCGTTTTCGGCCTGGGTCGATTGCCTTTGACGGGTCACCGGCGATGGTGATTGCTGTACGGCAATCGAAACTCTGGAGCCTGCTCCCAAAATTCCAAGGCCGCTTTGTAAGGCATTTTGAAATTCCATGATCATGTTGTTGTTTATAGTTCCCATGGTGAACAGCAGCACAAAAAATACCATTAACAGCGTCATCAGGTCATTGAAGGTTGTCAACCATCCGGCTGAATTGGAGCCGCTTTCCGGCGCCTGTTGGATATTTCGATTCCTCAAGGCTGGGTCTCCACCGGCCGGCCGGTTCCGGCGGGATTCAGAAAAACGATCTCAACCCGGCGGTTTTTGGCCCGGTGCGCGATGCTGTCATTGGGACCAATCGGTTGATACTGGCCGAAACCTTCCGCCGAAAGCCGCCCGCCGGAGATTCGGTATGTCTCAGAAAAGTACCTCAACACGTTGACTGCCCGGGCCGTGGACAATTCCCAGTTCGAAGGGTACTGTGCGGTGTTGATCGGCACATCGTCCGTGTGCCCTTCGACACGCACCTCGTAGGAGGTTTTCGCAATAATCGCACCGATTTTCTGAAGCAAGGGGATGGCCGTCGACGAAATATCCGCCACTCCGGCATCAAACAAAGCGTGATCTGCCAGGCGCATCACCAGTCCTTTTGATGAGTGAGTTACCACGATATCGTTCTGATGGCTCTGACCTTCGGCCAGGGCTTTTAAATCCGCGTAAATCTGAGCCAGCGGACTGTCGCTGTCCACCATTTCGGCTGAATTCGGCACGATCGCAGCACCCCCATCAACTTTGAGCCCGCCCGGCAAAATACTGACGGCTTCAACAAAAGACTTTGCAAATCTCATGATTTTGGCTTCTTGGATGCTCGAAAAAGAACTCAGCATAATAAAAAAACAAAGCAGGATCAGGACAAAACCGGAATAGACAATTTCCCAGCCGCCGCCGGCTGAACCCGCGTCCTTTTTCATATGGCTTTTTTTCTTTGCCAGCGTCACTCTGATTCACCGTAACCATTCAGGCCGCAGCCAGTTCTTCATCGGCTGCCAGCCGTGCCTTGGGAGCTAAAAATGCCTTCAGTTTTTGTTCCACGACCCGATGGTTGTCACCGGATTGGATGGAAATGACGCCTTCCAGCACCATTTGTTTGAAAAGTATTTCCTGCTTGCTTCTGGTTTTCAATTTACCGGCCACCGGAAGAAACACGAGGTTCGCCAGCAGGGTACCGTAAAAAGTCGTCAACAGCGCCACGGCCATGGGTGCTCCGATTTGACTGGGATCCTCCATTTGCATCAGCATCTGCACTAAGCCAATAATCGTTCCGAGCATGCCGACGGCCGGCGCAAATGTTCCCATGGTACTGAAAATATCTGCGCCCAGCCGATGTCGTTCTTCCACATAAATTATTTCGGTGGTCATCACATCTTCAATTGAACTGGATTCCATTCCATCAATGGCCATTTGAATGCCCTGGACCAGAAAAGGATCCTCTATCTCAGCCAGTTTCGACTCGAATGAAAGAATCCCTTCCTGGCGCGCCTTTTTGGCAAATTCGGCAATCATGGGAATCAGGGCACTGACGGATTGTGATTTGTGCATAAACACATTTTTCGCGACCTTAAAAACGCGCAACACATCCGCCAATGGATATGCCAGCAATGTCGCCCCCATGGTCCCGCCGAACACGATCATCAACGACGGCGCATTGACAAACCATGATCCGTCGCCGCCCAGCAGGATGGAGATGATCACCAGGCCGAAGGAAACCAGGATTCCAGTTAGGGTTGCAATGTCCAAACGCGGACTCCTTTGGATATCGGGTTACGATGGATATTAATCAAAACAGTCCGACAAAAGTAAGGATTGCGCATCGGGCGAATCGATTTCGACTTTATTTAGCCACCGCCCTACGGCCGCAAGGATTGTATACCCGCCGGCCTATCCGGGCAGCAATCCATCATAATAACCGAAATAGGAAAATAATTGATATGTTATGAAAGCAAGTATTGTGCCACAGACGGGAGCGGCAAGGCCTCCAGACAACGGATGGCCTTGGGCCGCCAATGCGGCGAAACGCTGTGAAATAAATTGGAAAATAATTGGCGGTATGATGGTGTATGATAAATACCTGAATTTTGCACGCAAATAATCCTCGGCCATTTTCGAAATTAATTTCTGAAATCGACCTGGCGCAACGATTGTCGGGTTAAAATTCAGGTATCTATTTTGTCCTGTGTCTATTGGCGATTCGCTAACGTGAACCGAATGCTGAATCGGGCAAAGCCTACACAGCACTCGGGTCAGGCGTCAATTTTGGTAGTTCTGAGTCAACTCTTTGACGATGCAATCGGTAGAAATCGGAACAGGAGTCGGGATCACTTTACCCGATCAGCAGGCGGCATCCTAAATTTCCGGCCCGACACCCGTTCCATCTCGGAATGACAATTGACGGCCCGCTGATAATCGACGATACGCTCGGAAATTTCCTCGATGGGTTCCTTAACCATAACTTTGTCATGGTTGGTGAAAGTGATAACCGTATCGGGCGTTGCCTGCAGCGATTGTATCTTTTCAACATTGATCACCATGACGGAATCATTTAGACGGGTCACCTTAATCATCTCTACCTACTTTCCTTTTATATTTAGGCAAGGTTTTAGAGTTCAGGTTTCACACCTCCAGCCTAAAAGCCTACGGGCTGGATGGTGTTCAGATTTCAGTTCTCAGGGCAAGACCGCCGTACCTGACACCTGAACCCTTAATAATGCGTCAACCACACCGAAACCTAAAAGCACGGTCTTATTGGTTTGTGAATTCGCTAATTATTACCTCTTAATATTGATCAATTCCGCTAAGATTTCATCACTGGTGGTGATGACTCTGGAGTTGGCCTGAAACGCCCGCTGGGTCGTAATCATTTTGACGAAC
>Ga0210064_1000495_pt1 | contig 18569 bp, 10 predicted proteins | sample Muzzi_CordC_D2_FD_185531 | JGI IMG/M metagenome (GOLD analysis project Ga0210064, IMG submission 185531) | Wetland microbial communities from San Francisco Bay, California, USA, that impact long-term carbon sequestration - Muzzi_CordC_D2 (SPAdes) | ecosystem: Environmental > Aquatic > Marine >...
ATGGCGGGAAGGCTTGGTCCGTGGTGGCAGCAGCCCCAGGAGCCTCGCTTTCAGCTGCGCCTGGATCCTGAAATTGAAGCTGAACTGGCGTTGATGCGAATGCGCTACGTCCAGCGCATTTTAAATCCCTTCAATGTGCGTAACTCCCTTAGAGGGCTCGATCCGAGTATTTTCGGCGGCAATGCCCCCAACTGGTTGAATTTGCGGAGCCCGTCGCCACCCGGCCCGCTGGTGCCGGCGGGTGCCGGACCGGCAACGCCCCGGGCAGCTTCAACGGGTGATATCCTGCGCGCGGTGATGGCTATTCCGGCGGTCGACGCGGCCCTGACCAATTTGCGCACGGAAGCCATGCAGCGGGCGCGCAGTGACTGGCGCAGGCTGTCCACCGGCGAAAGAGTCCTGCTGGTGAGCCAGGGCGTGCTGGTCGGCGGAACGGCCCTGACTGCCGTGCTGAGCAATGAACAATCGCGCAATTTTGTGCTCAATCAGCTGCAGGGTCGCAATTTGCCGGTGCCGCTGGTGCCGGGATTAAGTTTTCAATTTAACCTGACCGGACCCGATCAGCGGATCATGTTTAACCTGGACCTGGCGCGGCTGATTCCCCGCTGAAGTTGCTACCATGATCAATTTTGCTTCCTATTTTAAGTTCAACCGCTTCCGCTACCATCCCCGGGTAACGCGTCCGCACATTCAGCCTTTCATTACCGGGCAACACGAGAATGTCCAGCAGGTTCTGCAGGATTCGGCGGGCAAAAATGCTTCCCTGCAAACCAAACTGAAATTCGGCAAACCGGGGGATTCCTACGAAAGAGAAGCGGATCATTTGGCCGAGCAGGTCGTCAAGGAAGCACCCGCTGCAAACAACAGCGCCGCCGGTTTCCGGCAGCCCAAACCGGTGGGTCGTATTTTGCAGAAAAAGTCCGCCGTGGATGTTCAGGCCCAAGCGGGATGTGCGGCCGGCGGGTGTCAACTGGAAGCCGACGAACCCGATTTGCAGGCTAAGGAGCAGGCCGGACAAACGCCCGTGTTAACTGCAAGCGCTGCGCAGCAGGTCAGCAGCCTGCGCGGCGGACAGCCCCTGAACGACGGTCAGCGGGCCTATTTTGAACCCCGATTCGGTCACGACTTCAGCGGGGTTCGGCTGCACACCGGCAGCCATGCGGCCCAAACCGCGCAGTCGCTGAACGCGCGTGCCTTTACCTATGGATCCAATATTGCCTTTAACGCCGGTGAGTATCGCAATGATGGCGCCGGCCGGCGCCTCCTGGCCCACGAGCTGACCCATGTTATCCAGCAGGAACAGGCGCCGGTGGTGCCGCAGGTGCAGTGCCAGGCGCAGTCGGGCTGTTGGGCGCGTGAGCCGGAAAACTGCCCGACCTATGAGCAATGGCTGCATGCTTTTCGAAATGTCGCGACCTTTATATCGCGTGACGGTGCCATCCGGCCCGGTGCGCGCCAGGCCAGGTTCCGCGTGCTGGGGGGCGGAGCGGCATCCCGCAGCCCCGGCGCCCCGGCGGCTCAACAGCCTCCGACACCGGTGGGGCAACGCTTCGGCGACCGCTTTGTCGACCATCCCACCGATCAGTGGGTGCAGCAGAATCTGCCGGAAAACCTGCGTCGCACGGCCTATCAGTTGCCGTCCGATTGTGCAGATATTTTGGTCATTTTGCGCCACGTCTATCTGGCGGCCCATCGACGAACCGAGAATTATCGCGGCTGGGTGGTGGGGGATACCGGGGGCGGTGCCGCCCAGCGGCGTATTCAGGGGGTGATTCGCGCCGCTTATTCCGGCAACCTGGACCGCGTGGTCAGCCCATACAGCGACAGCCGCGGCAATCCGATCCGCGACTTTAGTCGGCTGGAGAGCCGTCTGCACCCGGGTGACCAGCTGGTCTGGGATCACCATGGCGACGGTTTAAACCGTCCCCGGACCGGGGGACACAGCCAGACGATCATGGATATCCGGCGAGACGGGTCCGGGCGGATCAACCGCCTTGAATTGCTGCAGGGCAATCAGCCGCTGAGTCTGGCCCAGGTCCCCGGGATTGTGGCCCAGGTCAACGATGAACGCCGACAGGCCGGTCGACGGCCGTTGTCCTCGGCCAGGGTGTCGGGCCTGCGCCAGCGCGGCGGGTCAGTGCGCTCGGCACCGGGGCGGCGCATTGAGGTCGATACCATGCGCCGCAACGAAATGGTGGATGTGGATCTGCCGCGGCGTCGCGGCAGTGCGCGTCAACCCACGCGCGTCTGGACCTGGAACGATTCCGATAACACGGTCTTAAAGGTAGCCGGTCCCCCGCGGGCAGCTGCACGACCTAGCATGCGCCGACAGGGCGGGGTGCGGATGCGCCGCATTTCGGATTGGTTTACCGCTCTGGGGCGGGCGAGCCTGGCGCGTCTGCACGGCGTGTTTGAAGCCGCCCTGCATGAAGCGCGGGCCATGATCGATGGCGGGCAGCAGGTCTCAACAGCCGATGCCGGCAACCTGGGCAGTTCAGCCGGCGGGCGCCTGTGGCAACTGGCTCGCCGGGCGGTGCAGCGATTGACAAATTTCGGCCGGTCGCGCGGTGATCTGCGCCGAGGCGATCTCGGCCATCGCGTGCATTTCGACCGCCTGCATCGGATGCGGGCCATGATTCGCGCCCTGGGCGGGATTCAACCGGCGGTCTACCACGGCAACCCCCAGGCAGCGGCCAATGTGCGCAACAGGTTCGGCACCATCGATCAAAATTTTAACCTCAGCGCGCGCGGCGGCGAAGATCTCGATCTGACACGCCGGGTACGGCGGGGCGGCGAGCTGGTCAAGGTCGTTGTGACCGGTTTTGATCCTTTCAACACATCCAACATCCGCCTTCCACCGCGAGCCGGTGAATGGAATCCCTCCGGTTCGGCGGCCATGGCAATGGACGGTTCCACCCTGAACCTGGGCGCACGCAACCGGGCCGCGGTGGAAGGCGTGGTGATGCCGGTCAGTTTCCGGCAGTTTGACCAAAGCATTGTCGAGCAGGTTATCAGCCGAGCCGGTACGGATGTTGACGCGGTGATTACGGTCAGTCTCGATCCCAACCTGCCAACCACGGCGCCGGTGCGCATCGAGCAGTTTGCCGTTGGGGTGCGCCAGGGAGCTCCGCTGCAGCCGCATCGCATGTTTCCCGTCGAACGCCTGAACCTGTCCGGCATTCAGGCCGTTCCGGGTGGGCCGGCGCAAGATCCGGCCATCATTGAAACCACAGCCGATGTGGCCGCCATTTCCCAGGCGACTGCCGGACGCACGCGGCGCGGCCTGCCCACCGTTCAGCAGCCGACCACTGGCCGCGATATCACGCTGCGGTTTGGAAGTGTATCGGCCGCCCAACAGGCCGCCCGCGCTTTAGGGCTTACGCAAACGGTTAACAGTAGCGTGGTGGTTATCGATAATGTGAGTGCGCTGCGGACTATCATCAGATCCATGCGGCGGGTCAGTACCGGCCAGGGACCGACTGCTGATATTACCTTCCGGGCCGGCAACCAGCAATTTCGTGCGACCGTGCAAAGAGGACCGGGGGGCAGTTTTTTATCCAACGAAATCTCCTTTCGTGCCCAGCGTGAACTGCGGCGCCAGGGCAGCTCGGCCACCTCGTTTCATGTCCACACCCCGGAAGGTTCCGCCATTCCCCAGGACACCAGCAGCCGCGCCGCCCGACAAACCCGGACCCGTGCGCTCAATGCCGCGCGTGGTGTCGTCAATACCCTGATTGCCACCCTGCGGCGCATGATCCGCGCCGTGGCCCAGCGCGTCCTGGTCCGCCGCCGGCAACAACAACAGACCCGGTCGCAACAGAGCCAGACCCAACAGGGCGGAGGACCTTAAGCCTTATAAAGGTACGCCTGGAAAATGGAAGCACTGACCGACAGACCAAAGCCGAAGATGACCACTGCACCCGCTCGACGGGCGCAGGTGACCAGTCGTGGACAGCCTGCAGAGGTACGTACCGTCCTGCGCCGCTCGGCCATTCAAACCAAACTGAGCGTGGGACGATCCGACAACGCTTATGAAAGAGAAGCCGACCAAGTAGCAGAGCATGTATTGAGAATGCCTGAACCTCAAAAATCCTTTTCAGCTGACGATTCAACAACAACCTGCGATCTTACAATATCAGGTATTGAAGCCAATCAACACGCTTGTGCCCCGTGTTTAAATGAAAGTAATTTGGTTGTAGATAAGTACAGTTCTGAAAATATTGCAAACAGCCGTCCAAGGCACTGGAGCCAAGAAGAAAGGTTGGTGCCGCCCAAGCCAATCACCCCATTATTTCAGGGCCAGCAAAGTCTTGGAGCGCGAGCAGACCGTACGCTAATACAAGCAAAAATAGACGGAGATGAAGATCTTGAGAGCTCACCCGCGATGGGCTCAAGCATCCAGTCACTACAAAAAGGCGGGTTTCCCTTGTCCCGGTCGGAACGCGATTTTTTTGAACCCCGCTTCGGAGCAGATTTTTCTCTCGTTCGTGTACATAACGACCCGCAGGCAGTGAATCTAGCCCAATCAGTAAATGCTCGTGCCTTTACCCTGGGTCGCAACATTGTGTTCGGTGCCCGAGAATATTCGTCTGAAACAGTGACAGGGAGAAAACTGCTTGCCCACGAACTGACCCATTTTGTACAGCAAAATAGTGGTCCGAATTTCCTGTCTGAGGGCAGACCCTCCGTCATTCAACGCCAGGAGAACGAAGAGAATATACCGGGTGGAAATCGACCGCCTCCAACGATGAATCGTCGCCAACGGTCCGAAGCCCGTCCGGAAAACACTGAGCAAGAGACAGGTCCGACTATTTCCGCGGTGCCGATGGAACGCTGGCCGGATATCACTGTTGTCGATTTTCCGCCCATCCGCAATCTGGTGCCGCGATACTCCCTTCCCGATTCTCTACGGTGGACCGTTGAATCCGGCCGGATCAATATCGTCCGTATTCCGACAGAGTTCGGCATCTTTCTTGACGCGGGTGCCGACCTGCGAGCCGGCGCGAGGTTGAGTGGTGGCGTGGGTCCTGTTGAGCTGCGCAATATACAGGCCGGTTTCAGCCGGCAACAGGCCGCCATGTTGAGGTCTGCACCGCCACCGCTACTGATTCCAATTCCGCCGTTCGTTTTGCCCCGGTCTCAGCCATTCCGCGATTTCCATCCCGCACGTCCGCACCCTCGTGGCGATGACCTTGGTGAATTTTACGTGGAAGCCGAGCTTTTTATACCGGCCGATCTCACATTTGCAGTGTGGGCCGAAGGGGAGTTGGAGGCAGCTGCATCAGTGGTCGGTGTCATCGACCTTGCAACATTAGGCGGCGGAATACGCGCCGACGCTCACGCGGGTGGATCGACTCGAGTGAGAGCGCAGGGACAGTATTTATACCGCAACGGCCGCCTTGACGTTGATCATCGTCTGTCCGGCGAGCTGGATTTCGAACTCGGATACGCGTTAACGGCTTTCCTGGAGGCATCGCTTTTGGGCTTTTCCACACGCTACGACTGGACTCTCTCGGAAGGAAACTTCACGAGGTCCTGGCAAACCCACCCCGGAATTAACGTTACAACAAACAGCCATGGCGACCGTCGCGTTCGCCGGATAGATCTCCAGGGCATCGAATCTGATCTGCAGCAGATCAACGAGGTTATCGACGCAATATTGGACGACAACGATACGGATTTTGATGAAGACGAACCGGAAGCAACCGGTGAAGGTGCCGAGCTTTGCCTGCCGAGTTATGCAACCCTTCAGGGACGGGGACCTCGCAGGCGATCCGAGGACGAACCCGATGAGGGCAATCCCTACAGCATGGACGGCGGTTCCATTGATAACACCCTTCGGTATATTACCCGATCGCACCGAATCGAGGACGCTGGACTTGCCTTTGACGATTTTCGCAGAAAGAATGTGGCCGTCGGCAAGGTTTGGATTGGTGGACGACCGATGTTCATTCCCAAAACGAATGTGCCGGGTGGGAGTCAGCACTCCGAGGACCTGATTGCGGACGAAATGCAAAGCCTGCGGAGTCGAGGCCGTCCCATTCTCACCCAGTTGTTCTCGGAACGGCGTCCTTGCGGCCAATGCATGCGGCGACTGAATCGCGACTATAACACGGATGGCAGCATTGAAACGCGGCATGCCCAGATCTTTTATGCGGTTTCATACCCGGATCGCGATCTGAACACGACCCGCGCCAACGAGTTGCGCAGCCGATATTGTCTCGAACGCGAAGCCCGTCGGCCTCCGACGGAGCCCCAGGGCGAGGGACGGGGCGTCAGGCCACGAAGTTGGCGCGGTCGCCGCGGCTCCTCACGATGATCTCTCAGAATAACGGTATGTGGGTGACCTTGGCTATGGATTCAGCAAACCGAAAAGTTGGAAGGAAGCACTCGGTTGCGGTTCAAAGAAACGATTTGCTGCGAAGATGGTCACCATGCGGATTTCGATCTTAAAATTAAACGGTAAAAATCTACATTGTCACCAATAAATATCCATGAAAACAATTTGCCTTATATCAGCCGTTACCGCACCTAAAAAAGGCCTACCGTATTGATGGAAGCTTTAGTCACAAAAAAACCGCAGAAAAAGACTATTGCTCCGGCAAGACGGACGCAATTGTCAGTTAAGGGCCAGCATACCGCAGTGCGCTCTGTTTTACGAAACGCCAAAATACAGACCAAACTCCATGTCGGTCGAGTTAATGATAAATATGAGCAGGAGGCGGATTTAGTCGCTGATTCTGTGATGAGATGGCCCGGACCGGTGTCGGGGCCGCAACCCACGCCGGATATACCGCATGGCGGTCCAACGACCTCTGTGATCCAGCGCCGTAACGAAAAAGATAAAACCAAGGCCGAGGCGGCCGGGCCGATTTCCGGGATGGCCGAAGGGGGACAGACCCTGTCGGCGGTATCACCGGTAAAAATCTCACGCATCGAGGCATCAAGTCCCCTGGCGCAACGCCTGGGGGATACCTGCGCCAAAGATAAACTGCCACCGGAAGAGGAACCGGCAGAAGAGCCTGAGACGACCGTCCAGCCGTTTGGCGGTGCCGTATCCATGGACGGCACAACTGACCTGGAAGATCGGCTTAACAGGGCTCGCGGCCGGGGCAGCTATTTGACGCAGCCGATGCAACACTTCTTCGAGCAGCGAATGGGTTATGGCTTCGGCGAGGTTCGGTTACACGACGACAACAACGCCCATGCGCTGAACCAGTCCCTGGGCAGTTTAGCGTTTACTTCGGGTCGAGACATTTTTTTTGGTGCCGGGCAGTTCAAACCGGGTACGGCATCCGGCAACCACCTGATCGCCCATGAACTGACCCATGTTGTCCAGCAGAAGGGTGGCGCACCGCCAGCGAAGTCCCGGCCGGCTCATGTCCAGCGTCGCGTGAATACCGACGCTCGCCCCGCTTACTATAGCAGCTACGGTCCACTCAGCGGCGCCGGTGTCCACAAAAAGGTGGAAGATGAATTGCTAAAGAAAAATGCATCGCTGGTGGTTGAAGCGCCAATCCCCGGTGCAAATCGTAAAAATAACCATGAGCACAATCGCGTCGGCTGGGCCGATCTGTACAAAAGCGGCCAATCGGCCAAGGTAACCGGCATTGCCGGCACTGAACCGGTGCTGGCCGACCTTAAGAAACATGTCAAATCATTTTCTTTGTCTAGTAAAAGCAGGAAGGGCGGTAAAGGTCGACCCGCTCAAGGCCCCCGGATACCGGGCTGGAAAAACGACTTCGCGCGTAACATCAATATCGGTGAAATCAAACCTGCCAGTCTATACCGGCTGGGCGGCGGTATTGTCCAGGTGAGCAGTTACGCCAAAGGTTATAAGGGCTTTGTCGATACGGTTGATAAATTGCGAAATAAACCCGTCAACAGTCCTTCAGTGACGGTTCTCAATAGTCTTGTTATTCCGGCGGCGGCTGATTTCAGAAAAATCAGCACCCAGGATAAAACCGAGGGCAAAGGTGCCATTATTGTGGGTGACTGGCGCTACTGGATCTGGCCAATCAGCGGCGGTTTGTGGGTGTACCTGCATTTGCCGCGAACCTACCGAGAAGCTGATGATAAGAAATGGCGCAAGCAGAAATATAAAGACATTGAAACGCTTGCCAAGGAGCTCAAAAAAAGAGATACGCGGGCCTCGGGCCAACTCAAAGCGCGGCCGGGAGCACGTCCCCGGATTGCTCGGCCAACGATTATTATTCAAACCAAACAGGTTGAACGCCCGGCTTCTTATTGGAAAAACCGCGCTGAAAAATGGGAGGGTAAGCGGGCGCGTTGGGCCGGACAAGTCGTTAAAGTTAAGGACTTTAAGAAAAAGAAGAGCCTGGCCTCCGGCATTGCCCTGCGGGCGAAATGGGAGGAAAAGCTCGGGATTAAAAGTGCCAGTGCAACCGGCAAGCATGGACGGATCAGGCAAATAGCCGCCATTCGTTTCTGGGCGGGTCCGCGGGGCAAATTCATCGGCAAACTGCGTTTTAAGTTTGGACGTGCATTTGATCGGTTGAACCAGATTTATGAAAACCTGAAAGAAAAGTTCCGCGCCAAACGCAGTGCTTTAAAAGGTACGACTGCCGGTGGGCTGGGGTTCGGCGGACCGGCCGGAAAAATTTTGAAACTGGTTCTCAAAGCCGCCAAGCGGGGTTTGAAGCTATTTCTGCAATATCTGGCCCAGCTTTTCGCCACTTGCCTCAACGGATCCATATCCAAAGTTCTGGAAGACTTTACCGGCGCCCTGCAGGCAACCTTTGCTGAACAACTTGCAGCCGCCGAGCTGGCTTTTTGCACGGCCCGCAAGGAATTGATCGAGCGTTTTGAATCCGTTGTCGGTGATATTGACGGCTTGGTTAAAGCGATCAGTGCCGCCCAAACCTGGGGTTCAATAATTGCTAATGCGATAACCGCCGTACGGGTAGGCGCCCAAGCCATTGCATGTTTATCACCGCCGGCTTTTGGTTGTTTATGGGGATTGGTGGCCCAACTGGGCATCGGTGCAGCGCTGGACCTGGTGATTGGGACTCAATGGTTCAATGATAACGTTATCAACCCCGCCCTGGAAAAAGTTGTTTCCAAATTTATTGAAAAGCCTTTTTACGCCCTTATCAACAAAGGACTGTCGGCCGTTGGTGTTCCGAAACGTTACCAATGTGAGGCCAGGGCGCCAAAAACAGGGGCCGGCAGCGGGGGGCCGGCCGGATCATTTATGGCCAAAGGCGGAATTTCATCGCGCGCCGGATTGTTGCACAAACGAGCCGGATGGGAGCACAAACATAACAAGGAGCTGATTAAGGGGTTGCAGGGCAAATTTAAGGACAAAAGCGGAAAACCGGCTAAGGCCCGTGACCTGAAGGCTTTGATCAAGGCTTTTGAAAATATGTCGCCGAAAGAGATTAAGGCGATATTGGACAAATTAACACCTGACGCCGGCGGTCAAGGACTGCCGATTGAAGAGGCAATCGTGGAGGCGACCGTCGGTTCCTACATAAAGGCACTGGATTCGGCGATGCCACCGGAAGGACTGGATGATCCCAAAAAGGCACCCGAAAAACCGGATGCCAAAAAACCCGGTCCGCTGGTTGCCGAAGCTGCCGAGGTTGCCGAGATCATTAAACAGCAGGAGAAAAAGGAGGGGGGGACGGTAGTCGACGTAATAGCACAGCCCCCTCCGCCTGACTGGACCGGAGAAATTATCGATAGAAAGTTTGAAGGGGGGGTTTTCACCGGAGGGATCAATCCGAAGTTGCTGCTGCCGGACTTCAAAATAAAAGGGAAAAAGGTCCATGCTGTCGGACGGGTTACCATCGGCAGCATTGTTTATCGTGTCAGCAAAATTGAGGTCATAATTGATAGTGTTAAAGGCACCGAGGCCATTGAGGGTGAAACCGATTTCGAGTTAGTTAAGTTCGAGTTTCACTCGCCCGGGGATTGGGGTGTTCGAGCAGAAAACCAGTACTACAAGGGCGGTTTGGAGAAAAAACGCATCGGCAAGGTTATTCGACGCAAGCCCTGATATAAAAGCACCGCGGCCAATTAAAATAAGGCTTCGGCTTTTGAGTGAAAATATTCTCAACGGCCCTTCTCGTGGTAAAGACAACGATAGGTTCAAAGATTTTGATATCATTGGATGTTTGATGACTTGACATTTGATAAAAATAGATGAACTATTAGGGTTAACATGAAGTGACGCCAAACTGGCGGACTTTTTAAATATTCCAGCCAACTATTCTGTTGTATATAGTTTCATCTCACTCATGACTGCCGAGACCGCTTTAGGCCGCCAGTAAAAAGTAATACGCTATCAAAAAGAACGACCTTGACAAAGCAATCAACACTCGATATTCGGATATTGATTATTCCCGCTGACTGAAAGTTTCCATTTATTGAGCAGCCTCCGATTCTGATACGCAATTCATTACTTCTGCTTATTCAGCTCACAAAATGCGAGTTTTTATCAATATCCACCTGGTTTGTTTGAAAATCGATTTCTGCTTCAGTATATTTTTTCCAATAACCAATTATCTACAATCGTGTGGCATCCTTAGGCATTAATTTTAAATTGATGAAAGGAGAGAAAAAACCATGGTTGCTAATTCTCAGTTAGTCATTTTTGCCATTCAGGCCGGCCTTCGACTTTACGCTGCCGGTCGAAAAGCATACGTTGAAGCAACACTTGACCGTCCACTCATTCTACCGTTGCCGAGGGGTCCAGGCATCGGTGCGGCGGCGGCTCATATGTTCTTTAAGAATGATTCAATAGGCAAGGAGATTGCGAAGATAGAAGAAAACGAACGGATCCGGATTCTACTTGCCGCTGCAGACCTGGGCACGTTGGAACCAGACGGAAAAGAAGAATTCAAGCAGATTTACTTTACCTATCTGCGGGAGCTTAAACCCGATACATTTGAAGATCCGGTAATGTCTGATGAGCCCAAGGGCCACGAAATGGTTGCGATTATGACCATACGGCAGTGGTCCAAGGGAGAACTCGGCGATAACCCGAGCGCACTTCAACGTATCGCCGGCACCCTTGTGAATATCGCTGTGGACTACTTTGTCCATACGCCGGAAGCTATTTCCGAGAAGCGTCCGGCCGGCCGGGCACTCAAGGCTTTCCTTGAAGCGGTCGACATGGTCGATTTTGCCGAGGCGCCTCCGGCTGATATCGTCGGCGACCTGATGATATCGGTAGTAGAGAGCGTGGGTACCCACCCGGATCTTATCGGAAACACCGAGACCGAAAAAAAGCTCGTGCAGAACATCGCTATGACACTATCCAAGGCGGCCAAGACCCACCTGGAGGAAGTCCCGATGGAAGTCCGTTGGGAAGGATCCGCCTGGCTGCAAATGATATCCAGGGCGGTAGTCAAAGGCAGCTTTGACACGGTGCTTGCCGATCCTAATACGGTATTGGGAGTCGGTGACCCCGAGGCGAAATTTATCCAGGAAGTTGGAGGAACGATCTCCGAATTGTTGATCGGACCAGACCGGCTGCGTTTTCAGGAATTGATGTCGGGTGAAGGAGTCAATATAGTCATTAAATCTGCGTTGCAAGCGACCGCAAAAAACCCTGATATCCTCAGGATCGACAATCAGGGTCTGCGCAACATTATTGTCGGTGTCGCCGACGGGTTGTCGCAACAGCCCAATCTATTGACAGGTGATATATTTCCCGATATCGCGCGCCTGGTTCTGGAGAAATCAGCCGCTAACCTTGAACTCGTTTGGCCGGAAAATGCAACCGATCCTGCCAAACATCTGTTGATCACGGGGACGCGTCAGTTGTTTGCGGCCATCGCCCAGGGAAGCCAGGAGAACAAGTGGCCAACGCTTACCAGGACCCAGATCCTGGGTATCGCCGAAGTCGTGTTTGATGAAATTCTCGAAAATCCAGACTGGCTGCTTGAAAAGGCGGATCTTGGAGACGATTCCGCGCTGAGTGTCACTGTGCGGGCTGTGCTTGCCTCACTCCGGAAAGTCGAGAAATCCCGATTTTCCAGCGATGCAGCCACCGCAGTCATCTCAGCCGCCATCAAAGCAGCAGCCATTCGATTGGAGCTGTTGCACAAATTGCCGGCCGGTGGTGCCGACGCCGGCAAGCTGGCCATTAATGCAGCCATTGATGCCGTTATTGAAAGTGCGATAGGCGACGATACCAGCGCCGAGGAGAAGTGGATCCGGGCGCGGAATTCAACACTTGTTGTCGGCCTGGAAGTTGCGCTCAACGAGCTTGCTAAAATTGGAACCGAGCAACGACACATTGATGTTTTGCGCGCTGAGTTCGGCGCTCTGATAGGCAAGCGTATTACGGCCGAAGAACTGGCTGAAAAACTTAATCCGCTGCTCTTAGCTGCCTAGTCCCGCGTCGCCATCACCGGATTTGTCATAGCAGTGTCTAATCAAAGGAGAAAGCCATGACTATTTTTGCTCACCGTTTGCGATCAATTTTATTATCATTTCTTTTGTTATTTGTTTTGTGGTTTGCGGCCGGCTGTTCAGCCGTTCAATTGCGAGACGCCCAGGATAATTTTAATAAAGGCGCTGAAATTGAACTAAAAGCGTTGGATCGATCACTGCTAAGCGATAATCCCGATGCAAATCCCGGTGATGCGTTCGCGGCTCTGAATGAATATCGCTTGGCCCATGCTCTGGCGCAACAGCTGATCGAGAAGAAAGCTGTTGAACTGAGACAAGATAACCTGCTGGGTGCAACTTACATCCTGAACGCTCTGGCTCTCTGGCGGATTTCCGATCTCGAAGGCAATTCAACGGTTGAGGGAGAGACGGCCGGAGCTACTGGAGCTGAAGAAAAGGAAAAAGAAAACCCGGCTGCCACGACCCGGCAACAACTGCTGGCAGCGTTGAACCAGATACAAATTGCTAAGGATAATAACCAGATCGCGCTCGGTACCCGAGACAAAGTACTCCACAAAGCCCTATACGGCTACTATGACCATGATGGGGGCCGCGCGGAAAAAAACTATGCCAAAGCCCGGGAGTGGTTTGCCAGTGCGATTGATCGCCTGAAAGAATCTTTGGATGGTGATGTCCCCCCACAACATCCGATACGGGTCTATGTGGGTTCGGCTCAACTGCGCACCCTGGCTGCCTGGGAGCTCAGTAATTTTATCGAGAGAGAGAACATCGCCGGGGCGTCCAAGGAAAAGAGCTGCAATTCGAATCCCAATTCAATTGATTGCCTGGCGCTAAAGAAACAGCGTGAAGTGATCGAAGGCGATGAAAAAACAATCATCGAGGAAACTGAAAACTTAATCTGCGAGTTGAAGCCATTCTGGGAAAAAAACTCAACCGTAAAAGACAGTATTTCAAATCTATTAGCCCCAATTGGATTGATAACGATAAACCCTGATAAATGCCCATAGCATCGCAGCGATTATGCCTGGCGCGACGTCGGCAAATTGAATCGATGGTCGTTGACGCTGCGATAAAGTGGGACGGGCGATGTGCTGTATCCAATGCTAAACAAAGTTATAGGCGTCAATTTCATTGAGCTTCTGGGGATTGGGGGGCACCTCACACCTGTCCGGCAGATTTTCCCGAAACGCCTGGAACGATTTTGAATCCGTCAATTTGCTTTGCTTCTCCGGTGACGCGAAAGAGGCAATATGTACAAATGTCTGCCCGTCATCCAGTTTAAATGTTGCATAATGGATATCCGGGTCATTATTTTGCCGCAACTCATCATAGACGGCTTTTACCAAATCTTCGTTTTCCCGGACCCGCTCCGCTTTGACTTTATAGGTAACCATAACTTTTAGCATGATTTTCTCCACAATACCCCGAATAAATCGGGAGTTTTTAGCTCATTTTCTCAATTAATATTACAACCATCTTCCTATAGCGAATAACTAATAATAAATAACTATTTATTCCTTTTAGCGTGTTTCAGATTAAAAATAATTCTTTAGCTCCCTAAGTCAAAATTCAGGCCGCAAAATTTTCACAAATAAGGAGATAAAAACGATGGCAACCGAGATCAATAACCAAAAGTTTGTGCCTGAAGCAGCCCTGATTGAGCTTCTTCCGGCATTCAGCGGTTATACCTACGATCTGCAGGAACCGCGCTATCCCTATGAAATTCCGGGTATTTCCAGCTCACTCTTAGAGCCGCCCAAGGCCAACAACTGCTGCACCTTTGTCGAAGCACTCCTGGTCAAAGCCTGGGTGGATGTCCATGGCGCTGACTTCAGCTGGACCACCACCAATCACAAGCAGATGATGATCATGCTGCCGGGCGATCTATTTTCACCGGTAACAGCAGTCATCAAAACCGGCATGGGAGTTGAGGTCCCGGACAAAGACGAACTGCCGGCCCCCTGGACCATCATCCAGGGTTGGAAAAGTCTGGATCCACCAAACGGCGGCCACACTTTTATGATTCTCGACGCCCATCCAGCCACTCAACGGATTTTAACGCTTGAGTCCAACAAGGCATTTGATATGGACGGACCGGGTTGCCGCCGTCACGGTGATTTGGACAGTTTTCCGAATCAACATCCGGGAAGTGACTGGCACGCGAATAGCAAACTCTGGACCTGGCAGCGGTTCCTTGGTTTCTACCCGCACATGAAGCTTGCCCGGCTCAACGTTGAAGATATCAATTGGGTGGCGTCCGGCAGCTGAGATACGGCTGGAGGTTTAGGGCGGGAATCACGAATGTTTTCATTCTGAATGCCGAGCAATGCCGGAGCCCAGACATCAATCAGCTTCTGACGTGTGTTGACAGAGACCTTGAGAGCATTAGAGTAAGGGAAGAAACTGCCTGCCCTTGCCAGTATACAATCAAACCAATTTTAGAATTGTTATCCGAAAAGGAGGCGCATCATGAGTGTATGGGGAAAACTTGGATCCAGATACGAAGGCAAAGAAAATGAAAAGCACAAAATTCTCTCCCTGGACGGCGGCGGCATCCGGGGTATTTTGACCCTCGAGGTCCTGGCCCGTATGGAAGAAATGCTGGCAGAAGCCACCGGCGGCGGTTCGGGGTTCAGGCTCTGCGATTATTTCGATTTTGTTGGCGGAACCAGCACCGGCGCCATAATCGCAGCCGGGATTGCACGGGGTATGAGTGCCAAAGAATTGCTGGACTTCTATCAAAAAACCGGCCCGGCCATGTTCGATAAGCAGGTGCTTTGGAAGCGATGGAATGCGCTTTACAAATCCAAGCCGCTGAAAAAAGAGCTGCAAAATGTCTTCGGGGCCAAAACGACTCTGAAGCCGGACGATCTGAAGTGCCTTCTGCTGGCGGTGACCCGCAATCGCACCACGGATTCTCCCTGGCCGATCAGCAGCAATCCGCAGGCTAAATACAATGACACCGCCCGCCCGGATTGTAATCTCAAAATTCGCTTGTGGCAGCTCGTGCGTGCCAGTACGGCGGCACCGGTTTTCTTTCCGCCGGAGGTGCTTCATTGGGATCCGGAGGATATAAGCAAGGCATTTGTATTTGTTGATGGCGGACTGACGCCTTACAACAACCCGGCGTTTTTGATGTATCGTATGGCCACCGAGCCGGGATATCGCCTGAACTGGGATAGCGGCGAGGATAAACTGCTTGTCATGTCGATCGGAACCGGGGCAGCGGCAAGTTTGGTGGAGGGGGTCGAAGATCCGGATCGAGGACTGATCGATAATGTCGCTGGACTGCCCAATGCGCTCATGTATGCTGCCATGATTGATCAGGATACCAATTGCCGTTCCATCGGCCGCTGCGTGCACGGCGCTGCCCTGGACCGTGAAATCGGTGACATGATTCCGCGCGATGAAAATAGGAAAAAGATTCCGCTAAGCCCGGATTTCGGGCGTCGGTTTCTCTACGCCCGCTACAATGCAGATCTGAGCCGCGATGGTTTGAACGCGCTGGGTCTGCCCGGGATCGAACCCAAGAACGTCCAGAAGCTCGATTCCATCGAATATATCCCCGACCTGCGCAAGGTCGGCCGGAAGGTGGCAGAAGAAATTAAGCTGGAGCATTTTGGCTCCTTTGTTTAACTGAGGCGTCGGGGAGCTTTTCAAGCCCGACCCGCTCCATGACTAATTGCCGTATTCAATTTTGCGGATAGATAATTAATCCGCCCGGCGGGGAAAGCAAACCTGTTCATCAGGTTTTAAAACGCAACAATCATTTATGAACGCCTGGTATCTGAATTTTTAAGGCTGAGTCAATAGGAGGTAAAAGCCATGCATGCCTTTATCGTACGCCCTTTCGGTATTAAAAGCGGTATAGATTTTGATCGTGTTGAAAAAGAGTTGATTCGTCCGGCGCTTGATGAACTCCGGTTTTCGGGCGGTACAACCGGTGAATTTATGCAGCAAGGAAATATTCGTACCGATATGTTCGAGCAGCTGTTGATTGCCGATCTCGTGGTTGCCGATGTCTCAATACACAACGCCAATGCATTCTATGAGCTCGGCATTCGCCACGCTTTTCGAGATAAGCGGACGTTTCTGATAAAGTCGGAGGGCGATGAAGTCCCCTTTGACCTGAAAACGGATCGGTATCTGCCGTATAATGCATCCAATCCGGCTGCCAGCCTTCCCGATCTTATAGATGGACTGAGAGCAACCCTGGATTCACAAAAACAGGACAGCCCGGTTTTTCAGCTGCTGCCGGAACTGGAGCCCACCGACCCCTCCAAGTTCCTGGTGGTCCCCCTCGATTTTAGCGAAGAAGTGCAACGGGCGGAAGCATCGAAAAACCCCGGTTACCTCCAACTGTTATCTGCGGAGGTTAACGGTTTTGCCTGGTCTACGATGGGTTTACGACTGATCGGAAAATCTCAGTTCGAGCTCAAGGACTGGAAGGGGGCCAAAGCTACCTGGGAGGCGGTGCGGAAATACGACGATATGGATCTGGAAGCCAACACCCTTCTGGGAACCGTTTATCAGCGTTTGGATGATCTTGTCAGGTCGGATCAGGCTCTTGAGCGGGCCCTTCATAATACCGAAATGTCCGGCTGGGACCGGGCCGAAATCTGGGCGCTTATGGCGCGAAACGCCAAATCACTATGGGAGGCGGATTGGAATACTTTGGCAGACACAGCGCTTATCCAGAACGCCGCCCTGGGTTCACCTCATATAGAAAAGTCTTTTGACCTGTATCGGAAGGGATTCACTGAAGACCGCAACCATTTCTATTCCGGTCTCAACGCCCTGGCGATGGCAACCATCATCACGGAGTTGGCATCCGTGCTGCCGGAGGTCTGGGAGGAAGATTTCGATTCGGAGGATGAGGCGGCGATGAAACTTCGCAAGCTGAATGGATTTAGCTCGGATCTGGCGGCCGCGGTCAAGCTCAGCATCGAATCCAGACGAAAAGCCATGGCGCGAAAAGAAATGACTGATATCTGGGCCGAGATCAGTGCCGCAGACCTGATCATGCTCACCTCCAAAAAACCTAAACGTGTCGGGCGGGCTTATAAGAAAGCCCTGGCCAATGCCCCCGAATTTGCCTGCGACTCCGCGCGCCAACAGCTTCTGCGTTACCAGCCCCTCGGAATTTTAATGGAAAACACACAGGCAGCCCTTGACAACATTCCTGTGGTAGAAGAAGAAAAATCCGAATCCGCTCCGCGTGCGATTCTATTTACCGGACATCGTATCGATGCTCCGAACAGGCGAGAGCCCCGCTTCCCGGCTGGCAAGGAGGATCAGGCGCGGAACATGATTCTGGCAGCTGTTTCCGAAGAGAAAGAAAAAGCAGGCGGAAAGCTTTTAGGCATCTCCGGAGGCGCGTCCGGCGGGGACATCCTGTTCCATGAAGTATGCGAAGAACTGGAAATCCCGAGTCAGATGTACCTGGTGCTTCCCAAAAATGAGTACATTAAAGCCTCGGTGTTCGACGCCGGTCCTGACTGGGTGGAGCGCTTCAAGGTCTTGTTCGAAAAAAAGAAACCCAAAATTCTGTCCGATTCAGGCGAGCTGCCGCGATGGCTGCACGCCAAGAAAGATTACAGCATCTGGCAGCGCTCTAACCTGTGGATGCTTCATACCGCCCTGGCAATTTCAAATGATGACCTGGTAATGATCGCTCTCTGGAATGGCGATGTCGGTGACGGTGCGGGTGGCACTGAAGATATGGTTCAGCGCGCAAAGAATCGGGGGGCAACCTTTATCCATCTTGATGCCCGCCAGCTCCTTGAGGGAATGGTTTGATGAAGATCAAATACGAACAGCTTCGCGCATTTGTGAGTTCGCGGATGGAAGAACTTAGCGCCGAGCGAAAAATAGTTAAGGACGCACTGGACGAATTACGCGTGCTGGCGTGGGTGTATGAGGATGATGCCGGAGCTCAACCACGCAGTCCGGAGGAAAGCTACCGGGAAGAATTAAAAAAGTCAGATCTTTTCATTTATACGGAGCGGATTCGCAAGGCAATTAACGATATCGGCGCGGCATTTAACTGCTAGCATATCTCAAAGGAGGATAAAAATTTACGAACGTATCGCTGAATTTCAGGCCGCGGCATTAAATTGCGGCGCGGACTTTTATTCTGACGGGTCGCTGCGGCCGGACAAGTTAGCGGCGGCTTTCAGGATTTA
>Ga0210064_1000496_pt1 | contig 18564 bp, 14 predicted proteins | sample Muzzi_CordC_D2_FD_185531 | JGI IMG/M metagenome (GOLD analysis project Ga0210064, IMG submission 185531) | Wetland microbial communities from San Francisco Bay, California, USA, that impact long-term carbon sequestration - Muzzi_CordC_D2 (SPAdes) | ecosystem: Environmental > Aquatic > Marine >...
GGTTGCCGGTGATGGCGGGGGGACATCGCCAACGTCTTGATTCAAATATGATTTCTCGGACCGACGAGATGGCACAGCGATTGCGTGCACAGCCGGTACCAACCAGATCGGGAAGAATTCATGTCTGTACTGAATGCTGTAGATGCTGCCGCTGAGTCGCCTGGGAAGCGGATGTCCGAAATCCGGCGCAACGCCCGCGCCCTCCTCGTCTGCGCGCTCTGTGTCGTGTCGAGCGGAGCCGCCTCCGCGGTTCAATTCTCGGCCCTGACGGATCTGCAGACCGGCATCGGCTTCACCAGTGTCCTCGATCTCGGCCCCGAGGATCCGGACCCGGCGAGCCGAGCCGACGGCTGCATCTACGCGGTGCACGGAAGCAACGGCACGGTGAACCGCATCTGTTTCGACAGCAACAAGGCCGTCACGAGCAACACGGTCGTGGTGGACCTGAACGGCGGCGGCAGCGTCAACAACGTCCTGGGCATCACGTTCGATCCGAACTCCGACCCCGCGACCGAAATCCACCTCTACCTGGGCTACTCGCCCGACAACGGCGCTCCCTTCCAGGGCAGGATCGCGCGGGCCGTCTCGACGGATGGGGGCGCGAGCTACAGCGTCGACGAGACGTTCATCACGGGCTTGGCGCGATCCGCCTTCGACCACCAGACCAACGGCCTCGATTTCGGCCCCGACGGCTGCCTCTATGTCTCCCAGGGAAACAACTCCAACGCCGGCTACGACAGCGCCCACGCGGAGTCCCGGCTCTCGAGCGCGATCCTGCGCGCCTGCTTCAACAGCGCGCCGCTGACGTTGAACGGAAGCTTCGTGCGCAATTGCGGCGGTGGAAACACCCAGTCCCCGTGCGACGTCGAAGTCTTCGCGTCCGGCCTCCGCAACCCCTACGACATCGTCTGGCATTCCAACGGGCGGCTCTACAACGCCGACAACGATTCCAATCCGGGATTTCGCGACAACTGCGGAGCCGAGGCCAACAACTTCGGCTGCAGCTGCGAGGCGCCGCTCGTCACCCCCATCGGCGATGAGATCAATCTGATCGAGCAGGGGATGTACTACGGCTCGCCGAATCCCTACCGCGCGCATCCGAATGGGCTGCAATGCCAGGGGGGAACGGACGGCGGCGACGCCTGCAGCGTCGACGGCGACTGCGGCGGCGGCGGGACGTGCGAAGACCTCTCGGCCTACTGCACCGACGGCGTCTGCGGCGACATCGCCCAATGCCACTACTTCGGCTACGGCGATGATCCCCAGTCCGGAGAGGACCCGAACGGGATCTATCGCGCTCCGATCGCCCAGGTCGGCTCGCTGCTCGACGGCATCACCGAATATCGATCCCGCTTCGACGGTCGCTTCGGATCGTCGTTCTGCTCGGACTGGAACGGGGATCTGCTGGTTACCGGCGGGCCGGGCTCGGTCAGGCGCTTCGAGCTGTCGAGCGACGGCACCGCCGCCAGCCACAGCGGGACGAGCAACCTGAACGGAATCTCGGGCCTCGACGTCGTCGTGGGCGCGGACGGCACCGTCTACGCGGCCGATCTCAACGGTGGCAAGGTGACGTTCATAACGCCGCAGCTTCAGACCAACCCCGCCCAGGCCGACTACTTCAACTTCTGTACGACGGGTGAGGCCTGCGTCGCGGGCACCTGCGTGGTCGACGGTGACAATGACGGCATCGGCGACGGTGTGGACCCGTGCCCGACGGATCCGCTCAATCGCTGCGTCGGCCCGGTGGCGACCGACGCCACGACGACTCAGGAGATTCGCATCAACGCCTCGACCGGCGCCCACACCTGCGCGGGCACCAAGGTGGACTGCAACGGCGACACCTGGAACGCCGACTTCGGCTACAACCAGGCCGCAGACAGCTTCGAGTGCGATCTTGCGGGCGGCTGCCCGGTCGACACGACGGCGATTCTCGGCTGCACCGACGCGGCGAGCGAAGATCTCTTCCAGTGCGAGCACTGGGACGCCGCCACCGCGCCCGAACTCCTCTACAGCTTCGACGTCCCCGACGGCGACTACGTCGTGAACCTGCTCTTCATGAACGCCTTCACGGGCAGCGCGAACCCGGGCGATCGCTTCTTCGACATCGTGATCGAGGGCATCACCGAGTACGCGGGCTTCGACCAGGTGGCGGCGGCCGGCGGCAGCGGCATTCCCGTGGTTCGAAGCGCCGAGGTGAGCGTCTCGGACGGCAACGGACTGCAGATCGAGCTGCAACACGTTCCGAACGGCGAGAATCCGGCGATCAAGGGCATCGAAGTGCTCGAGGTCTACGTGCCTCCCGAATGCCTCGTGGACGCGGACTGCGACGACGCCAATCCGTGCACCGACGACAGCTGCAGCGCGGAAACCTGCACCAACGCGCCGAACACCGACGTCTGTGACGACGGCGCGGCCTGCACCAGCGGCGACATGTGTTCGGGCGGCGTCTGCTCGGGAACGAGCACCTGCAGCAGCGGCGAAATCTGCAATCCCATAACGGATCTCTGCGAGACCCCGGCCGTGCAGGTGCGCATCAACGTGAACGGCCCGGCGCACACCGGAACGGACTACCCCGGAAACTGGTCGGCCGATCCGGGCAGCGGCGGTGTGTGCGGCGCCAACGCCTACTCGACCGGCAGTGCGATCAACGGCACGGTGGACGACGTGCTGTTCCAGGGCGAGGTCTGGGGCAACCCCGTTACGTGCGCGGTCGACGACGGCGGCGTCCCCCTGCCGCCGGGCGATTACGAGGTGACGCTGCACTTCGCCGAGATCTACTTCGGCGACGGCTGCCCGGGGGGCGGCGGCACGGGCTCGCGCGTCTTCGATATCGTGCTCGAGAACACCACCGTCGAAACGGGCTTCGACGCCTTCGCCGAAGGCGGCTGCGCAGCGAGCACCACCAACTCGTCCACGAGTCCGGTCTCCCGCACCTTCACGGTCAACGTGAGCGACGGCACGCTGAACGTCTCGCTGCCCGCCAGCGCGAACAACGGCAAGATCTCGGCGATCGAGATCGTTTCGGCCGGGCCGCCTCCCGAGTGCACGGTGGATCTCGATTGCGACGACGCGGATCTGTGTACGATCGACAGCTGCAACGCGGGCAGCTGCGGCCACATCTTCGACGCGGACCAGTGCGTCGACGTCTACCCCTATTCCGAAGACTTCGACGAGGGTCCGGGAATCTGGATCAACACCTCGGGCGACGACTTCGACTGGTCGCTCGGAACCGGCTCGACCCCGACCGCGAACACCGGGCCGACGGGCGACCACACCAGCGGCTCGGGGGACTACTACTTCACCGAGGCCACCGGCCATACGCCCGGGCAGATCGCGCTGCTCGAAGGACCCTGCGTGGACCTGGCGGGCATGCAGCAGGCACTGCTGAGCTTCTGGTACGACATGAACGGCGCCGACATGGGCAGCCTCGACGTCGAGCTCGACGCCGGCTGCACCGGCAGCTGGGCGAGCGCGTGGAACCTGTCGGGAGATCAGGGCTCCGGCTGGCACTCGCAGGCGGTCGATCTCTCCGCGCACGCGGGCGGACGCGTCGGAATTCGCTTCGTCGGCAGCATGGGCGTGAACGACACCAGCGACATGGCGGTGGACGACGTGACGGTCAGCGCGTCGGTGCTGCCGCCCACCTCGGTTCCGACCGAGGTCCAGATGCCCGGCACCCAGCCCGGCGAAGTGGCGAGCCTCGAAGAGGCCACCAATTGCAGCCTCTGTCACCAGGGCTACAGCCCCGGCGCTCCCATGGATGAGCCTTCCCACGGTTGGGGCGGCAGCATGATGTCCCACGCCTCGCGCGACCCGATCTTCTGGGCCGCCATGGCGGTGGCCGAGCAGGACTTCGGCGGATCCGGTGATCTCTGTCTGCGCTGCCACCTGCCCGGCGGCTGGTTGGCGGGCCGCTCGGAGCCGACCGACGGCTCTGCGATGCTCGAATCCGATGCCGACGGCGTGCGCTGCGACCTCTGCCACAAGCTCACGAATCCCGACGGCTCGGAATTCGTCGGCGTGCAGAACGTTCCCTACCTCGCCAACGACGAAGGCGCGCCCTCGACGGGCTACTACGGCAGCGGCCAGTTCGTGATCTCGGGTCAGTCCGAGAAGCTCGGCCCCTACTCGAACGCATCGGCACCCCACCCGTTCGCGCAATCGAACTTCCACCGCTCCGAAGACATGTGCGGCACCTGCCACGACGTTTCGAATCCCGTGGTGGGCGACCTGGCTCCGGGGAACGGCGCGATGGTGCCGCTCCAGCCCGGCACGTTCAGCGGCACCCCGGGTGCTCCGGTCAGCGACAAGGCGGCCTTCAACAACTTCCCGCACGCCTACGGAGCCGTCGAGCGAACGACCAGCGAGCACGCCGCGAGCGCATTCTCCGGCATGCCGATCTCGGACTTCGCAACGCTCCCCGCCGAACTGCAAGCGGGCTCACTGCTGGCGGCGCGCGACGCGGCACTGCTCGCGGGCAACGGTGGTGACTACGAGGACGGCACGCCGCGCACCTTCACGTGTCAGAGCTGCCACATGAAGCCCAGCGTCGGCGAAGGCTGCAGTCTCGTGCCGCCCGTCCGAGGCGATCTGCCCAATCACGATCTCACGGGCGGCAACTACTGGGCACCCGATGCGATCCAACACCTCGACGGCCTCGGCAAGCTGAGACTCGGTGGCGGCCTCAACGCTTCCCAGGTCACACAGATGAACGCCGGCAAGCTGCGGGCGAAAGAGAATCTCGAAGAAGCCGGCTCGCTCTCGGTCACGGGCAACACGCTTCGCGTGGTGAATCTAACGGGACACAAGCTGATCACCGGTTATCCCGAAGGCCGGCGCATGTGGCTGAACGTCAAGTGGTTCGACGCGGGCGACGTCTTGATCGACGAGGACGGCGCCTACGGTCCGGTCGCGGTGACGATCGACGGCCAGCCCACACTGGTCGATACGATCGTGGACCCGGCCAGCACCACCGTGTACGAAATCCGCAAGGCCATTACGCAGGAATGGGCCGTGGAGCTCCTCGGCCTCGGCCTGCCGGGCACCACACCCCTCACCTTCGACGACACGACGGGCGCGGTCACCAACACCCTCGCCGACCTGATCGCCATGGGACCGGGAACGCACCTCGAAACCAAACACTTCGTGTTGAACAACGAGGTGGTTTGGGACAACCGCATCCCGCCCTTCGGGCTGAGCTACGACGACGCGCGGACTCGCAGCGCCCTCCCCATACCGGAAACGCAATACGGTGACCCGGGCCCCGGTGGCACGTACGATTACTGGGACGAGGTAGATCTCGCGCCGCCGGTGGGCGCCCACCACGCCAGCATCGAGCTGCTCTACCAGCCGACGAGCTGGGAGTACATCCAATTCCTCTACCTCGCGAACGACGGCTCGAACAGCTTCCTCGCCGACGAGGGACAGAACATCCTCGATGCCTGGCTCGCGACCGGCATGGCCGCGCCGCATACGATGGCGAGCACCACCTGGACCGCCCCGGCCTGCTCGAACACCCTGGACGACGACGGCGACGGCCTGATCGATGATCTCGACCCGGGCTGCGATTCCCCCGAGGATACGACGGAGACCTGCGGTCCCAGCGATGACACCACCTGTGACGGCGTGGACGACGACTGTGACGGCCTCATCGACGAGGACTTCGACGACGCTCTCTGCTCGGACGGCCTGTTCTGCAACGGTACCGAGGCCTGTGTGGCCGGCGCCTGCGCGCCCGGCACTCCGGTCATCTGCGACGACGGCGTGGCCTGCACCACGGACGCCTGCAACGTGGTTCTCGACGCCTGCGAGTTCATCACCGACGACGGAGCCTGTGCGGATGCAACCCTCTGCAACGGAATCGAGACCTGCGACGCGCTGCTCGGCTGCCTGCCGGGCGTTCCGCTGACCTGCGAGAACGGCCAATTCTGTGACGGAAGCGAGTCGTGCGATCCGGTGCTGGGCTGCGTCGCGGGGACGCCGCCGCCGACCTCGGACGGCGTCGACTGCACGGTCGACGGCTGCGACGAGTCGACCGACACCATCACCCACTTCCCGGACGACGTCTATTGCTCGGACGGTGACGCCTGCACGGGAGTCGAGACCTGCCACGCGACGCTGGATTGCCAGCCGGCCACGAGCCTGGACTGCGACGATGGCAACGCCTGCACGGCGGACGCATGCGACGCGATCAGCGGTTGCAGTCACGACCCGATCGAAGGCTGCGTGGTCGCGGTGCCTTCGGACTCGCCGCCTGGCTTGCTCCTGCTGGCGCTGATGCTCGCGGCAGCCGGCGGGTTGACGTTGATCGAACGTCGGAAAGGAGTCGCCTGAGGAGCGCACGCTTCCACCGCCCGCGAGCGGCGCGCCATGCATCGGCGCCGAAACGGCTCGTCGCCTGTCGGCCTAGCGTGCGGGGAGTTCCAGACCGTTTCCGAGCTTCCCGTCCGACTGCAACGCCTCGAGCTGATCGAGATCGTGGCTGCTCACGATCTCGAGGCGCTGATCGCCCAGCAGACCGTGAAGCGTACGGAACTGTGCCATCACCGCCGACCGGTCTTCACCCAGGAACAGGTCGGTGACGAGCCGCGGACGGTACTCGAGATTTCGAATCGCATCCATGTGCCAGGCCACGTCCCCGATGAACAGATACTCGGCGTCGCCCTGCGTCCGGACGTAGACCAGCTGGCTTCCGGGCGTGTGTCCGGGCGCGGCTTGGATCAGAACGCCCGGCGCCACCGGCTTGATGCCCGCGTAACGGATCGCCACGATGCGCTCGAGCAGCTCCGCGGGCAGCCAGTTCGCGGTATCCGGATTCTCCTTCTGCTCGAACGAGATGACCACTCGCTCCGCCACGGCTGCCGAGTCCGCGGCCTCGGCCAGGCCCTGAATGTGATCCTGGTGCTCGTGGGTCAACACGATCGCGCGTGCGCCGGCCATCGCAGCCACCAGGGTCTCGAATGCGGCATCGTCGTAGCGATCGTCGTCTCCTCCAAACGACATCTGCTCGAAGGTCTTGCGCGAGAAACCCGCATCGACGAGCACGTAGCTGCCGTCTGCATAGACGATCTGATAGACCCCGTGGACCATTGCATGCGGCTCGAAGTCGAAACCGGAGAAGATCATTGCGCGCGGAAGATGGGTCACCGCGATGCGGTGATGATTCACCCGAACGGGCAGCGAGCCCGCGATGGCATGCGCCATGTACCGGAGCTCGTTGCGGTCGATCGCGTAGCCGGACGAATCCGGAACCGCTTCGCGCTCCAGCAGGCGATGCCCGGCCACGAATCCGACCAGGAGAATCACGACCACTACGAGCCCAAGCCTGCGCAGCATCTTCATCCAGCCCTTGCCGGTTTCATCACATGAGTGGATCGCGACCATTCTACGCGGATGTCCACTCGAGCGCCCCTCCTGCCGGGTCGCGCGGCCCCGTCGACCTCCGAGATGGCGCCGGCGCGGCGCCGGGCAGCCTTCCCCGTCGGGACCCCGCCGGGCTCAACCCGCAGGCGCTTCCGGCCGATCCGGACCACGGTACGCCGAGCGCTTCCATTCGCTTCGGTACGGCCCGAATCACGGCACGGAAGGGAGATCGCATGTCGAAGCCCGCCATCAAGGGGACGCTGTTCGCCGGCGTCGTAGACGACCTGAATCGCGGCGTCGAGAACGGATCCGTCTCGTACGCGGAGCTGGAAACGGAGCTTTCGGCCGATGAACTCGCACTCCTCGGCGAGAAGATCAACGCCGCGAGCTGGTACTGCATTCACACCTACCACCGGATGGTCGGGCTGCTGTGTCGCGCCGAAGGCGGTGGCCTCGACGACTACTGGCTCGAGCGCGGCATGCGCGCGGCGGACCGGATGGTCGACGCCGGGATCTATCAGCAGATGGACTACATCGGTCGCATCCAGTCCAGACTCGAGAAGGATCCGACCGCGCGCTTTCGGGCGCTCGCGAAGGACCTGCGGCTGCTCCTGAGCGTGCACGCCTCGGTGCTGAACTTCGGCGACTGGCAGACCGTGGTCGACCCGGATCACGACGACCGCTACCGCGTCGAAATCAAGGACGTCGACGGGATCCCGGACGGCATCTTCCTGGCGGCCACGGGCATGTTCAACCGCATGTCCGCGCTCGCGAAGTCCCCGAAGCCTCAAACCTGGGAATTCGAGCGGCTCGCGCCCGACTTCGTCGTGATCCGGATGAGCGGCCCGGTCTGAACGACGCTCAGGCGGCCGCGATGAAGCGCAGGCAGCCGGTCTTCTCGAGCACCGAATCGAGTTCCGAACGATCCGCGATCGCGGCGTAGCGTTCTCGCAGCTTCGCGAGCGAGCGCGCGTGGTACTTCTGCGGCTTCTGCGTCCAGGTGCCGCTCGCGAGCTCGACCGAGAACTCCTCGCTGCCGCTCGCGATCGCTTCGGCATTGGCGACCGACCACGGCAGGAACAGGGCCGCGACCTGCTGCTCGAGGAACGGGGCGAGCGTCGGCTCGAGCGCCGACCAGCTCTCGAATCCTCCCTCCGCCTTCGGGTCGAGCATGCGTTCCAGCCAGCGCTTCAGGTTCGGTGCGTCGGCTTCGATGATCGCCCCCGCGGTCGGGTCGGTCCAGGCGTTGTAGAGCTGTCCCCACATTCCGAAATCGCCGAACGCCGGGGTCGCACCGAACAGGTAGGCGCGATCGGCCAGATGCGCTTCGAGCCGAGCCAGGCCGTCCTTGAAGCTCCGTTCGATCTGCGGCGCGGTCTGCTCGCTCGAGCCGACGAATCCCACCCGGCTCTTCATGCGATCGATGATTCCCGTGCACATTCCCTCGTATTGCGCGTCGTCCAGGCCGGGCATCATCGTGCGGGCGATGCGAATGCCCGCCGACCGGCAATCGGCGTCGCGCGCCCAGCGGTAGTGGAACATCCATTTGTTGCCCCATTCGTCGCCGAATTCTTCGAGCAGCGCCGATACGAATGCCGCCACCGGATCGGGCGGGTGGATCGTCGGCTCCGGGAACTGCGCTTCGAGGGTCTCGATGATCGGCGTCGAATCCTGCAAGCCCTCGCCGGTCGGCGTCGCCACCGCGGGAATCAACGGGAGTTTCGCGTACTTCTTGAATTCGTCCTGCGTCGCGGAGCTGCGAACGATCCATTCGTGCGGGATTCCCTTGAAGCGGAAATAGGACCGAACCTTGATCGAGTACGGTGAGACTTCGGCTCCGAAGATTCGATAGACGTCGGACATGGCGCGAGTTCCTCGAAATGATGGGGGAAGCGAGTATCGCACGCCGACCCGCGGTGCGACAGCGATTCCCGGCCGATGTCTCCGAGACTAGGCGTCCGGTCCGCGGCGAATACGCGGCAGCCAACGTGCGACCTGCGTGCGGTACGCGTCGTACTGGCTCCCGAACGCCTCGGTCAGATGACGCTCTTCGTAGAGGACGACGAACAGATGGAAGCAGATTCCGACCACCAGCGCGTAGACGAGCAGGTTCGCCGCTCGATAGAACACGGCCCAGCCGGCAATGACCGTCAGGACTCCGACGTACATCGGATTGCGGGTGTATCGGTAGAGACCGCGCACCACCAGCTTCTTCGGCGCATCGATCGGCGCCGGCGTGCCGCGTCCGAAGCTGGCGAAATCCCAGACGCACCAGCCGTAGATGGCGGCACCCAGCAGCAGGACGAGCAGTGCGCTCGCCAGCGTCCAACCCGACGCCGGCGAACGTCCCGCCGCGATCCGCAGCGGGACATAGACCGCCACCGTGCCCGGAACGATCAGCGTGAAGAGAAGGTTTCTGAGAATCAGCGACATGGCCGTGGTCCTCCACTCGCGTCGCGGAACGAGAACCCTGTGGCTTCCCGGGCCGCCACCACGAGAAGGCTACCACGCTCGCTGTGCGGCCGAGCCGGCTGTAGACTTTCGCAATGCTCGAAGCCTTCGGTCCCTCTCTGTATGTTGCGGACGGGCCTGCGGTCCCCTTCTTCGGCTTCCCCTATCCGACGCGCATGGCGATCGCGCAGCTCCGCGACGGAAGTCTGTGGGTCTGGTCGCCGATCGCCCTCACGCCCGAGCTCGAGCGCGCCGTCGAATCCCTCGGACCGGTTCGCCAGATCGTCTCGCCGAACAAGATCCACCACCTGTTCCTGAAGGAGTGGGCGGAGAAATGGCCCGAGGCCGTGCTGCACGCTCCTCCCGGATTGGCGCGGCGGCGGCCCGACCTGCGCTTCGATGCCGAGCTCGGCGACGCGGCCGATGCGGCCTGGGCCGACGACATCGACCAGGTGATCTTTCGCGGCTCGATCGCACTGGACGAGGTGGCGTTCTTCCATCGCCCGTCGCGAACGGCAATCCTCGGCGACCTCGTACAACGACACGACCCGGAGCGGATGAAGGGCCTGAAGGGAATGCTGATGCGCCTCGACGGGCTCGTGGGCGAGAACGGCAGCACCCCGCGCGAATGGCGCGCCAGCTTCCTGCGCCGGGGCGCCGCCCGAGCGGCGCGAACGCGGCTGCTGGCCTGGAATCCCGAGCGCCTCCTGATCGCTCACGGCGCTTGTGCGCAGCAGGACGCCGGAGAGATCCTCACTCGGGCGTTGGCCTGGATGTAGGCGCAACTGCGGGCACCACCGGCGTGAGACGACTCGAGCGTCATCGAGGATCGACCCGAAGCGACGAGAACGAGAATCCCCAGCAGGAGCGCGGCCGCCACGCCCGCCACCAGCGACGGACCCCGCCGTGACCTCGTTGCGGCCCCGGCCGCGAAGAGCGCGAGCATCATGAGTTGCCCCCTGCGAATCGGGTGTTCGAGAGGAATACGCAGGGTGACGAACGAGGTGACGACGAGAACCGCGATATAGACGAAGGTGCCCACGAAGAAGCGCACGCGAACGCGATCGAAGTGCTCGCGCCAGCAGGGGATCGCGTCGGGTGAGGTGGATACGAGCGCCGTCGCCGTCGTATAGAGCAGACTCGGTGCCGCCAGCAGAAACAGGAAGTAGCCGAAACCGAAGCTGTCGAGATTGCGATTGATCCAGTTCAACCACCAGAACGCCGCGCAGAAAAACAGCAGGATGAACACCCAGACCGTGTGCACCCAGTAGCCACGTGCACGACTCAAGGCACTCGGAAGCGCATCGAGCAGCCGCAGCAGCGTGAACGAGAGCACGGTCGATACGGCGACGAAGATGTACTCGAAGTGCGTGATGCGCGGTCCGAGGGGCTGAAGGTGAGCGGCCGGGCAACCCGTCCGCCGACACGCCGAGGCACATTGGAGCGACTCCGGGAGGCTACACGATCCCGTGAGAACTCCCAGTCGATGCCGACGGTCGATTCTCGAGCAACCGGAACAACCGCCGAAGAAACCACGAACGCGGAGCTACGCCCGGCGCCGCCTCGTGGAGCGCGCGCTACGGGTCAGCGCTCGTCGGGCCTGCACGATCGCACCGGCGACGAGCACCACCGGCGCCAACACGAACGCGCGCAGGGCCATGGCCGCACGGGCCCACGGCTGGATGGGCAACTCGTCGAGATCTCGGAAGTTTCGCGCCGGCCGCAACCCGAGCAGGATGGGGAACTGGCCGAAGAACCCCTTCACGAGGATGCGCAAACCTACGCCGAAGGCCCGACCGCGGTCGGCGTAGAGGCCCTCGACCGCCTGTGGCCCGGGCGCGGAGGCCCCCTCGGTCAAGTAGGTGTAAGTGGAAATCGCGCCGAAGCCCTCGTAGTGCTCTTCGCCGCGGGTCACCTCGACGTCGGTGGGGAATTCGATGTCCCGGTAGGCCGACTCGGTCATCAGCACGTATTCATCGCCGGGGATCGAGTTCTTGAGCAGCCGGTGCACCAGGATCACGTCCACGCCCGACACGTCCGAGAAGCGCCCCACCTTGTGAAAGAGCGCCTCGCCGCTGTGCACCACGATCTTGAGCTTGAGCTGGTCGACGTTCTGGCAGGACGGGCACGAGCACAGCGTGAACTCCGAGGCGGCCAGGATCGCGCGTGAAAACGCTTCGAAGAAGCTGACGAGCTTGCGCCCGATCAACCGGCGCGTCGCCTCCCATTCCGCCTCGTCGTCCGGCTTGATCGCGTACAGGAAGACCGCATCGCCCTCGATCTCCTTCACCTCGAGGGGAATTTCGACCTCGTTGATGATCTCCTCGAGCAGCTTGGTGATCACCATCTGCCCATGCACCAGGGCCTGCTGGCTGGCGAGCATGAAGCGCGTGTAGCCGCTGATGTCGGCGAGAATCAGGACCACGCGTTCGGTACGAGGCTCCACGACACCTCCGTGTGCGAGCGCGCTCCGATGGAACGGGCCGGCTCCGCGGAAGGGTACCACGATTCCAGCGAGCGACATCCGCAGATCGGTTCGCCTCGCTTCCGATTCTTCTCGGTGTCGGCGGATCGCAACGAGCGCATCCCTTTCCGCGCGCTCAGATGCTCAGGATCCCACGCTGCGGCGAGGAGGTTCCGAAGCTGGTCGGCGACAGCGGTGCGCCCTCTGCGGCGAGTGCATCCCGTTGCTTCCCGATCGGCGTCTTCATCAGGAGATCTTCGAACCGGCGCAACTTGTGGAAGCTCGGATGTGCGAGCGCGCGGGTCGCGAACTCGGCGACGCGCGGCCAGCGCCGGGCATCGATCGTGAACCCGGCGAACTCCGCGTTGCGGAAGAACACCGCGACCGCGATGTCCGCAATGCCCATTTGCCCGAAGAAGAACGAGCCTTCCGCGGGAAGCTCGCGCTCCAGATAGTCGAGCACCTGCGGGATCTCGACGTCGATCGTGTTCCGGACCACGGAGTCGTCCGTCTCCTCGCCCCACACGAATCTCCGGATGATGATCTCGTTGAACAATCGCCAGATGAAGACCTCGCCCATCCGCGTATCCGCGAACTCTTCGAGCCAGCGAGCGCGAGCGCGCTCCTGGGGCGTCGCGGGATGGAGAGCGGGGGTCGGATACCGCTCTTCGAGGTACTCGCAGATGACGGTCGAGTCGGACAGCGTGACGGACTCGTCGATCAGGACCGGGATGCGCCGAACGGGGCTGATCTCGCTGAACCGTTCGCCGCCGAAGAACGGCACGATCGGATCGATCCGGTAGTCGACTCCCTTGAGATCCAGGCACACGAGTACCTTGCGGACGTAAGGCGAAACATAGGATCCGACGATCGTCACGGGCTCAACGGCCATGAATTCTCCTGTCGCGCGGCGAGACTTTCACGTTCCGCCGGCTTGGATCGGACGAGGCTTCGAACCATGCGCGTTCGAATACGAATCACGGCGTCTGCGCGTATTCGTCTGCAGCGGTGCCGGGTCAGGCGGCACGAACCCAGGCTCGCAGGATGAACCAGAAGACGTACCCCGCCGAGAACAGCAGCCAGGTTACGGCGAGCAGATACCAGCGTTCGCCCGGCTCGACGCCGATCGGCAGGATGTTGATGAGTTGACTCAGCAAGACGACGACTCCAATCGAGAAGATGGGAAGGAAGAGTCGTGGTCCGACCAGCTCGCGCAACTCGTCGACACGGCGAGCCCGGAGTCCTCGGACCACGAAGGTTACGCCGTAGATGAAGAACAGGCCGCTGCAAAGGCGCCATATCGAGCGTTCGTCGACCTGGAACGAACGAAGAAGCAGCGGGATCAGCGCGAACGCCGCGCTCGCGAGCCCACGCTCGATCAGGTTCGAGATCTGGATCCGCTCGTAGGGCGTGTAGGCATCGGTGGAGCGCGATCGAATCGCCAGAGCCAGTGCAGCAAAGCCGGACAAGCCGACACCGGCTTCGACGCACGCATACAGGTAGTCTTCGATGTTCAACGGCACCGCCTGACGAATCGGCGCTCGGCCGTGGACAACAGGGCCGCCGAAGATTGCCCGAGCACCCGAGGTTGACGCCGGTAGCTTACCAGATCAACACACGAACGAGCTGTCGGCTGCCGGCGGAGCCCCTTGTTTCCTCAGAGCACGCCTTCGCGGAGGAACGCATCGATCGCCGCCGCGGTGCGCTCCGGTGCTTCCTCCATGGGAAGATGGCCGACGCCTTCGAACATCACCAGGCGTGAGTTCGGAATCATCTCGTCGAAGGTCTTCGCGTTGTACGGCGGCGTCACGCGGTCTTGCGCGCCCCAGAGGATGAGCGTCGGCACGCTGATCTCGCTCAATCGTTGCCCGTATTCCGGCTCTCGATCCGCGATCGCCAGCAGGCCCGCTGCGCGCCGGTTGCCGGGATAGCGCGTGAGCTCCCAGTAGCGGTCCACCATTGCCTCCGTCACGAAGGCATCGTCGGCCACCGCATCCAGCAACGATTGCTCGAACACGAATCGCGGCGCGATGTGTCGAGCCAGGAACCTGCCGACCGGATGGTGCATGATCCGCGCCCCGAGGTACAGCCTCGGCTTCTCGGCATCGGGCGGCGGCGGCGCGCCCGATGCGTCGATCAGGATCAGGCCGGAAAGATCCTGGGGCTTCGCCAACGCATGGCGCCACGCAATCCGACCGCCCATGGAGTTTCCGGCAATCGCGAACCGTTCGACCCCCGCCGCAGCGGCGACCGCCGCGAGCGCCTCGAACATCCCGCGTGCAGAGTAATCATCGCGCGGATGCGGGCCGGTCAGCCCATGACCCGGCTGATCGTAGGAGATGAGGCGATACCGGTCCTTCAGCTTCTCGACGAGAGGTTCGAATGTGTGGAGCGATGCATTCGACCCGTGCACCAGAACGATCGCGGGGCAATCCCGGCAGCCTTGATCGCGGTAGTGGACCGACATGCCGTCCACCGTTTCGACGAATCTGGAAGCGGGACCGCCATACTTCGCGCGCATCGCCGCCGCGTCGCTATCCGGAATCCGGAGCGCGACGAAGGCGCCCGCCAGGAGGCCTGCAAAGACCCCCACGAAGACTGCAAACTTCCTGCTTCTCGTCATGACACGCCTCCTGACGGCGTCCGGGGCCGGCCCGATGCGTTCCCGAGACAGGCAAGCACCGCCACGACCGCGAGCCAGAACATCAGGTCGAGTGAGCGGCCCTCACCGCGAGCGAGCGCGCGCCGTCGGCGCAGCATGTACGGCGCGACGGCGACTCCGGAGGCTCCGACCGAGCTGCTCGAGATGCGATGCCTCGTCCACGCTTCGCCTGCTTCTATGCAAGCCGTTGTGCCGATCCCCCATGGTCGACGTTCTCGATCCTACACCTCATGCTGTCTCCCCGGAGTCCGCTCGATCGGCCGGCCGCTTCGTCGAGCATACGATTCACCGAGCCCCGCGCAACCTTCCATCGGTGACGACCTCGTCCGACGACGCGCCGGGCCGGCGGGAAGCTACCGGTCGGGTCAGGTGACGATCACGGTTGCTTGCCGAGCGGCGGGCGGGCCCAGGCGACCTACCACTTGCTCTGTCGTCAGCACCGCTCCGAAAGTGAGCCCGATCGTCGCGAGCGTAGCCTGGTGGCGTGATGCGTCGAGAGTCGCGCATGCGTCTTCGACAACGATCGCGTTGAAGTCTCGATCGCCGAACTCTCGTGTGGTCTGGGCAACGCAGACGTCGGTGACCACTCCCGCAACGACAACCGTGTCGATCCCCAGAGACCGAAGCGTGTGATCGAGCTTGGTCGAATTGACGGGACCACTGGTCGTCTTCTCCACAACAAGCTCACCGGGTTGGGGAGAAACTGCGTCATCTACCCGGCACGAGGCGTCGCTGAATGGCGGGTAGACGGCGCCCCCCACGATCTCGCGAGCCAGGTCGTTGTGACGCCTCGCCCAACCGGGCATATCACGCCCGTCGCCGCTCACCGAGCCGAACTCCGTGTATACGACCTGCGCATGACTCCCGCGGAAGCTCTCGAGCAGTCGCCGGATATTCGGGATGACGGTAGAGCCGACGCGATCGAAGTAGTACTGGGCGGCCGCAGCATCGAACTGAGACAGCCATTTTCCGTAGGGAAGATCTGGGCTCACGAAGTATCGCTGCATGTCGATGACCAGAAGAGCGCTTCTCGCGGGATCGATTCGCTCGACGAAGTCGATTGGAAGGGGCTGTAGCGCGTCAGGCGCAACCGCCATCCCACGGCGCGGACACACTACTCGGTGATCCAACGTGTCGCCTCAGCGAGGTCACGGTTGTGAAACACGCGAATATGCCCCGGGATCGCAAGTCCAAAGACCTTGACTGCCGCCCGGAGCCACTCGACGTCCGAGACGACTGCCATTCTCTCCCAGCCAGCGAGGTGCTTCAGGCCCAGCTTCGTGTCATCCCACATTGCGGCGGCCTCGAATCCCGAGAAATCCTCGCCGAGGTGGTAAAGGAACCGGACCTCGCGCTGGCGAGCGAACATCGCCTCCACGGCCGGAATGATGACGGACTCGTAATCGTCTGCGGTCACCGTTCCTTTGGCGGTAAAACCGATGACGTTATCGGGTAGATCGGGGATGCGTTCGACCATCGAAGGACTCCTTGTGCAAATTGCTGGGTCGTCGTGCGGCCACCCAGCGGATCGGCGTCCAGCGGCCGGCAACAGCGCTGACCGGATGCGACCCTGCCGACACAGTATGCCGCCAAGCGGCACCCGAGACCAATCGAAGCGAGCTGTCGGGCGTCAGCTGCAACCGCTTGTCAGACGGCGCTGACCACGCTGGACCCGGGTGAGATCGATGGGATCCGTCCAAGGATTCAAGAACGACCGCTCTGGAGCGATGCTGACGCGCGGATCGACCTTTGGGCCCATGCGGCCCATCCCGAAGACCGGTGGCCGAGCGCCCGAGTCGAGATGGCCGGAGATGCCGGGGATCGACGCAACACGCGCGTGCAACGCGACCAGCTCAGGAAATTGCGCCAGGACCGCCGGGAAGAACGCGCCGTGCCAAGTCAGCTGCAGCGCCGTTAGGCCGCGACCCTCGCCGACACGATACCAAGAGGTCCGAATTCCGCGACAGCTTCCTCTCCGGCCCCAATCGCAAGGGCCTTCGCGGTGTAGGAACCCGACAACAAGAGATCGTCAGGCTCCAGCGACTGGCCGAACGCGGCCAAGTATCCCGCCACGAAAACCACGAGCTGACCCAGGTCAGCGGGCACGAGATCGCGACGCGGCGGATCGGAAGACCGGGACCCTACACGGAGGATGGGCAACTCGCTGCCGAGGTCGTGAGCAGCCTCGAGAGAAGCCGGAGGCCCGAGAATCGTAGCGTCGTGGAACATGCAGTGAGCGACTACATCATCGAGCGCCGTGCTGGGCTGGGCGTAGTTCACGATTTCGAGGGCTGGGTGCACGGTCGCAATGCACCCCCGGGCGGTTTCCGCCGAGCACCCGGGGGTAACGACCTTCGACAGGGAGAGAGCGACTTCCGGTTCAACGCGCAGCCGGGCATCGCGAGGCCGCTCCAGCTCCACGCCCGCCGAGAACACTCTGCGACCGTCGAGCCATCCAACACCGGGATGAGGAAGGTCGAGGTGGCGGAGCATCTCCGGAACGTTGATTCCGATCTTCCAGCCCCGGCGCGGCATACCGTCCGCCAACGCCTGGCGGTAGCGCGCAAGCTGCAGCGCCATACCGGGCGCGAATCTCTCCGGGACTACCACCAACTTCGTGTCGCGCCCAACGGATCGGCGTTCAGCGGCCAGCAACAGCGCTGACCGGACCCGACCCTGCCGAAACAGTATGCCGCCAGGCGGCACCCGAGATCAATCGAACCGAGCGTTTGCTGGTTCGTCTACAACGGCTTGTCGGGCGGCCGGACGTGGCCCTGGGCTTGCCTGCCTACACGTGAGCTCCACACCGCCAAAGCGCCAAGCCCCGAGAGAAGGAGCAGTCCGGTCGTGGGCTCCGGTACCAGGACGATCGTACCCGTATAGACGGCCTCGAGGCCGGTCTCGCCCTGCCGAAAGAGGCTCGACAATGGACCTCCCGAGTCGAGCGTCCCGGTGAGGAGGCCGTTCGTCGCTTGGAGACGACCCAGGGGAAGGGGAGCACCGTCCAACTGGAAGTCACTGCCGTGGATTCGGATCACCGCATCATCCTCGCTGAGAAGCGCCCCCCGTATCGTCCCCCCGAAGATGTCGATGGCGGCGATCTGCGAGGCGATGACGTCGCCCGCGACCTCGCCGCCGGAGAAGAGCACGTCCGATTGCGTGTAGGCGTGTAGGAATGCGCCCACCCGGCCGCCCTGGATGTCGAGCTGCGCGAACTGGTAGCTGATCAGGAATCCCCCGATCTCCGCTCCGGGTAGCAGCGTGATGGGGGCCGACTGATACACCGACACGCTATCGGCGGCGTAGCGGTCGTCGTCGATCACGACCGGGGTCGTGCCCGTGAGCTGAATCAGCGTCGCAGCCGCCTGCCTGTGGACGAAGGAGGCGGCGAGTACGAAGAGCAGTAGCAGGATCGGTCGCGGATGCATGCGGAGTTCCAACCTGGCATGAATAGGGTCGAGAGCAGCGGAGATGCCTGCGTAGCGCGCCTGTCTCCATCGCGCCGCCCAACGGACATGCGGTTCAGCTGCGGCCAACAGTGCCTCGTGGGTCGCCCGAACACCACGGGTTGACGCCAGGAAGCTACCAAACGGCAATTGCAATGCGCTGTTGGTCGTCAGCCGCA
>Ga0210064_1000497_pt1 | contig 18540 bp, 16 predicted proteins | sample Muzzi_CordC_D2_FD_185531 | JGI IMG/M metagenome (GOLD analysis project Ga0210064, IMG submission 185531) | Wetland microbial communities from San Francisco Bay, California, USA, that impact long-term carbon sequestration - Muzzi_CordC_D2 (SPAdes) | ecosystem: Environmental > Aquatic > Marine >...
CGATGGGTATGCAGTTGTTAGGCGGGCTGGCGCTGTTCCTGTTCGGCATGGAACAGATGGCTGACTCACTCAAGGCCGTCGCCGGTGAACGCATGAAGCTCATCCTGGCCAAGCTCACCACCAATCGCTTCATGGGCGCGGCCACCGGCGCCTTCGTCACGGCCGTCATCCAGTCCTCATCGGTCACCACGGTACTGGTCGTGGGCTTCATCACCGCGGGACTCATGTCCATGTCCCAGTCTGTCGGCGTGATCATGGGCGCCAACATCGGCACCACCATCACCGCCCAGATTATCGCCTTCAAGGTCACCAAGCTGGCCCTGCTGATGGTCGCCGTGGGTTTCGGCATGCTGTTCTTTTCCAAACAGGAAAAGATCAAGCAGTACGGCGGCATGATCATGGGGCTTGGCCTGGTGTTCTTCGGCATGAGTGTCATGAGCGACGCCATGAGCCCCCTGCGCAGTTACCAGCCGTTCCTTGACCTGATGACAAGCATGGAAAATCCCTTGATCGGCATACTCGTCGCGGCGGTTTTTACCGGGCTGATCCAGTCTTCATCAGCCACCACGGGTATTATCATCGTCATGGCTGCCCAGGGATTCATCACCCTGAATGCGGGTATCGCACTTGCCTTTGGCGCCAATATCGGTACCTGTGTCACCGCCCTGCTGGCCGCCATCGGCAAGCCCCGCGAGGCACTCCGGGCGGCCGTGGTGCACGTGCTCTTCAATGTCTTCGGCGTGCTGCTCTGGGTAGGCTTCATTCCCTACCTCGCGGAATTCGTCACCCTGATGTCTCCTGTCCATCCGGAACTGAGCGGCATTAACAGGCTGGCGGCGGAGGCACCACGCCAGATCGCCAACGCCCACACCATTTTTAATGTCGCGAACACGCTGATTTTTATCGGTTTCACCAGACAGTTCGTGCGCCTGGTGGAATGGCTGGTACCGGACAGGCCGCTGGAAGACATGCTCATCGCCCGGCCCAAGTACCTCGACGAGGAACTGATCGCCACACCGTCGCTGGCGCTGGAGCGCGCACGCATGGAAATCGGCCACATGGGCGACCGCGTCGGGGAGATGCTGGAACGCATCCTGCCGGCCATCACCACCGGCAACCGCAGCGCATTGAATCAGGTTGCCAAGATCGATGACGAGGTCGATATCCTGCACGGGCATATCGTCACCTATCTGGGGCGCATCAGCCAGAAGACACTGACAGACGAGCAGACCCATGAACTGCTGCACCTGATGGGCGCCGTGAACGACCTGGAAAATATCGGCGACATCATTGAAACCGACCTGGTGCTGCTGGGGCAAAAGCGCATCGAAGAGGGCGTTTCCATCAGCGACTCAACCCAGGTCGTACTCGAAAACCTGCACGAAACGATCACACTGACGGTCGAACTGGCGCGCAAGGCCGTGGCGGACAACGACCAGAAAGCCGCGCAGGAAGTGATCGCCAAAAAGGGCGACATCTCACGGTTCATGGAATCTGCAGCCATGCACGAGGCACGGCGCCTGGTTGCCGAGGAACCCAACCGGCTGGCTGCGTATACCCTGGAAATAGACATCCTGGAGAAACTGAAACGCATCTATTATTTTGCCAAGCGTATGGCAAAGGCGATCATGCCCGCGGAACTGTCGGACCGAAACAGTTAGGGAATCTCTGATTGATTACCAAACTCCCGTCATTGCGAGCGCGATGTAGAGGGATTTACGAGTGTCGAGGGAAGCAGGGAGGCCGGGAGCGACCAGCGCGGCAATCTCATAATTGGGAATCAGTCACTTGGAGATTGCTTCGTCACTCCGTTCCTCGGTAACTGCTCCTGCGTCGCCTAAGGCGCCTACTGTTGGTACCCCACCTCCTCGGCAACTGCGTCCTGCGTTGCCCTAACTCCTGCATCCTTGCAGTCGTGCATGGCCCAGGCCACTCTCGGTCTCACCTTCTCCCTGCAGTCGTCGCAATGACGAATTGATGAGAGCTTCCCTGACTGCAGGCGTATGGCTGGGCGCCTGGTCAGGCAATTTCACCACCGCCCGGCCGGGGAAAATGTTCCCTCAGGTAGGCAGCGAAGTAGCGGCACACGTCCATACTGGTCAGCACCCCGGCAAGCCTGTCCTTGCGGGTGACGACGACCGCTTCGATATGCCGCTCCGACATGGCCTGCAGCACGCCCTCGAGTGGCGCATTGATATCGACGACACAGGGATCGGGAACATAGACATCCCGGACCAGCAGGTTTGCCGGATTTTCCGGCCTGACAGCCGCAGCCAGACCCGTCGCAACCTCCCGGTCGCTGATGAGTCCCACCGGGTGGTGCTCATGGACGACGGGCAGGTGATGAAACCGGTGTGTCTCCAGTAGTTCTTTTGCCCTTGCGAGAGGTGCATCCAGCTCCACCGCACAGGGAAACGGTGTCATCAGTTGTTTCAGCAGCGGTTCTTTCATGCAGCACCTCCCGAACGGTTCGGGAATATGTCAGTCGCTGGATACTACTTTGACACGCGATACACCTGCAATTGCCAGGTTTAGCTTGCAGAGCTGCACCATGCCTATTTGCTGGAAACCCTCAGTGGCTTCTTCTTTTTACCCTGCTCGTCTTCCACCTGCCAGCTCACCCTGATACTGATGCGATCACGATCTTCCTCCTGGGAAGCGGTCACCTTCATGTGCAGCAGACCTTCCGGGTGCATCACGATCTTGTCGTCTGAATCACTGAAACTCACCTTGCCCTTGGCAATGCCCTCGGAAATGGCTGCCAGGATTTCCTGAATTGACGCGGCGTCCTGCAACGATTCATGTCTGAAACTTTTTTTGCCCTGTCGCATAACTGCACCCTCTGTCTGGAATCTTACATGCCCCGCAGCCGCGACTAGCGCAGCAATGCTTCCGGCTGAAATATCTTGATATAGGGATAATCTGTGCTGATCCCCATCACGACCCTGTCGGGATGAAAGATGGTTACCGCCGCGCCCTGCCCCTTCAGACCTTGTCTGCTGCGCGTGTTGCGGTCGACCATGGCATCACATTCAAAGTTCAGCAAGCCCTTGCGCAGCATGATTCTCTGGCCATAGTTCCGGTTGACATGACCGTGCACAATTGCGTGGATACCCTTCCTGTGAAGCAGCCGGGTACCACGCCGGGTCAGTGGCCGGTCCGCGTCGCGATACTTGGTACGTACAATGTTCGCCACCGGGCCATAGTAAAAATCAAACAAGTCCTGCTGCAGCTGTTCATGGAACAGCCGGTTCAGGTGCCCGATGCCCTTGCCCCCGATCAGTGCCGCACTGCGATCATCCAGCCCGGCGTGGATAAACAGGAACGAGCGTTCCCGGTGGACCGCCTTCATCCGCCGGTAGAACCAGTGGAATTCCCCCCCGGGATGCAGGAACAGTTCCTGCCATTTCCGTGCGGCCGCATAGATCATGCGCATGGAAAGTCCGGCACGGGTACAGCTTTTCTCGAAGGCGTCGTATTTTTTCTGCATGCGTTCCAACTCGCGCTGCAACTGCTGTTCGTGCATGTCCCAGCGCGCCAGCTGCGGGAACTCCCTGAACCAGCGTTTGCGCGGAAACAGCTTGCGGCGGCAGGCGCGGTTGTCGGGAATACCCTGCAGGGCGTTGTTGCCCTGCAGGTATTCGTCACTGATCTCCCTGAAAAACGGGACAGCCTTCGGCCCCATGCGAACGAAGAAGTGTTCGGTCCTCGGGTCCTGTTCCAGATCCAGCGACCGGATGCCGACCAGCATGCGGATGTCATGGTTGCCGGCCAGCAGCTCAACATTGGCGCCGGCAGCAATCAGCAGGCGAATCATGCGCAGCAGGCGCAGGCTGCTCGGACCCTTGTCGAAGCAGTCGCCACCGATAAGAAAACGCGCCTTGCGTCCGGCCCTGGTGAGCCTGAAATCCTTGTCGCGGGGTCCCGTCTTGCTGAAGCCTCCCGAGGCTACCAGCGACGCGATAAAGGCATCGGTGTCCGCATGCAGGTCGGCAAAAAAGTACACAGCGCGATTCGGCCAGCGCCACGGTTCACCCTCGATGGCCATGCGCAGTTCCCTGGCAAGTTCCCCCCGGTTGCTGCGTTCCTTGCGTACCGACTTGTATTTGCCCAGCAGCCACAACTGGCCTTCTTGCGGTAACCTGGCTGCTATCCATTTCTGGCCATGGTAGCGTGGCAGCTTTATCTGGCTGGCAGGTGCCTTCATTGCATCAATCCAGTTCCATGACTTCCTGCGAGCGGATTTTCCAGTCTCCGCCGGCATGATGCCAGCTGCCGTCAGGCCGGCATTCGATGAATACCGGGCGACCGTGATACATGCTGAGTTGCGCAAGCTGTTCAAACTCGAGCACACCCAGATGCCAGGCAGCATGGCGCATGGCCGCACCGTGGCCGACGAACACTTTCAGGAAAGCCGAGTCCGGCGCCGCCGCAAGGCCTGCGGTACGCTGCTGCAGGTGGGCGGCCACGCGCTCCCCGGCCTCGGCGAGGGACTCCGCTCCCTGCAAGGGCAGACGGTAATGGCTGTCCGATTTCCAGCCTTCCGGCGGGTCGGGAAAGCGTGGATCAAGATGCAGGATATCCTCGATCTGCGCCACACTGAGGTTGGCGGCAGCGCCTACACCTCTCTCCGCGAGCGCATCGAAACTGGTCACCGTAAAACCGGCCGGCAGCAGATCCGCGAGCTCGTCCGCGATTATCCGTGCGGTCTGCCAGGCCCTGAGCATGCGGGAACTGTCGATACAGGATTCCGGCTGCCAGCCGTTCCGGACACAGACGTCCCGAAGCAGCGCCGCAGCCTCGCGTGCGTGTTTTTCGCCCGCGGCATTCAGGGGAAACGGCTGATGGGCGCTGGGTGTATCCGGCAACTGCGCATAGTCACCGTGTCGAATCAGGGCGGCGATCAGCCTTGCCATACCGGGTTCGCTACCCTCAGCCTGCCTGCAGCCGCGAAACCAGGGCGGCAACCAGCGGCTCCAGCTCCGCCTGCCGCAGCCGCTGTTGCGCCACTTCCGGCGCAACCCATTCACGGCCGCGATGCCGTTCTTCCCATTCTTCCTCGGGGACGACGCGGGTGACTTCCATGGGGTACACATCGACCGTGCAGGTCGCACCCCACTTTTCGTAGCGATAGCTGCCGAGCGCTTCCTCCGCGACCCGCCCCTCGACACCGGCCTCTTCCCATGCCTCCTTGGCGGCAGATTCCTGCGGCGTCAGCCCCGGGTCCCGGATACCCTTGGGGACCACCCAGTGCTTGCGCTGACTTGACGATACGATCAGGATCTCCGGCCCGCCGTCCTGCAGACGGTAAGGGATCACGGAAGATTGCGTATAGTAATAGGCTGGCCGGTCACGGCGTTCCGGGCCATCGGGAAACGGGAACGGGAATTTCTTCGGCAGTTCGCCGGGACGGGTAATGGAAAGGAGTTGCGCTGAACCGGCATGCAGTCCCTGCCAGCTATCCGGCATTGCCAGCCTTGCCAGCGTCGCTGTCGGTAGCAGCTTGCCGTCTGCGGGATAGGCTATCGATTCCTGCGCCAGGTAAACCAGCAGCTCTTCCAGTCCCGGATTGTGCCCCACCAGCATGACCCGTTGCGCGCCGGCCGGACAGCCGGCAAGCACCTGCAGCAATTCACCCGTCATGGCCTCGTAGACCGCCGGCTCCCTGTGGATTATGCGGGCATTCATACCCATCGCCTTGCAGGACTTTTCGGCGGTCACGCTGGCGCGCTCCGCCGGCGAGCTGACCACATGGTCGGGCAGCAGCCCCTGCTGCAGCAACCAGACGCCGACCCGCTGGGCAGCACGTTTGCCCCTGTCTTTCAGCGGCCGGTGGAAATCATCGGTACCTGCCTCCCAATCGGATTTGCCATGGCGCAATATCAACAGTTCACGTGTCATCATCCCCCCTCAATTATCATTCCTTAATCAGCAGTTCATCCAGGCAGCGCCGCACCAGCATCTCAAAATCGATCTTCCCGCTGACCTCGTAGACAGCCACCCCTCGCAGTGTGTCCAGGTAGGCCTGCTCGTCAAACGCTGCGTCATCCCGATGAAAGCTGCCGTCAGGGTACTGGTAAAACGGCCCGGGCGATTTCATGATCGCGCCCAGCAGGTCGCGACGACCGTCCAGCGCCACGGGTTCGACCCTGAGCGGCATGTCGCTGTCGCGGTGCCAGTTCAGCACCAGGTAGCCCCCCAGCGGCGCCTCGGGAACGACCCTGCCGGGACCGTACACCTGGTCCATGTGCACATCGTACTTGTCCTCCAGATGCCAGAGTTCCGCGGCCGGCATGGCCAGCAGTGCCGCGCGCCTGTCAGCCGGAATCAGTCCCTGCAACCTGGCATTGTGAACGATGGTCCCGGGGTTGACGCGCGGCAGCTTGGGAATACCCACTGCGCGGGTCTGGCCCGCCTCCTTGCGCACGAACAGGCGATCATTGGTCAGGTAGCAGATCTCTTCGTGCTCCAGCAGGTGCAGCATCAGTGTCGACTTGCCGCCGCCGGAAAATCCCGCAATACCAAAGCCGGTGCCGCGGTAGACCAGACCGGCGGAGTGACAGATCAGCCAGCCACGGTGCTGCAGCCAGTTCATGTACTGGGCATTGATGAAATTGATGACCTGATTGTCGAATTCCAGACAGGGCCCGGCCGCAATCCGCTGCGTCTCACTCTGCAGGAAGACCATGCCGGTACGCACCTTGCGCACCACCCGCCCGCCGGGGATGTCGAAACAGGAATCCTTGCGGCCGGTCTTGCCAGGTTCCCGCTGCCAGTCGACAAAATCGATGCCCGTATCCGGCGCCTCGCGCTCGATTGCGATGATTTCCATATCCGGCTTCCCGGTGCCGGCCGGGACATGGGAGAAATACTGCCGCAATCCGGCGATCACTGCCGCGGAGTTCGAGCGTACCTGCAGCGTGCAGTCCCCGAGGGCCAGTGACAGGGTGTCGGTACACAGTTGGGCATCGCCCTGCAACATACCGGCAATCGATTCCACACTCGGATTCATTTCCGGCCCCTCCCCAGTTCGTTCAGCACATAGTCAACATAGAGACCGGCGGCATCGACACCAATCCCTTCATGGGCCCCGCGAAAACCACCGAACGCGGACACCTCGAACACAATCGGTCCTGCAGGCGTTTCGGCCACGTCCACCGTGGTGAAATCCATGCCGAACAATGCCTGGGCACGCTGTGCCAGTGCGACGATGTCGTCCGCCGGCGTACATGCGGCGTAGCGGCCACCGCTGTGAATAGTGGTATTCCAGGCCTCGCCCTGGCTTACGCGGGCATAGGTCCCGAGGTAGTTGCCGCCGAGGAATACCATGCCCATATCCTGCCCCGGCAGTTCCACCATCTGCTGGATATACATCATCGGGTTGTCGCGGCGAAAATCCTGCACCGCCTTCTCGATCCTGGCGGTCGGGTGTTGCGCCTCGATGACACACATGCCGCGGGCCTTGGTGGAGTACAGTGGCTTGAACACGGCATGGTCGAAATCGCGGACCGCCTCGATGGCGGCACCGACATCCTCGGTCACGCGTGTCTCCGGCATCGGGATCCCGGCATTGCGCAGGGTAACCGTGCAGCTCAGGCGGTCGATCAGCCGCAGGATGTTCTCCGCCCGGCTGAAAACCCGTACGCCGGCCGACTCGGCAACCCTGAGCAGTTCCAGGCGATCCAGTGTATTCGGGCTGTAACTGGCGCTGATCTTCTTGACGATCAAGCCGTCCAGCCGGCACAGGTCCTGCCCGTCGTAGCGCAGGCTGCCGCTCTCCAGATCCAGGCAGACACCTGCCATGTCGATCACCAGGCGAAATCCGGTCACCCGCTCGACGGCGTCTGCCAGGGTCTCGGTGGACCATTTTCCGGGAATACCCACTACGCCTATTTTTATGTCAGCCAACGAAGATCTCCCTGACAGGGACCCGGAACGACTTTTCCTGCCCGGACTCGGTCGCCAGCACCTGCTCCAGCAGGTAGCGGGAACGCATGAACATTGCACGCGCCAGGGATTTATCGAGGATAAAACGGGTCGAGGTGATGAAGGAACGCGCCAGGCCCAGTGCCAGGCGAATCTCGAAGGTACGGTCTCCGGACTTGTCCGCGAAATCCGCCGAGAAGCGGTAGAAGTCCCGGGTCAGCTGCAATATCCGCCTGCGCAGCGGCAAATCAAGAATCTGCAGGCGATAATTGGAAACCATGAACACGGATACGTCCTGCACGTAGTCCATGTAGCGGGAACGATGCAGGTCGATGAAGTTGATCCTTTTCTCAACGGGATCGTAGATGATGTTGTCCACGTTGAAATCACCGTGTATATAGACCGAAAACGGCGCACACAGCTGTGCTTCCCGCGCCAGTGCCTGCTTGAGCAGGGAGTTGAATGCCGGAATCTGCCGGCCGCAGAGGCGAATGTCGCCCTGCCTGAATTCCGGGTGGATGCTGTAGACATCGTCCAGCCGTCTGGCAAGCTGGCGCATGTAGTTTGCGCACACAGGTTTTTTTGTATGGGTCTCACGCCAGACGGATTCCAGCGTCTGGTTCAGCCTGCCGAGGGTTTCACGCAGCAGCCCCCGGGACTCGTGCAGCAGAATATTCTCAAAGGTCAGCCCGGCAAGGTGTTCGATCAGCAGGGCTGCCGATTGCCGGCGCTTGTGATAGGAAAGAATCCGCGGCGCCAGCCCCGGATAAATCTCGTGCCAGTTTTCCAGTCCCTGCCGCTCTTCCTTGAGCTTGCGCTTCTCTCCGTCCTTGAATATGGCCACATAGCCGTCGTCCTCGCTGTCCTGTGTCGTGATCCCGGAAATGGCGCTGCCCGAACGGGTTTCGGCAATGGGCTCGATAACCAGGCCGCGATTGGTTTCTTCGACACCCAGGTGCTCCATCGATGTCTGCAGGGAATGATAGCGGTCACTGTTGACGACATGCCCCAGATTAACGGAAATCACGGCCTCGCTGATATTGAGGAGGGTATCGCCCATCTGCTCGATGCAGTGCGAGACCAGCAACGCGGCAATGAGGTCCTCGGTCGCCTTCCTGCTACGTTTCAGATCTCCCGTATATTGCTTGCGCAGCTTTTGGCAGGCCCGGTCCAGCCGCGGTTTGATGCGCCCTATCTTCAGTGCCAGCGGGGTATCGCTGTTGCGAATAGCAGGCTCGATGCGGCCAATTGCCCTGGTCATCCCGTCCAGCATCGACCGGTATGCTTCCGGGCGCAGGCAGCCGCGATCCTGCATCTGCTCCATCTGCTGAATGCAATCGCGGCACAGCTCCGTCAACCGGTCCAGGTCTGTGGCTATCGACTCGAGCGCCCGTAATGACGCGACATCGCTGTCATCCATCTTGCGAATCCTGGCGATCCGTTCAAGACAGCTCTCGTGTATGCGCAGCTTCAGGTTGTAGGCGTAACCGCCGCGGTCAAGGATGCGCTTCGCCAGTGAGTTGGCAGGCTCCCTGAAATACGTGCGCAGGTTGGAAACCTGTGACCCGGACTCGGCGAGCAAAAAGCGCAGATTCTCGCGAATATTCCTCGGCAAGCGCATGATCAGTCGATGACACCCATGTAGACATGCGGGAATGCACCCGGGCTCTGGCCAAGAAACTGCGCGAGTGAGCGCGGGAAGATCGGCATGTCCGGCAGCGTATCCAGCGGCGCCCAGACGACCTCGACCTGGTGCTTGTCGGGATGTTCGCCATTCATCGGGGCGTACGAATCCGGCACCTCGCAGCGGAACAGGAACTCGACCAGGTGTCGGGTGCTGGGCGGCTCTGTGTCACGCACCTTGAAATAGTCTGCGACATGCAGCAAGTCATGTATCAGTACCTGCGTACCGATCTCCTCCCGGCATTCGCGCAGCAGCGCCTGCTGTAATGTCTCCCCCGGGTCCTGCCCGCCCCCGGGCAAGGCAAACCGCTCGCCATCCGAATACCCCTCCTTGCGCAGCAGTAATATGCGATCATCCCGCACAATCAGTGCCCGGGCGGCATTGCGTATTTCCGGCAGGAGATTTTCCATTGGCTGTTTCCGCTACGGGTTTCAGGTAAGGCCGTCTGTTTATCTGCACGTCATGGTTGCAACCCGGAGGGCATGGATAGCGCCGGCCTGCCACAACAGTTATTGTTTAATACACCGATATTTACAGGTATCAACAGGGAATATAACGTAAACCCGCCATGCTATCTAACAAAAGCATCAGAATATCACGTACCGCCCGGTTGCCGGACCCGGTGCGGATCAGTCGCTACGCAAAGGCACCGGAACTGGGGCCGCGCGTCCTGTTCTTCAGCGGCGGCTCCGCGCTCAACAAGGCCAGCAGGATACTGAAAAACTATACCCACAATTCCATCCACATGGTGACGCCGTTTGATTCCGGCGGCAGCTCCGCAAAGTTGCGGAAGGCCTTTGCCATGCCCTCCATCGGCGACCTGCGCAGCCGGCTGATGGCGCTGGCGGATGAAAATATCACCGGGCAGCCGGAAGTGTACCGGCTGTTCACCTACCGTTTTCCTGCACAGGGAAAACCTGACAGGCTGCTGGCACGACTGGATGCCATGATCGGGGGTCAGGACCCGCTGGTGCACGCCATTCCCAACCCGATGCGCCGCCTGATTCGCAACCAGCTGGGATTCTTCCGCGAGGCCATGCCGGCCGGTTTCGACCTGCGCGGCGCCAGTACCGGCAACCTGATTCTCGCCGGTGGTTACATCAACAACCATCAGCATCTCGATCCGATTATATTCCTGTTTTCCAAACTCGTCGGCGTGCTGGGCACGGTGCGCGCCATTGTGAATGACAACCTGCACCTCGGCGCCATCCTCGAGGATGGCAGCGAGGTATTCGGGCAGCACAGACTGACCGGCAAGGAAGTTGCACCCCTGGCATCACCGGTCAGCAGGCTGTTCCTGAGCGCCAGCCAGGAGCGGCGGGAACCGGCGACCTCGGAACTGCGCAAGAAAAACAGGAAACTCATCAAGCAGGCCGACCTGATCTGCTACCCGCCGGGAAGTTTCTTCACCAGTCTTGTCGCAAACCTGCTGCCACAGGGTGTCAGCCCGGCGATTGCCGCCTGTGACAGCCCGAAGATCTATATCCCCAACCTGGGACACGATCCGGAGCAGATCGGCATGACGCTGGAAAGCACGGTGCATACCCTGCTTGACTACCTGCGTGCGGGTGTCCCTGCTGAATGCCCGGACCGGGAGCTGCTGAACTTCATTCTGATCGACAGCAAGCGCGGGCATTACCCGGGGTTCAAATCGCTGCAGGGTTTACGCAAGCTCGGCATCCAGGTCATCGACACCCGCCTGATCAGCCGGCACAGTGCACCCTACTATGATGCCGGGCTGCTGGTTGCAGCCCTGCTTTCACTCACCTGAGATCAGGACTCCGTATCCTCGCCACCGACTGCTGGCCGCCGGATATTGATCTGGTTGATCGTGCGGCTGGAAGCCTCCAGTATTGCCACTTCCAGGCCGTCGATATGGAACTTGTCATCCTGCACGGGGATGCTTTCCGTATAGTTGAGCACCCACAGGCTGACGGTATCCGTGGGCTTGCCGGGCAGTTCCAGGTCGAAGTACTCCTCTACCACACGCAGCTCGGCACTGCCGTCGACTACGATTTCATCCCCGGAAATCTCCCTGAGAATGTGCGGCGCGACATCGCTTTCATCGTAGATTTCCCCAACCAGTTCTTCCAGCAGATCCTCGAGGGTGACAATACCGCGCACATCCCCGTATTCATCCACCACGACCGAGAAATGCCGGTTGCGGCGCCGCAGCACGGCAAACAGCGCATCGATAGCCTGGTACTGCGATACGAACAGGGGCTTGTGCCCGATTTCCTCCAGGGCCACCTCCATCCGGTTGTTCACAACCGCATTCATCAGATCCCGCAGGTACAGAATCCTGACGATGTTGTCAGGCTGCCCCGTGAACAGGGGAATACGCGAATAGGGTTCACAGGTTACGCGCGGCAGAGCGGCCGCAACGGTCAGGCTTGCGTCCAGGGAGAATACCCTGCCCTTGGGCGTCATGACATCCCTGACCTTCAGGTCATTGAACTCGAACACCCGTTCAATGATCTCGCGTTCGGCATGGTGAATCTCACCCTCGGCGACCCCGTGGCCCAGCATGCCGATCAGTTCGGATTCAGTGACTGTCGGTTCATTCTGGCCGCCCGTGAGCCGGTGAACCGACGCCGTGAATTGCCCGAACATCCAGACCAGCGGGTACATCAGCCGCATGAACAGCAACAGGGGCATCGCGACAACCAGGGATATCCGTTCCGGGTAGCGGGTTGCCAGACTCTTCGGGGTGATCTCGCCAAACACCAGAATGAACAGTGTCAGCAGACCCACGGCTATGCCGGGACCGGCATGACCGAATTCGCGCGTGGCAATGACCGTTGCCATGGCGGAAGCCCCGATATTGACGAGGTTGTTACCGATCAGAATGGTTGTCAGCATGCGCGACGGGTCTTTCTTCAGTTCGTACAGGGCCGCTGCCCCGGCGCGCCCCTCGCTCACAAGGGCTTCCACCCGCGCCATGGACAGGGCAACCAGCGCAGTCTCGGACCCCGAAAATGCCCCGGAAAGCACCAGCAGGGCCAGTAGCGCAGCAAGCTCACTCACGGGTAACCTTCTGCCGCAAGGCAGGCAGTGAAATACTGGCCCGGCATTTCACCACCTGACCCGCACTTCCTCAATGGCCCGTTCCGAGCCGCGCTGGATGACAAAGGTAATTTTGTTATACCTGATACGGGTCCCGACGGCCGGTACGTCCCGCACTCTCTCCAGCAGGAACCCGGCCAGGGTTGCATATTTCCCTTCCGGCAATTCGATATTCAGGGCTTCGGCAAGGGCCTCAGGCTCTATGCGCGCGCTGACCAGGTAATCCTTTTCACCCAGCTTGCGCAGCCACCCGGTCGGGTTCTCCCGCGCGTCGAACTCATCGGAAAGGTCTTCGACAATTTCCTCGATAATATCCTCTACCGTGACAATGCCCTCGGCGCCCCCGAATTCGTCGACAACAACCGACAGCAGGTGGCGCTCGCGCTGCATATCCTGCAACAGGGTTTGAATGCTCTTGGAACCGGGCACGTAGTCCACCGGCCTGATGTAGGCCGCTATGGGCTCCTGCGGATCCACCCCCAGCAGTTCCAGGGCATCGAGCATACCGATGATCCTGTCGACCCGTTTTGAGTAGACCGGCATCCGCTTGTGTGCCTTGGTCCTGGCAAGCCGCATGGCCTCCCCGCAGGAGGCACTCTGTTCAATGCCGACCACGTCGATAAGCGGCATCATGATTTCAGCGACGGTGGTTTCCTCGAAATCGAACAGCCTGCGGATCATCGCCTTCTCGTTCATGTCGATATCCCCGCCATCGGTAGACATCTGCATCAGGGCGAAGATTTCCTCGCGCAAGGTAAACGGGTTTTGATGCCCCGTCCGGTCACCCACCATCTTCGCAAGGAGGCGCGTCAGCAGGCTGAAGACCAGCAGGATCGGGTAGAACAACCAGGAAAAAAACTTCAGCAGGAATATGATTCGCGGGGTGATGACGTCCGCACGTTGCTGGAAGACGCTCTTGGGCACGATTTCACCGAACACCCAGATCAGCGGCGCCACCAGTGCCACGGCAAGCCAGCTGCCGTATTCACCGAACAATTGCAGCATGAGCGCCGTTGCCATGGTGGTGTTGGCGACCACAGAAATATTGGTGCCGACCAGCGTGGTGGAAAGCAGCCACTCGGGTTTGTTGAGCATATCCAGCGCCAGCTTTGAACCCAGCGATCCTTTCGCCGCATCATGCCGCAGTTTCATGCGATCGGCGCTGACAACACCCATCTCGGATCCGGAAAAGAAACCCTCGGCAATGAGGCAGGCAATCATCAGGCCGAATGTCACCAGGATATCGATCATTGTTCAGGTCCGCCTTCCGGGGCAGCCGGTTCCTGCCCGTCGTCCGCGGGAGTCTGCGCCTCTGCTGCTGCAGGATCATCGCTGACCGTACCCATCCCCGCTTTCACGGACAGCATCATGATCCGGTTGCCCTCAACCGTTTCCACCACAAATTCCAGACCGTCAATCTGCAGTTTTGCGCCAACGACAGGCAACTCACCGAACCGGTCCAGCACCAGCCCGCCAACCGTTTCAGCAACGTCCTCAGGCAGATGCTGCCGGAATTCCCGGTTGAACTGCTCTATTTGCAGACCCCCATCGATGTGCGTACTGCCATCCGTCAACTTCCGGAATGGCATGGCGAACACGGTATCGGAAGCGCTGGGAAGATCGCCGAAGATGCATTCCAGCAAATCCTCCATGCTGACCAGACCCGTTACACCGCCATACTCATCGACGACCAGGGCAAGCGACAGTTTGCGCTTCCTGAATGTATGAAACAGATCAGCAGCCAGTTTGGTTTCGGGCACGAAATACGGCGGACGCAACAACTGCCGCTTGCCCTCATCAAGTCGGGAGATCTCGTCCTGCTCCAGTCCCAGCAGATCCCGCGCATAGAGAATGCCGAGAATATTGTTGCGCTGTTCCTGGTAGACGGGCACCTTGGTGCGCCGGGTGCGCCGCAGTTCCTGCAGCATATCCGCCAGCGCCATTTCCGCAGACAGGAACAGCACATTCGACCGGGGCGTCATCACATCCTCGACGGTCTTGTCACCGAACTCGAAGATATGGTCTATATACCGCGCCTCGACCGGATTGAGCACCCCCTCCCCGACCGCTTCCCGGGCCAGGGTCCGTACCATGTCCACGGTCACGATATTTGCACGCGAACGTTCCTTGCCAACAATCAACGTGGTCACCCAGTCCGCCACCAGTCGTACCAGCCAGCGCAGCGGGCTTATCAGGTTGGCAAACAGGGAGACGTAATAGCTCTGGAAGGAAGCGAAGGCGACGTTGTTCCTGATCGCCAGGGTTTTCGGGGTTATCTCACCCACCAGCAACAGGATTGGCACCATAATGAACAGGTTCACGAACTTGTTCTCCGCGCCCAGCAGCTGGATCACGATTGCTGCAGAAATCACGGACGCGGCCACATTCACGAATTCATTGCCGATGAGAATCGTTACGATCAGGCGGCGCGGCTGACTCAACAGCCTTTCGATCCGACTCAGGCTGGCGTGACCATCACGCCGCATCTGTTCCAGCTGTATCTTGCTGAGCGAAAACAGGCTCGTTTCGGCGCTGGAGAAAAAACCTGAAAACCCCATCAGGACAACGAACAGCACCAGTTCAACCCACAATGTAATATCCATCCACCCCCCGTTTTACGGATCCAGCTGTTTTTCTGACATTTTCTTGAGTATTGAGCAATAATAGTGACAGAATATCGAAACATAAAAGCATAAATTAGTTATCACCGGCACTTAACGGAGAGAAGGATTTCCTGGCTTGGCGGCGACCACACCGCAATTTTCTGTCACGAGAAAACTCGGAAATCATACCAATATGCAGCAACAGTATACAATAAATAATAGCCTTACTATCAATGAGTTGCTGTCTTTTTTGAAAGATAACATCAGCGCCGTTGCCACCCCTCCGCAATTATTGCAACGGACCTGCTACGACACCTTTGACTGGCGGGTATACGGGAGCAAGGCGGTACTGGAAGCGGAGATCAACGGCAGGCAACACGAACTGCTGTGGCGTTCGCTCGGTGATAGCGATCAGCGCATGCATGTTGCACTCACCCGTGCTCCCCGCTTTGCGCAGGACATTCCTTCCGGGCAGCTGCGCGACAAGCTGGCGCCGGTTCTGGAAATGCGCGAACTCATGCCACGCGTCAACATCAGCTCGCGGGTTCACACCCTGCGGGTAATGGACAAGATCGAGAAAACCGTAGCACGCATCCTCATCGAGGAAAACAGGATACGGCACCGCAAGGGCGGCAAGGTCATGCTGCAGGATAACCGTGTCATCGTACTTCCCGTGAAGGGCTACCAGAAAGCTTTCAACCAGGTCGTGAAGACCCTTGAAGACCTGGGCCTGGAGCCGGCCACGGATGACCTCATGCTGAAAGCACTGGCCGCGACCGGACAGCAGCCGGGAAGTTACTCATCGAAACTGGAACTACAGCTGGATCCCGGCATACGTGCAGACCAGGCGACCCGCAACATCCTGCTGCGTTTGCTGGATATCATCGAGGAAAACGAGGCAGGCACCCGCAAGGGCACCGATACCGAGTTTCTGCATGACTTCAGGGTTGCAGTACGCCGTACCCGCTCCGCCCTGACGCAGATCAAGGGAGTCCTGCCAACCCCGGTGCTGAACCGCTACAAGCGCGAGTTCGCCTGGCTTGGCCAGATCACCACACCCTCGCGCGATCTCGATGTCTACCTGCTGCAATTCGATGATTACAAGCACAGCCTGCCTGACTCGGCACAGGCGGATATCGAGCCACTGCGGAAATTTCTGATCCGGCACCAGGCCATCGAACACAAGGCACTGCTGAAGGGACTGGATTCTGCCCGTTACCGGCGCCTGATACAGAACTGGCGAAAATTCCTCACGCAACCGGTCAGCGAACGCTCAACACTCGCGAATGCCCAACGCCCCGTCACCGAAGTCGCCTGCGACCGCATATGGCGTGTTTACCGCCGCATCCGCAAGGAGGGCCGCGCCATCACCCCGGACTCACCGGCGGAGGACATGCATGAATTGCGCAAGACAGGCAAGAAGCTTCGCTATCTGATGGAATTTTTCCAGAGCCTGTTTCCAGACAGTGAGATCAAGGCACTGATCAAGGTGCTCAAGCAGTTACAGGACAACCTGGGAGACTTTCAGGATTACGAGGTACAGGTAATGACACTGAGACAATTCAGCCAGCAGATGGTCACCGAGGACGCGGCCCCACCGGAAACCCTGCTGGCCATGGGCATGCTGATCGAAGGCCTTGAACGGCGCCAGCAGGCCGCACACTCAGAATTCGCAACGCGCTTTACGGAATTCGATCAAAAAGAGAACCGCGAGCATTTCCGGCAGCTTTTCAAGCGCGCTGAGCCGGCAGCACAGGGTGGCGCCCTGTGAAGGTCATCGCAACCTACAACATCAAGGGCGGGGTGGGCAAAACGGCTACGGCGATCAACCTGGCATACCTCGCCGCCAGGGAAGGCGCCCCGACACTGGTTTGGGACCTCGATCCGCAGGGCGCGGCCAGCTACTACTTCCGCATCAAGCCCCGCATAAAGGGTGGCGGCAAACGCCTGGTGCAGGGAAAACGCGACCTGGAAGATTTCATCCGTGGCACGGATTTCGAGCTGCTGGACCTGCTGCCGGCAGACTTTTCCTACCGCAATATGGACCTGTTCCTGGAGCATGCAAAAAAACCGGCACAACAGCTGCGCAAACTGCTCATGCCCTTCAAGAGCGAATACTATTACGTATTCCTGGACTGTCCGCCGAGCATCTCGCTGGCATCGGAAAGTGTCTTCGAGGCGGCCGATGCGATCCTGGTACCGACTATCCCGACAACCCTGTCGCTGCGCACCTACAAGCAGATCAGGCGCTTCTTCAGACAGCAGGGACTGAGCCCCGAAAAGGTCATGAGCTTCTTTTCCATGGTGGACCGGCGCAAACAGTTGCATAACACCGTCGTGGACAACCCGCCGGATTACATGACGGACCTGCTCCCGACCGGTATACCCTACAGCAGCGACGTGGAACGCATGGGCCTGCACCGGGCACCCGTGGGCGCTTTCGCACCGCGCAGCCTGCCGGCATGCAGCTATGAAGCCCTCTGGGAGGACATCAAGAAACGGCTGCCTGCCTGCCGCTGAATGGCCTCGACGTTGCAGCACCCGTCGGGGTGATCCGGCGCTGCTGCCATGCACAACTGATTTTGACACAGATCGGCAAGCTGTTGCCGGGTAGACAATAAACGTTGCCTCTTCAAGCACATAATGCAACAATCTGAAATACTTCATCGTTTAACATGGGAAGACAAGGGGGGAATACACAGAATGAAACCAACCATCACCGATATTACCGGCATCGGCCCGGCCGCAGCAGCCACGCTAGGCGAGCAGGGCTTTGACAGCGTCAAGGCACTAGCCAGGGCAAGTGCAGAGCAGGTCTCTGCCGTTCCCGGCTTCAGTGCCGCACGTGCGCAAAAGGTTATCGCCGCGGCCGCAGAATTGCTGGCAACATCCACCGCAGAGACGGCTGCCTCCGACGCGCCGGAAAAAGACCGCAAGGACAAGAAAAAGAAAGATAAACAGAAGAAGGGCAAGAAGGGTAAGAAGGACAAGGGTAAAAACAAAAAATAATTCGCTGTAAATACACAGGGACACGGATTGTCCTCGACCATCGTCCCGGTGCGTCATCGCCAGACGCGCCACTCATGGTCACACAATATTCATAAAGTCGTAACACAACCGTAACCTGAAAAAGTTAAAACTGCAGGTGTCCGTTTGTTTGCCTTAAGAAAGTGCAACATTCGATACCGGTTATGGTCAGGAACACAATCCAACGACACCAGGCGCCCATCGCAAGGCATACCCCTGACCGACGGCATCTTA